>ENA-UPTF01001595-UPTF01001595.1-marine-metagenome-genome-assembly--contig:-NODE-1595-length-14081-cov-2.694302_pt1 | contig 14081 bp, 6 predicted proteins | sample MGYA00238166_ERZ767019 | MGnify/ENA primary metagenome ERZ767019 (study PRJEB28930, sample SAMN06266391) | marine metagenome | isolation source: Sea water from 250 m depth | place: Atlantic Ocean | study...
TGTCCGCCTTGATCAACTAGAGTTGCTATGGTGTTAAACACAGCAGCTTGTCCGCTAGAGGTGGCGATGGCACCTACTCCGCCTTCTAATGCTGAAATTCGTTCTTCTAAGACAGCGGTGGTGGGATTGGAGATTCTTGAATAAACATGGCCGCCCCGCTCTATATTGAATATTGCGGCACCCGCATCTGAGTCTCTAAAAACATAGGAGGCTGTTTGATAAATTGGAACAGCTCTCGATCCGGTCTCTTTATCAGGTCTCTGACCGGCATGATTTGAAAGCGTGTCAAAATCGAATGTTTTTACTTTTGACATAAATTTTACCTCTTGCTTATGACAATTGATTTTCCAAATCAACCATCCAAGCCTTTTCTTTTTCAGATATTGTAGCGTATTTTTTAATTATCATAAGCCAAAAAAGAGTGACATAGTGAGTTAGTTGACGCCATTCGTCAAGCTGCACTAAATCAATTGATTGGCGTTCCCCGCTATAGGCATCCAAAAACAGTTCGCTCTGGGATTCAGTCAAGGCATGATTTTCAAGAACGGTAGCCAAATCGAAATAAGGGTGATTTAAACTGGCATATTCCCAGTCCAAAATAAGCAATCTCTTGCCCTGGACTAAGTTGGTGGCATTCAGATCGTTGTGACACAGGGCCCAATCGTCCTCATTAGCACTAAGGCTTTCAAACAAATCAATACCCCGTTTTAGAAGGTTCCCGTCTACATCATTTTTGAGTTCTTTTTCATAGTGTCTTATCTGATTCAGAAAGCGTGTTGTAAAATCAGGCAGGTGTAAACGATGAATCGACCCGAGTATTTTGCCCAGCTCAACGATCTTACCTCTGGTGCCAAGATCCGTTGGAGTGAGTACCTCGCCTTCGAAGAAACGATAAATCAAGATACCTTCCCCAGGATCAGAGTAGAGTGGTTCGGGAGAAAAGCCATAGGATTGGATACAATTCAACAGATGGAACTCAGCAGACCGGTCTAAACCAAGATAGCCTGTGATCGGCTTATCAATCCTCAAAACCGATGAAATGCCCTGATAGTCAATCAAATAAACCGTACTGATTGGGTCGTCTTGCAAGGTTTCTTTGACTACAACTTCAGCCGGAACGCCTTTGATGATGTTGGTTAATTCAGCCATTGATGTCAGCATGCGATCGTTTCCAGGATCGGTAACCTATGACAATCATGAACAGGTAGAGAAAAAACAAAAGTGCAGTCAAATAGAGACCTCTGGAGATGAATAAATAAATGGAAATGGAGTCAATCACAAACCAGTAGATCCAATTCTCAAGAATCTTGTTGGCAACCATGTAGGTGGTGACGATAGCGCCCCAAGTCGTTAGTGCATCAAGGAAAGGTAATGCAGCTTCGGTGTATTGTTCCAACAATAAACCTGAAACATAGGTCAGGGTAAAAATCAGTGCAACCACACCTGCATGTTTGGTTGGTTGCCAAGTCGAGACATGGAGTTCCTGTTCACTACTCTTCCTCTTAAGCCATTGATGCCAACCATAAATCCCCATTCCTATGTAAAAAATTTGCAACAGTGCTTCCATATACAAATCGGCTGAATACATAACATAAGTGTATAAACAGGAACTCAGAATCCAGAAAATCCAACAAAGGATGTTCTGTTTTATTGCCAACGCTAAATACAGTAGCGCAAAGACAACAGCTGTAATTTCTGGTAACTGCAGTAATAGTGAGTCAAAACGCATAACGGACTAAAACCCCCCAATGCCTTGGATCACCCTGCCGTTGATACAGCTGATTGGGAAAATTAGGCGGCTCGTTACCAAAATAAAATCCACGAACAGCAAAATATCGGTCAAACAGATTTCTAACCCAGACTTCATAAACCCAATTCTTTTGGCGATACCCCAGAGAAAGATTGACTAGAGTATAGGATTTTGATTTTTCTGTGTGGCTGTCAGAGTAGTAAAAATCACTTTTTCCAGATAAATCCATTGATAGATGGAGCCGCTCTGAAGCTTGCCATTTAATCCCAAAGCTATAACTTTTGGAAGGCGCGTGTGCCTGACGACGTCCCTCCAATTCAGGTCTGGATTGATGATGCTTGATCTCGGTTTTCAATAAACCCAGTGCTGCAAACAAGCTGATTTCATCAGTAAGCTTGGCTCTTAGATTCAATTCTGTACCGTAATTCTTTCCCGAAGCAGCATTCTGAGTCAGATATTGAAAAGTGGTTGGGTTATTTGGATCCAGTTGTTTGGATATAAGTACCTGTTGATTTTCCCTATCCGACCAAAATACAACTGCCTCAATCAAAAGATTGGAATTGGAGCTGAGTACGCTGGTGCCTATTTCATAATTCCATAAATATTCGGGATCGTAGATCAGATCGTTCAATCTCTCGACCCCTTGAATGCCCGTCCCTAGATTAAACCCACCGGATTTATACCCTCTGGCTACCGCTGCGTAAACGTTTGCAAACTCGTTCAATTCAGTTCGCAAAGAAAGCCGTCCTCCCAACATCCGGTCGGATGGAGAAAAAGACTCTCCCAGGGTATCAGTATAATTAGAAGTCCAACGCTCCCAACGCATGCCCAAACTTATTGTTGTTTGGGAGGCAATGGCGTAATCGATATTGCCAAATACTGCCAGATTCTCAGAAGCATAATCACTGCCCAACTTATCGTCTTGCAGGTAGGCGGACCAATTGTCAAAAGGATCGTCATAGACCCCAAGGTCATGTCGGTCATTACGTTCGTTTAAATCCAGATAATAAATACCTGCAATCCACTCCATTGGTTTGTCTTCGACAAAATTCATTGGCTCCGAGATCAACCTAAACTCGTGGTTCAATGATCGTCTTGATCTCAGGGTTTCAGAAAAGAAGTCATACACATAGGGTTGCCAAGATTGGTTATTGCCCCAATCTGCATCGAAACTGAACAAAACATCGGAATGGGTTAGTCCGGTTAGGCTTTGCAGCTCGAATTTGTCATGCAATCTAAATCTCATCTTCAGTCCCATGGCATTGGTATCCTGGGAGTCCCTGCCCGGCTTGTCCGAAAGCGTGGAAAGGCTATTGTCCATTGTCCATGCATCGTAACCGTTTTCTAAATCGACATTCATTAATAAAAAATCAATCTTAGAAACTGAATTTGGTTGCCAGTTCAGCTTGATCCTACCGGTAAATTCTTTTTTTCCTGAAGTGCTGTCTTTGGCTAACCAACTGTTGTTTCTAAAGCCATTGGCTTTATCCTGCCTGAGAACAACTCTGTATTTCAGTTTTTCCTCTTCATTGATGGGTCCACCCATGGCAATGCCAAGACTTTTGTTGTCATCTGATCCGTATACCAATTCAGCTATGCCTTCAAAAGCATCTGTTGGATTTTTGCTTTGCATGTAAATGAGTCCTGCCAATGCATTAGCTCCCATTCGAAGTCCCTGAGGACCGCGATGCACTTCAACCTGCTCCAGATCAAAGGTGGTGGCAATTCCTCCCAGACCTGAAAAATCAATGTCGTCAATGATGAATCCAACGGAAGAATTTGGAGTACCCTCGTATCCAGATCGCTCACCAATGCCTCTTATCTGAAAATATCTGGGCCTGGAACTTCCACCAGCCCAGTTTAAATTTGGGATCATCTGGGTGAGTTGCTCAAAATGTTTGACTGGTTGATCAATGAGTACTTCTTGGCCTATAACAAAAATACTGGCATCCGCTTTTTCAAGCTTCGTTTCACGCCAGCTGGCTTTGACAATGATCTCCTCAATTTCAACTGTCGCTTCTGTCCCATATTCAGCAAATACTTGGTTGCTGCTGAATATCAACAAAATAAGTAGTGTGAACAGTAAATGAATTATTCCATTCCTCCGCCATTATTAAATGGATCAGGTGCAAAGGGTTTCATTTAAGATCTCAGGCTGTTGTTGCCACCCCTCGGACTTTGGTCTCTATCGTAGTATATCAACTAAAGTTTTGCTAATGTTGACCTTTGGGAATTACCATAAATTTCATGGCGATGACTGACGACCAAAAACTAAGCTACAAAGCAATCGATGCCGTTGTCAATATCTGGACAAGGGAAGCCCTGTCACACCGACCGGATTGGGGCGATGAATTTTTTGTGGACAAAATGAATGCGGAAAATGCTTTGATGGCAGGTCTCTCGCTGGAAGAGATAATCGAAAAGATGGAAGAGGCAGGGATAGAAAAAGCATTCCTGATTGCTGCGCGCGCTGGCAGGGTTGGTTTGCCTGGATGTTATCACATGCCATACTCAGTTGTGGCCGATGCCTGCGCCAAATACCCCGAACGTTTTTATGGCTTGGCTGGGATTGACCCGTTTGAGGGAATGAACGGTGTCAGGGCATTTGAAGACGCAATTAAAAATATGGGTTTTGTAGGCGCCCATTTGTACCCACATTGGTATGAATTGGCGCCGGATGAAGCCAAATACTACCCGTTTTATGCAAAATGTTGTGAACTCAATGTTCCGATCCAGATGCAGGTGGGTCAATCCATGGTCTATTCACAAGAATACCGTACCAAAAGTGTTGGCCAACCCATAGCCCTTGATGCTGTGGCATGTGATTTTCCTGAATTGAAACTGATCGGTATCCATGTGGGAATTCCCTGGCATGATGAGATGATTTCAATGGCGTGGAAACACGAGAATATTTTTATCGGATGTGATGCTCACCGGCCAAAATATTGGCCCAAGAGCTTTATTCACTACCTCAACAGTTACGGTCAAGATAAAATTATCTTTGGCACTGATTTTCCAGTTCTGGAGTTCAAAAAAACAATTGATGATATCGACGCTTTAGGTCTCAAATCTGAGGTTAGAAAAAAGCTACTTAGGGACAACGTGATCAAGGTCTATGGACTCAGCTCTAAATAAATGAAGGCAGCTTCGAAATGAAATTTGTGGCTCCCCAACCTCTGCTTGTACCTATTCAGAAAACTGAGTCAACCTATCCGATAAACAGACTTTTTTTTGTCGGTCGGAATTACGAGGATCATGCCAAGGAAATGGGGTCTGAAACCAATAAGGAATTTCCCTTCTTTTTCACCAAATCACTCTCTGCTTATGTGCCTTCAGGAAGTACCATACCCTACCCGCCTGGGACAAAGAATTTGCACCATGAAATGGAATTGGTTGTTGCTATAGGCAAACCTGTTTTTGAAGTATTAACTGAAGCGGCAAAAGAATCCATTTTTGGTTATGCCTGTGGACTTGACATGACACGTCGTGACCTGCAAACAGAAGCTAAGTCCAAAGGTCTGCCCTGGGATATAGCAAAGGATGTTGAAAAATCAGCAGTTCTCTCAGCAATTGGAACTGTGGAAGCTATAGGGCATCCAACATCCGGTTTAATTGAACTGTCTGTCAATGGTGAAATCAGACAGTCTGGAGACCTCAAAGGTTTAGTGAATTCACCGGCCGAGCTTATTGCTTATCTTTCCAATTTTTATCATCTTGAGCCTGGTGACTTGATTTATACAGGAACACCTTCTGGTGTTGGGCCGGTTTTACCAGGCGATCAAATTGAAGGACAAATTCAGGGAGTTGGTAGTATCAGTCTCGTTATCTCGAGCTAATCTGGATAGTTATAATTTTGAGGGATGGAAACAATTGAAATATCATAAATCCAAAAATCAAAATGAATTCTATTACCAGTACCAAGTAAACATAAATGGCACAATCGCAATGAATCCAAGATGAATGGAGAGGAAAACAATATCTTCTCAAAAAAGAAACGAATTTCTGGTCTTGATGCAAAAAACATCACCTGGCCAGCACTGGCTTCCCTGACTCTAGCCGCCTGTGGCGGTGGCGGTGGCGGTGGCGGACAAATGGTCCAACCCACTCCCACAAACCGAGCTCCGGTAGCCGCAGCCGATAAAACGGTCGGCATGGATGAGGATGCCACCAATACGGCCCTTGCGATCACTGCACCCACCGATGCCGATGGCAACAGTTTAAGCATCTCTGTGAACGCCGTACCCAGTGGAGGTACTTTAGCCACCGCTGACGGCACAACAGTGACCACCAGTACAAGTCTGACCATTTCCCAACTCACCGGCCTGGTGTTCACCCCCGATGCCAATCTCAATGATGACACCACGAGCTTTGGTATGTTCACCTACACCGTCTCCGATGGCAGTCTAACCGACTCTGGTACCGTTACCATCTCGGTGACACCTGTGAACGATGCGCCGGAACTGATTGGGGTGATGGAATTTGCCATCGATGAAAACACCACTGCCGTAGCTGATATCACTGCGACCGATGTCGAAGGCGACACCCTCACCTACTCGATTACCGGTGGCGACGATGAATCACTGTTTGCCATCGATGCCAGTTCTGGGGCTTTGACTTTTAAAGAAGCCCCCGATTACGAGAATCCTGGGGACAGTGATCAGGACAATATCTACTCGGTTGAAGTCACCGTCAGTGACGGCAACGGTGGCACTGCCAGTCAAACGTATGTGATTACGGTGAATGATGTAAATGATTCGCCCTTAAGACTCAGTTCCACCAGTTTTTCTGAAAATACAGCCGGTATTGTGGTTGGTGACCTGTCGATTGCCGACTCTGACTTTACTGCCAATGTTACCTACACCTTATCGGGGGAAGATGCGCCTTCCTTTGAAGTGGTCAACGGCCAACTGAAACTTAAAAGTAGTGTGAGTGCCGATTTTGAAACCAAAAATACATATTCGATCACGATCACAGCCACTGATGATGCCAATCATGAAACTAGCGTCACTTATTCCCTGCAAGTAGCCGATGCCAATGATAGTCCAACTGCTATTGAACTCTCAGCGAATAGCATAGATGAAAACACAGCCGGCATGGCCGTGGGTATACTAACTACCAGCGATGTGGATCCGGGGGACAGTCACACTTATTCCCTTTCCGGTAATGATGCTGCTTCCTTTGAAGTGGTTAACGGTGAACTGAAACTTAAAACAGGTGTCACTGCAAACTACGAAACCAACTCAACGTTGACCGTTACTGTTACCGCCACTGACACAGGCGGATTGACAACCAGTCAAAACTTTACTGTTACAGTTAACGATCTTAACGATGCACCGACTCTGACCAATTCCATTACTGATCAAAGTATCGATGAAGACAGTGCCTTTAGCTTTGCAATTCCAGCCAACATCTTCAATGATGAAGATGGCGATTCCCTCACTTACTCAGCAACTCTTAGCGATGGCTCAGCTCTGCCTTCCTGGCTCAGTTTTGATGCCGCTACCCAGACCTTTACTGGTACCCCATTGAACGCTGATGTCGGCTCAATCAGCATACAGGTAACTGCGACCGATGCAGCTGGAAGTGCTATCAGTGATACCTTTACCATTAGCGTGGCCAACACCAATGATGCCCCAACTGGCGTTGTTCTTTCAGCCAATGTCATTGATGAGAATATAGATGGAGGCATCATAGGTACACTGAGTTCAAGCGATGAAGACGTCGGAGATACTGTGACGTACACCTTATCAGGTCCCCATGCTGAGTACTTTGAGGTGATTAACGATCAACTCAAACTAAAGGATGGCATTAGTGTTAACTACGAAGCCAATGAGACTCTAACTATTGCAGTTCAAGCCACCGACTCTGGCGGACTTACTGCCAGCCAAACCTTTTCCATCAACGTCGCCGATGTCAATGATGCGCCCAGTGCAGTTAATCTGAGTGCGGACAGTATTCAAGATGGGTTGGAAGGAGCAAACGTAGGCCAAATATTAGTCACTGATGAAGACAGCAATGAAAGCTTCACTTACAGTGTCAACGATGATCGCTTTGAGATCGTTGACGGTTTGCTTAAACTGAAAACTGATCAGAGTATCGACTATAACAGTGAACCCTCGGTGGATATCCAGATCACAGTCACCGATAGTGGAGGGATCGAATACACAGAGACACTGACCATCAAAGTCGGTGGGATCATACTGGACAGTAAAAGCTTCAGTGAAAACGATGCCGGTGCCAGCATCGGCAACCTTAGTGTGATCGGTTTGGATGCAACCTCGAGTTTAACCTACAGTCTTTCCGGTGAAGACGCCCGTTTCTTTGAAATCACTGCAGAGGGTGTTTTAAAGCTAAAAGACGAGTTTCAGGCAGACTACGAAAGGGATGCCAGTTATCAGTTCAATATTACAGCCGTGAATGAGGCTGGTGATTCTTTAACTACCATAACAACTGTAACAGTTGAGGACGTGGCTGAGGCATTGGAGAAAGCTAGTCTCCATGCTTGGGGAAAGAACTATTATCGCCTTGCATACGACACAATTTGGTTGAAAGACAGTGAAGATGTCTGGTATCAGAAAGCAAACCAGTATTATCAAATTATTAAAGTACCTGAAAAGCATTCGGACGATGAGACCTATCTTTTTACTATCGACTTGGTGGATCCTGACGGTTCTGCTATTTACAATTTAGTTGTTAAATCAGCCTCAGGATTGGATGTTTCTGATCTGTTTCGTCTGGATGCATCAACCGGTGCAGTTTATTTGAAAGAAGGTGCTGCAGTAGATTTTGAAACCAGTACTGGCCACTATCACGCAGGTACAGGAGCTCTTTCTTACGGTCACGATGGTGCCGATGATCCAATTACAGATTCGGTTAGACCTCTCATTTTTTCTATCGAAGATGACAGTGGAGAACAATTGCTCACTTGGGGGGACTCTTCGATCAACAATCCTCTGTATGTAGTTCTCGAGTTTGGAGATACCTCCGATGATGGCAGCCTCGAGATTGGTCAAACCTTGGAAGCATCTGAAATTTATGAAACATGGTCTGACTACTGGAACGGCAATATCATCTTATCTGCAGGGGGTAAAGACATAACTGGTGATGGTATTGCAGATGCGGTCTTTATTGTCCACGATCCATATTACCAAGACATAACTGTTTATCTTGTTCCAGGTGGAAATCGTTTGGAAGACCTGCAATCGGGTGATTTTAATTTTGAAGTTGGGATATATCTAACCTATTGGCCCGATACATATGAAGACAGCAATCAAATACCTACAGATCTCGATTTAGGAGATGTTAATGGCGATGGCTATGCTGATATTGTCCTTGGTTTTGGCACCGATCATTTTGAGAATTGGGACTATGACGGTTATGGTAATCCAGACAGCACCGATGGCATGGTGGAAATCATCCACGGCGCTTCTTTGGCCACTTTAATTGCACAGCAAGGCAATCAAACTTGGACTTCATTTTTGTCTCCATTGGGCTCTGAAGATGCAGGATTTGGAACTTCCATTGCGGTTGGTGATCTAAATAATGATGGTTATGCAGATATTTTGATTGGTGCCCCGAATGCCAATGAAAGTGGTCAATCTAGCGTTAATAATGGTGCTCTATATGTCCTCTACGGTCAGGCATCACTAAAAATAAATACCTACGACGATTCAGGTGATGGGGCTTATATTCCTTTTGATTATGGAAACTCCATAGAGTATACCGAACAATTCTCAGCGTTTGGCAGTGCTGAAATGGGAGATGCTGTAACGATGGGAGACTTTAATGGCGATGGCTATATGGACTATGCCGCTTCCATGAATGGCGTTACCCTAAATGATCAAGATGATTCAGGAGTCGTACTGATAGCATTGGGTAATGCAATTGGTCGACCCTTCGTCCAAGTAGTTATCGCTGGCTCAGCAACGGATTCATACTTAGGAAAAGGCGATGGTTCCATTGAAAACTTGGGTGATGTCAATGGCGATGGTCTAGACGACCTTGGTATTAAGGATACCGCGGGTCAATTTTTCATTATCTGGGGTCAATCATTCTGGCCAGTAAACTATGATTTTAACGGTGACTTTACCAGTGAAAGTTATTTTTTAGACCTGTCTCTTGCATCCAGCCTAGATGGTATTTTCGCCTCAAGCAGTCTGATTGGAGAAGCATTCAATTTCAAAGGAGTGGGTGATCTTGATGGTGATGGCTACGATGATTTCTTCATCGGTACCCCTTTTGCAGACTGGGTTTCAAACTACAGCGGTCAAGAAAACGGGACAGGCTTACTCATTTACGGACAAGACTCATGGCTTGGGGAATATGACGAATTGGACACGCCTTCACTGAGAACGGTGGTCATCAAAGGGGAATACCTAGGTCAGCAAATCTTGGCATTGGGCGATATCGATGGCGATGGCCAAGATGAGTTTGCTTTCAGCTCCGGCAACATTTCAGGGGCTCAACAAATCATCCCATGGTGGGGCAATGATCGAGCCGACAACAGTCTTGCCGATCCAAAATTTGCCTTGGACAACAACACGGTTTCAGAAAATCTAACTGGAGCAGTTGTCGGTAATCTCTCTGGTGTCAATCTGCAAGAGGGGGAAACCATCGATTACAGAAAAATATCCATAACAGGAGACAATGCTGATCTTTTTGAAATATCTGCTGCCGGAGAATTAAAGCTCAAAGACAACATCACTCTGAATTATGAAAACATGGCAACGATTAACTTAACCTTAAGCGGATATACATCTCAGGGAACAACGATTTGGAGTCAATCTTTTGCAATCAAAGTTGTGGATACCAATGATGCTCCGGAATTTAATCTTGAAAACCTCTGGGTGGCTGATTTAAACACGGGGGGCTTGATAGGGGCAATTGATGTCATTGATGATGATCAGCTTGACGAATACACATACTCACTTTCAGGGGAAGATGCAAATGTGTTTGAAATAACAGCAAATGGGGAGCTTAAACTCAAAGACGACATTACTCCTGATTTTACCAGCAAATCCAGCTACCTCTTAACCATAACTGCGACCGACGCAGCAGGTGAAACTGTTATCAAATCAATCAGCATTGCAGTGAATGTAAGCCCAACCGCGGTGGCTCTGTCTGCCGATTCATTCAATGAAAGTTACTACGGTCTAGAAGTGGGCAACATTCTGGTAACGGATCCAAATACCAGCGATGCCTTCACTTACAGCATCAGCGGTGACGATAAGGATGCGTTTGAAATAACTGCCGATGGAGTTCTCAAACTCAAAGACGATCTGTATGCCGACTATGAAATGCAAGACAGCTATTCCATCACTGTCACCGCCAGCGATCAGGGCGGGTTATCAGTGGAGAAATCCTTCACTATTTCGGTGAATGATCTCAACTATGCCACTCCTTATGTTTCCGACATTCAGGACCAGTGGAATGTTGAGGAATCCGATGACAGTTTGGTCAACGCGATGCTTTTTGGCTGCTCCCTGGACCCCGATGGCGATGCTTCGACCCCTTTAACCTTAACTTACAGCATTCCCAACAGCAGTTCATTTTTTCCTACTGATTATCGTGGAATCTGGTCAGGCAGCCCACATCTGGATATCGCAGACCCTTATAGTGATTATGAAGAGGCTGTGGACCGGGCTTTTCAGCTCTTTGGTGAAATTACAGGCATCACCTTTGTCAAGGTCACAGAAACTCCTACCCAATGCGGTGACATCCGTGTGGGCATCACCAATATGGATGTGGATTATGCGGGCATTTCATTTGTCGACATATATTTAGAAAATGCATATGAGAGAGACTCCGGTGGCTCTGACGTCTGGCTCTCTGTCTCTTCTTCAGATTGGAGCAACGGCAGCTGGAATTTCAATTTACTGCTTCATGAAATTGGCCACTCACTTGGACTCAAACACCCACACAATGCATTTTACCCAAACAATGCAGGATTTAACTCACCCTACATGCCATTGGCCTACGATGCCCAATATTGGACAGTCATGGCCTATCGCGATTACGTCGGTGACAACACCATGGGAAAACCTGATGATCATCATTCTGCACATACCTTTGGTTGTGCTGTGTGTGGTATATCTGGAGATAAATTCAACACGTATGGATTTCAATCCATGGAGACCAAAACCGGAGATGAGATCTATCCCTACACACCGATGTATTTCGATATTTTGGGCCTCCGCTACATCTATGCCTATAACGAACAAACTCAATCTTACGAAATTCCGGATGTTAATTCCGGCGACGATACCTACACCATCTCAGGACCGGTTGATTTCACCATTTTTGATACCGGTGGAATCGATACCATTGATTTTTCTACCATGGATCTGGATGCGACCATCAACCTTGACGGCGTCCTCAGCTACATTGGCACGGACGAAATAAACTACGATTATGGGGAATTCTATACCGGATTCATTGTTGGGATATATTGGCTCAATAGTCCCATTGAGAATGTGAATGCCGGCAGTGGCGATGACACCATCACCTGCAACGATACTGCAAACCTAATCAATTGTGGCCCAGGAAATGATACGGTTCAGGTCATTGGAATAGGTGACACCATTAATGGTGATGCCGGCAATGATTTGTTTATTATCGGTGACATCGGCTTTACCTCAATCGACGGGGGTGAGGGCAACGACACCATGTCATGGAGTGAAAGTGCTGCAGTCGATGGCCAGGAATTAACGCTGACGACAGGCGGTGCTGTCAACTTTGAGAACATCTATGGCACTTCAGCAACGGAGACTATTAAAGGCGATGCCAACGACAACATCCTCAAAGGAGGACGGGGAGGTAACGACATTCTTTATGGCTATGAGGGCAACGACAGCTTATACGGTCACGGCATAAATGATGATGAACCCAACGATAGCGATTACAGCGATGCCAAAACTTTGTATGGCGGTGCCGGCAACGACAATTTGTATGGCGGTTATGGGGACGATACCCTCGACGGTGGCACCGGCATTGATACCCTCACCGGAGGCAATGGGGCCGATACCTTCGTCATCCGTGCAGGCGATGGCTCGAGCTTGATTGAAGGAGTGAATATCGTCACCGATTTTAGCGATGGGACGGATCTCATAGGACTCGACAACAATCTGGCCTTCAATGAACTCACAATCGAACAAGGCGTCGGTGAATATATCAATCACACCCTGATCAGAATTACTGAGACAGGGGAATACCTGCTCGTCCTCCAGAACACCATCGCGACTGAGATTACCGAATTGGATTTCACCGATGTGAACATCTCAGAATCATCAAGAAATGCAGCCAATAAAGACAGCACCGATAAAGAAGACAGCAGCATCGATCCGATGCCTGAGGTTGATGATGACCCAGATGGTGATTACCCCGTGCCTGATGCGTCTGAATTGCCCGATTGGAGTCTGCTGGTCGAAGCATCTTTGGGATCCATTGCTTTACCAGAAACATTCACTGCAACGGCAATCACTGCCGAACCTGATCTCAGTGATCTGGTGGGCCTATTGGGAGACCAGGCAGAAAGCATGGCGTTGGACTTTGCCCAGGTCGATGCTGAGAACTCTTTGCTGGCAAACATTGAAGGCATCAAACCAATTACCCTGGATTGGATGTCCCAGACAGATCCGCTTATTGATAGTGACTGGAATCCAATTATGGAAGAGTTGTATTACACCTCGGAGTTCTGCTAGATCCCTGCCAATCCAAAATAGAATATAAGGCATTAAATAAGTTACCATTGCACTACGGAATACTTGTTTAAAGACACATAGATTATCCATGAAAAAATATTGTTTACTTACATTACTCCTTATGATTGGCTCTGCGGTTCCTGTGGCTGGTTATGCAACAACGGAAGGACTTCCAGCACTGATTATGGAACGGCAAACAGCTGAAGAATTCATGGCCAATCTGCAACAGGCAATTTATAAACACCCAACCTTTTTGGCGGCCAATGCCTCCGTTGCACAAAGCAGCGAGAAGGTCAACATTGCCAAATCCGGACTCAGACCTCAGGTGGCTCTGGAAAGCTCAGGTATAAAAAATTTCAGCAGCAGCAGAGATAATCAATTCAGTTTCTTTGGCCAAACCCAGGGCTCTCAGGATCGTACCGATGCGAGTTTGGTGATCAGCCAACTGTTGTTTGACTTCTACAGCACCGAACATGAAATCAAAATACAGGAGAACACTGAATTTGCCGAACGACTTGCAAGGGACCAAGCTGCGGTGAAACTGGCATTGCAGATGCTCACCAATTGCCTGGACACAGCCTCCTTTTCATTGCTGAAAACTATGATTGCAGATTCGGTTGCCAGGCATCTTG
>ENA-UPTF01001596-UPTF01001596.1-marine-metagenome-genome-assembly--contig:-NODE-1596-length-14068-cov-3.526624_pt1 | contig 14068 bp, 14 predicted proteins | sample MGYA00238166_ERZ767019 | MGnify/ENA primary metagenome ERZ767019 (study PRJEB28930, sample SAMN06266391) | marine metagenome | isolation source: Sea water from 250 m depth | place: Atlantic Ocean...
AAACTACCGGATAATCTCTATTTAAAACGCTTTCATAACCAAGCAATCCAAGACCATCTAATGAAAATATAACCTCTATTAGCAAGCTACCAGTAAAAAGTATTGATATAAATGCCGCAGGAAAGCCAGCTATAACAATTAACATTGCATTTCTAAACACATGACCATATAAAACTTTTTTTTCTGAAAGTCCTTTTGCTTTGGCAGTCGAAACATACAATTTACTAATTTCATCCATAAAAGAATTTTTTGTAAGCATTGTTAGAGTTGCAAAACCCGCAATGACTAAACTTAGAACTGGTAAAGTCATATGCCACAAATAATCTAAAATTTTCTCAAAAAGATTTAAATTTTCCCAATTATTTGAAACCAAACCTCTTAAGGGAAAAATATCTAAAAAACTACCTCCAGCTAAAAAAACAACTAAAGCTATAGCAAATAAAAAAGAAGGTATGGCATACCCAATAATAATTGCCGTGCTTGTCCATATATCAAATTTTGAGCCATCTCTTATAGCTTTTTTGATACCTAAGGGAATAGATATTAAATAAACTATTAAAGTTGTCCATAAACCTAGTGAAATAGAAACAGGCATTTTTTCTATTATTAGTTCAATTACTTTCTTCCCTTTAAAATAACTATCACCAAAATCAAATTTTAAATAATTTTTTAACATAATATAAAAACGCTCGTGTGCAGGCTTATCAAAACCATAATATTTTTCTAATTCAGCAATGAATTCGGGATCAAGACCTTGAGATCCTCTATATTTACTAGACATATCAGCAGATTGATTTGTTTGAATGTTAGTGCTTTGAGAAGATACATCGCCTTTATCAGTTCCAGCAATTCTAGAAGTAGAATCTATGTTGTGACCCTTAATTTGAGAAATCATTTGCTCAACCGGTCCACCAGGAGCTGCTTGAACAATTATAAAGTTTATAAGTAGTATGCCTAGTAAAGTAGGGATAATTAGCAACAGTCTTCTTATAATATATGACAGCATATATAAATAATTATATTATTTTATTTTGGTTTCTAATAGTTTAACCTTGTTTGTATCTATCCACCAAGTATCTAGACCTAAATCATATTTTGGATTTATTTTAGGCTGACCAAATTTGTCCCAATAAGCAATTCTGAAATTTTGTATATGCCAATGTGGAACAACATAATATCCAAATAACAATACTCTGTCTAAAGCTTGTGTAGCAGATACTAAACTTTTTCTATCTTTAGCTCCAATTATTTTATCAATTAAAAAGTCAACAGCAGGATTAGATACACCTGAATAATTTCTACTACCATTGATTGTAGCAGAAGTAGAATGCCAAAAGTCCCTTTGTTCATTTCCTGGACTCAAACTTTGACCAAGTGATACAACTGCCATATCGAATGAAAAATTTTCTAATCTTCTTTCATATTGAGCGCTATCAACTGTTCTTACCTTTGCTTCAATTCCAATTTTTTTTAAATTTCTAGCAAAAGGTAAAGCAATTCTTTCAAATTCTGGGCTAACTAGAAGTATAGTAAATTTTAAAGGGATTCCTGTAACTTTGTTTATTCTTTTACCATCTTTGATAATCCACCCGGCATCGAAAAGCAACTTATCTGCAATTCGTAAATTCTTTCTTATTTCACCCGAACCATCATTAACTGGATTTTGATACGTCGCATTAAAAACTTCATTTGGCAATTTTTTCTTAAAAGGATTTAACAATTTGAACTCTTCGTTCGACGGCAAGTTAGTTGAGGCTAAATCGGAGTTAGAAAAAAAACTATTTGTTCTTTTATATTGATCAAAGAAAAGTATTTTATTCGTCCATTCAAAATCAAAAGCATAATTAAGCGCTTTTCTAACAATTCTATCCTTAAAAATTTCTTTTCTTGAATTTATATAAAAACCTTGCATTCCAGTAGGTATTTCATGTTTTACAGATTCTTTTTTAACATTACCATTTTCTATTGCTGTAAAATTATAAGCATTAGCCCATCTTTTTGCCTGGTTTTCTTCTCTAAAGTCGTAGTCCCCACTTTTAAATGCTTCTAATGCAACTGTAGCATCTCTAAAATATTCTATTACCACCTTCTCAAAATTAAATTTACCTTGGTTAACTGAAAGATTTTTTCCCCAGTAATTGTCAACTCTTTCAAATTCAATTGTCCTTCCAGCCTTAAAATTTTTTACACGGTATGGTCCAGATCCAATAGGACTTTCTAATAAAACATCTTTAAATTTATCTTTCCAATATTTTTCTGACAATATTTTCATTTGTCCTATGATTAAAGGCAATTCTAAATTTCTTTCACCTTGAAAAATAAATTTTACTTCATTATCACTAATCTTTTCTGCTGTTTTAATATTTCCATAATAAAATTTAAAAAAAGGATGTCCCTTTTCTTTTAATGTGTTTAAAGTCCAAATAATATCTTCTACTCTTATAGGATTTCCATCATGGAATTTAGCTTCTTTTCTAATTTTGAAAATTACCCAAGATCTATCTTCAGGAACACTAATAGACTCAGCTACCAAACCATACATAGTAAATGGCTCATCAAAAGATTGTGTTAAAAGACTATCATGAACTTGGTTTAAATATGCAGCTGGACTTCCTTTTAAAATAAAATTATTCAAAGTATCAAAACTTCCAATTTGATGAAGTTTAATTATCCCACCTTTTGGCGCATTAATATTAACATAATCAAAATTTTTAAAATCTTTAGAATACTTAGGCGATCCATGCATGCTTATAGCATGAGCATTTTCTAATTTTTCAATTGCATAAGTATTAGAAAAGAATAAAAAAAATAATAAACTAAGAAAAATTCTCATTTTACTTTTTGAATTATTTTTAGAAGTTGTTTATGAATTTTAGGATCACCTGCTGCTACAATTTTTCCATCACTATTTATATTTAAATCATTACCATTCCAGTCTGTAAATTTGCCACCAGCACCAGAAACAATAGCAGCACTGGCAATGTAATCATATGGTTTAAGATTAGCTTCTAATAAAACATCAACAAATCCAGATGCCATCAACCCATGCGCATAGCAATCTGCACCAAAAAGCGTTTCTCCTATTTTATATCTGACATTCCTATATACTTTTTGACTTTTTCCAATAAACATCATTGGGCTAGTTGCATACATTTTTGATCCTTTTAGTTTTTTACATTTTCTTGTTCTTATTTTAACATTATTATATCTAGTTTCTTTATTTGCTATCCCAATCCATCGTTCTTTTAGAATTGGTTGATTTAATACTCCAAGATATGGCTTATTGTTTTTCATTAATCCAATTAAAGTTCCAAAAAGAGGCTTTCCAGTGATAAAACCTTTTGTTCCATCTATAGGATCCACTACCCAAACATACTCATTATTAGTATTTAATTTACCAGTCTCCTCTCCAAAAAAACCACATTCTGACGCTTTTTTCATTATTATATTTCTAATTATTTTTTCAGCTTCTTTGTCAGCTTTTGTTACAGGCGTATTGTCGCTTTTAGTTTCGATTTTAATTTTTTTTCTAAAAAACTTCTTTATTATTTTGCCACTAGCTTCCGCACATTCATTTGCTATTTTTATATATTTGTTTTCTAGTTTTTTCATATATTTTGTAATAATTAATTTAAAATTTAAAAATTCATAATATATATATAGCTTCGAAACACTAAGGAAAATTTATGAATATTAAAAATATAAATACAGTTTCATTTCAAGGTATAGAAGGAGCTAATTCACATTTAGCTTCTAAAAAATTGTTTCCCAAAGCTAAAATTATAACATGTGAAACATTTGAACAGGTATTTGAAAATGTAAGAAAAAATAAGTCTGATTTAGGACTGATTCCAGTAGAAAATTCAGTTGCAGGAAGAGTGGCTGAAATACACAGTCTTATGCATAAAACACCTTTAAAAATTGTAGGAGAATATTTCATGAAAGTAGAACTGCATTTATTAGGTACAGAAAAAATTAATATAAAACAAATTAAGAATGTAAGAAGCCATATACACGCATTATCTCAGTGCAAAAAGTTTATAAAAAAAAATAAGGTAAAAACAATTATTTCTGCTGACACAGCTTTAGCTGCTAAAGAAATTAGGGAAGAGAATGATCCTTCAGAATCAGCGATTGCCAGTAAACTTGCAGCTAAAATCTACAATTTAAAAATTTTAAAAAAAAATGTGGAGGATAGTCTTCAAAATATAACACGATTTATTTTACTGCAAAAAAAACAAATTAAAATAAATCCATCTAAAGGAAAAATTTTAACAAGTTTAATTTTTGCTGTTAACAATGTTCCCGCGGCTTTACATAAAGCACTTGGGTGTTTTGCAATTAATAATGTAAATATGACCAAACTGGAGTCTTATGTGAATGAAACATTTAAACAAGCCGAGTTTTATGTTGATATAGAAGGAGATACTAAAGATATCAATGTTACTTCTGCGCTTAAAGAAATAAAAGAATATACTAGATTTGTAAGAATTCTTGGTACTTATTACGCAGATAAATTCCGCAAATAATTTTTTTTTTTAATAAATTCTTTCTTCTGCTATAATAGTTTGGGGAGGACGCTATTGTTAGTTAATCGGGTCAGAGGAGGAATCCAGCAGCCCTACCTAGTAATTGTGGGTCTCCCCAATATATAAAATATAAAAAAATGACTGAATCCTTCCTTGCACTTGCAAGAAAATATAGACCTAAAAAGTTGTCTGAATTAATTGGACAAAATATATTTGTTTCAACGATTCAAAATGCTCTTAAAAACAACAGATTAGCACATGCATATTTATTCTCTGGAGTAAGAGGGGTTGGTAAAACTACAACTGCAAGAATTTTAGCCCACTTATTTAATGGCGAAGAAGAAGTAAAAGGTAATCCAATTGATCTTTTTGAAGTAGATGCTGCTAGATATACTACAGTTGATACAATGAGGGAACTATTAGATGGAATTAAATACAGACCATCAAATTGGAAATATAAAGTGTATATTTTGGATGAAGTACACATGCTATCTAACTCTGCAGTAAGCTCGCTTTTAAAAAATCTGGAAGAACCACCAGAACACGTAAAATTTATTTTTTGCACAACTGAGCCAAGAAAAATTCCTGCAACTATAATATCAAGATGCCAAAGATTTGATTTAAAAAGAATACCTTTTGATATTTTAGCAAAATATTTAAACGATATTGCAAAAAAAGAAAAATCAGAAATTGATATAAATGCAGCCAGTATGATTGCTCGAGCATCTGATGGAAGTGTAAGAGATGCGCTTTCAATTTTAGATAAATCATTATCTTTAGGTGAAAAAAAAGTAACAGAAAAACATATTCAAGAATTACTCGGTTTAGTTGACAGGAGCAATATTTATTTATTATTTGAAAATCTGATGAATGGAAAAACAAAAGAAGGATTAGAAAAATTTAATGATCTTTATAATTCTGGCGGTGAACCAGGAATAATAATTCAGGATTTGTTGGAAGTTGTACATTGGTTAAGCAGATTGGTTTTAACACCTGAAATTTCTAGAGAACCAGGCGTATCTCAGATAGACAAAGAAAAAGGTCTAGAATTATCCAAAAAACTAAGTATGTCAGAGCTTTCACAAACTTGGCAAATTCTTCTTAAAGGATATCAGGAGTTACAAAGTCACGAAATGCCACATATAGTTGCTGAGATGGTTCTTATACGCCTTGCATTTGCATCTGAACTCCCATCTTTAGACGAAGTTTCTAATAATTTAAAAACTACAAAGCAAGAGGAGGGGGTAAAAACTAGTGAAAATAAACCCATTATTACAACTGAAGAAAAAAAAGAGAATGTATCAAAAAATAAAAAGCAAACTGGAATAGGTACGGATACTGTAATGGAAATGAAAAATGTAGAAACAGTTAAAAAAAAAATTTTTGAAGAAAGTAATAGAAAAAATATAAAATTTGATAAAAATATAATTGTTAATAATTTTAAAGAAGTAGCTGATTTGTTTTTAGAAAAAAAAGAAATTTTATTGTTTAATAATTTGTTTTCACATGTACATTTGGTTAATTTTAAAAAAGGAAAAATAGAATTAAATCCAACAAATGATGCTCCAAAGGACCTTGGTCCTAAAGTAGGTCAGTTATTGACTGAGTGGACCAAAGAAAAATGGCATATTCTAATGACTCAAGAAAAAGGAGAACCCACTTTAGAAGAACAAAGTGATAAAGAAAAAGAGAGTATAATCAATAATTTATCAAAGAATGAGCATATAAAAGAAATTTTAAATAATTTCCCAGGTGCTAAAATAGAAGAAGTAAAAGATAAAGGAGAAGAAGATGAATAATTTTAATGACATGATGAAAAAAGCTCAGGAAATGCAGAAAAAAATGCAGGAGATTCAAGAAAGCCTAGCGAATTTAGAGGTTGAGGGAACAGCAGGAGGTGGAATGGTTAAGATTATTATGAATTGTAAGAATGAGGTTAAAAAAATAGAACTGGATCCTAGTATAATTAAAGAAGAGGAGAAACAAATGATGGAGGATTTGATAGTAGCTGCTTTAAATGATGCAAAAACTAAGGCTGAAGAAAAAAGCAAAGAAGAGATGGCAAAATTAACTGGTGATTTAGGTTTGCCACCTGGAATGAAAATGCCTTTTTAAAAAAAAATATGCACGACGATGCACTTCAAGAATTGATTCAATTATTTTCCAAACTGCCTGGAGTTGGACCAAAATCAGCAGGTAGAATGGTTCTTTTTCTTTTAAAAAATAAAGAAAAACTTATGTATCCTTTAAGCAGATCATTATTAGCATCAGGACAATCAATAAAAAAATGTACAACTTGCGGAAATCTTGGTGTTAAACTTCCTTGTAAGATTTGCAGTGATCATAAAAGAAACAAATCCATCATATGTGTAGTGGAGGATATTTCAGATTTATGGGCACTTGAAAAAACAGGATCTTTTAAAGGACTTTATCATGTTTTAGGGGGATCGTTATCAGCGTTAGACAATATAAATCCTGATGATTTAATGATAAAAGAATTAATACAAAGAGCTAAATCAAATGATATTAAAGAAATAATTCTTGCTCTAAACTCAACAGTTAATTCACAAACAACTCTTCACTATATTACTGATAAATTAAATGGTAGTGATGTAAAAATTACAAAAATTGCACAGGGTATGCCATTCGGTGCAGAACTTAATTATGTAGATGAAGGTACATTAACTACAGCGATGAAAGCAAGAAAGCCGATTTAAATAAATGAATTACGTATTCTACGATTTTGAAACTAGTGGAAATAACAAAGATTTTGATCAGATACTTCAAATCGGGGCTGTTTTAACTAATAATAATTTTCAAATTAAAGACAAAATAAATATTTCATGTAGATTAAAAAAAAATATTATTCCTGCACCTCAAGCTTTATTAATTAATAAAATATCAATTGATCAATTAAAATCTAATGAGGTTTCACATTATAGTTTAATTGAACAATTAAAAAATAAATTTGAGGAATGGTCCCCTGCCTGTTTTGTAGGATTTAACAGCATTGGTTTTGATGAAGATGTTTTACGCCAAGGGTTGTTTCAATCTTTAAATTATCCATATCTTACAACTTCAAAAGATAATCGACGACTGGATGTATTAAAATTAGCAAGAGGTGTAAGTGCATTTGCTCCAAATACCATTGTTGTTCCTTTAAAAGAGAATAATACACAAAGTTTTAAATTAGGGGATTTAACCAAAGTTAACCAAATTGATCACAAAAACGCTCATGATGCAATTGGTGATGTTATGGCAACCTTAGAACTTGCAAAAAAAATAAAAAATAGTGCTCCTGAAGTTTGGGATTCACTTCTTATTTATAAAAAAGGAGATGATATAGGTAAAAAGATTTTTAAAGAAGATTTTGTCTGTTACCAAGATCTTGTATTTGGAAAATTATATAATTTTGCAGCTTGTTTTGTTTGTTTTCATCCAGCTTATGGTAAATCATGGCTAGCTGCCTTTGATTTAAAGCATGATCCAAGATCACTTCTAGATTTAGGTTTTAGTGAATTGAAACAAGCACTATTTTCTTCACCTGTAAAAATTAGACAAATATCATTAAATAAGATGCCTATTGTATTATCTAAAGAATATTTTGCTTCACTTGATGATTATAAAGATATTGGTTTAGAAGAAATATCAAAAAGAGCAAAGCTTGTTAAAGAAAACCAAGAATTTTGTAATAAGGTTTTTGAGATACTTGCAGAAAAAGTTAAAGAAAAAAAAGAAACCTCTAGCCAAGATGAAGAAGACTATTTTCCCGAACAATTCATTCACGAATCTTCAATTAAAATGTCAAAAGATGATAGAGTTATATTTTATCAGTTTCAGAAAGGTAGTTGGGAGGAAAAAGCAAAACTTTACAATAGTTTTCAAGATAATGTTCTTAAACATTTTAGTAGATTATTAATATTTGAAGAAAATTCAGACTCTTTATCTAAAGAAGAACTAACTTTAGTAAAGAAAGAAATTGCAGAAAAACTATTAACAACCGACCAAAAACCGTGGATTACAATTCCTGATGCTATGAAAAAAATCGATGACTTAAGAGCTGAAGAAAATACAGATAAGAAATTTTTAAACGATTATGATTTATTTATTCAAGATTTAGAATCTCAGCATAAAACAAATCTATAGTATTTTTATAGAAAATAGACACAATTTTTGTAATATAATTACTTAAATTGTTAGATTCATTCATAAAAAAAATAAATATTCTTCAAATTACCTTTCTATCTTTTGTTTTAAGATTCTTGAGTCTTATTTTTTATAAAAACCAGAATTTACCAGACACTTATACTTATGAAAGAATAGGCCAAGAAATATTTTCTGGAAGTATTATACAAACCCCTTTACACATGCCTGGTTATGGGATTTGGATGTATTTATTAAATTTTGTAACTCAAAATTCTTATGGTGTTATTTTTGGCGATATATTGATTTCCTGTCTTACTGTCTATGTGATTTATTTATTATGTATAGAAATTTTTAAGTCAGAAATGATAGCAAAAATAGCAGCTATAATTTTTGCAGTTTATCCTTTTTCTATTTTTTATTCATTTAACGCTGTTAGCGAGACCTTATTTATTTTTCTTTTATATTCATCTATTTTGATGTTCTATAGAAAAAAACTTTTATATGCGTATATCTTAATTATTCTAAGTATTTATGTTAAACCAACTGCTGACATATTTGCACCATTTTTGATACTGTGTTTTTGTTTTTTAATATACAAATACTCAAAAAAAGAAACATTACGCGAATTATTTATTTTTTATCTTTTATATTCTTTATTATTGTCTCCGTGGTGGGTTCATAATTGGAATAAATACGATGGTTTTGTTAAACTCAATTTAGCTGGCGGTTATCATTTATATTCTGGAAATAATCCTGAGAATTTATCTGGAGGAGGTATTGGTGGGGTCGATGTTAATCATGGATGGACTGATGAAGATATTGAAAAAAGAGGTATTAAATTCGAAAAAAAGTTTAAAAGAGATGCGTTTAATTTTATTAAAGAAAATCCTAAAACTTTTATAAAACTATCAGTTACAAAATTTAAAAGATTTTGGCAGATGTATCCTTATGCCGAGGAGTACAAAGGAATATCCTATAAAATTTTATCCATTGCTTCTTATGGTTTGGTTTTAATATTTTCATTACTCTTTTTAATATCAAATTTTAAAAAATTTTTTTTAAGGATTTCTCCTTTAATTACTATTATTTTTTTAACTACAGCAATTCATTGCGTTACGATTGCTTCTGTTAGATATAGATTTCCTATAGAACCAATATTAATAATATTTGCTTCATACTATATATTTGAGCGCTTTAAAGTAATAAAGAATTAATATTTTATAGAATGTAGAAACAAGCCCCAAGGTGGAGCTGTTTGTCCAGCGACCCCTCTTTTTTTAGCTTTTAAAATATTTTCAATATCTTTTGCGCTCCATTTTTCTTTTCCGACCATTGCTAAACTACCCACGATAATTCTACATTGATTCATTAAAAAGGATTTTGCTTTAATCCATATTTCAAGTTCTGATGATTTTCTGACTATTTTTATAGAGTTTATAGTTTTTATAGGAGACTTTGCTTGACATTCAGTCGAGCGAAAACTTGTAAAATCATGTTTTCCTATTAAAACTTTTGCGGCCTTTTTCATTAATTTATTATCTAACTTTTTTTTAACATGCCAGACTCTTTTATTTTGAATTGCAGGAGCCGGTCGCCTATCAAGTATTTTATATAAATAAGTTCTTTCTTTAGCATCAAATCTAGCATTAAAATTTTTTTTAGTTTTTTGACATTTTAAAACAGAGACATTGTATTTTTTATATAGATTTTTTATGTGAAAATTTAACCCGTCTCTTATTGCATCTGTTTTTATTTTTTTATGTAGATCAAAATGCCCTACTTGATTTAAAGCGTGCACACCAGCGTCAGTTCGACCAGATCCTTGGATTGTTTCTTTTTCACCTGATAATTTGTAAAGTGAATTTTCCAAGATTTCTTGTATAGAGAGACCATTTTTTTGTTTTTGCCAACCTACTAAGTTCGTTCCATCATACTCAATATTTATTTTATATCGCGTCATTTTTATTCAACTTTTTGGTTTATTTCAAAACGAAAACCTCTTAAGAATGTATGAATATCCATTTTAGTACCACCTGATTTTTGTAAAATTGTAGGCTTAATTATATCTCCATTACCACAAGAAATTGAAAAGTTCTTATCTACAATTAAACCAGGAGATTTATTTTTTGTTGAAGAAATATCCGCATCAAAAATTTTTATTCTTTGTTTGTTTATTATTAACCACCCACCAAATGCCTTTATTTGTCTTAATATTTCTTTTGCGCTTTTATTCCAATTAATTTTTGTTTCTTCTGTTGTAATTTTTTGTGCATAGGTCACTTTTTTTTCATCTTGGGGCGTTAATTTTATTTGTTCTCCTTTTTCTATTTTCTTTAATACATCATTGATTAATTTTCCTCCTATATTAGCTAACTTGTCATGAATTTCTTGAGCAGTATTATTTTCTTTTATTTCTATTTCTTTTTGTAAAATAATTTCTCCCGCATCTAATTTTTCGTTCATTTGCATTATTGTAATGCCAGTTTTTTTTTCGCCAGCTAAAATAGCTCGTTGAATAGGAGCAGCTCCTCTGTATCTTGGAAGTAGAGATGCATGAATATTTAATGCTCCAAATCTAGGTATTTTTAAGATATCTTTTGACAATATTATTCCATAGGCTGCTACAACTAAAACATCACAATTTATTTTTTTTAATCGATCAATCTCACTTCCCTCTTTAAAATTTTCTGGAGTAAAAACTGGAATATTATTTTGTATACAAAAATTTTTAACTGGGGAATGAGATATTTTTTGCCCTCTCCCAGATGGTCTAGACGGTTGAGTATAGCAACCAATTAAATTAAAATTTTTATAAATGGTTTTTAACCCAGATAGAGCAAATTCAGGAGTGCCCATAAAGACAACTTTTAATTTCATATTTAAGTCGTTTGTTTTTTTTCCATTAATTGTTTTTTAATTTTGCGTAAGATCATATCCTTTTTAGTTTTAGATAAACGATCTATAAATAATATGCCTTGAATATGATCGTTTTCATGTTGTATACACCTTGCTAAAAGCCCTTCAGCACGTAGTTCTTTTGATTCGCCATTTTTATCTAAATACTTTACTTTGCAGGAAGACGGTCTTGTTATATTTGCCATAAAACCAGGAATAGATAAACATCCTTCTTGGTCTGTATCTTTTTTCTCAGAAACCCAAGTTATTTCCGGATTAATCATTTGAATAGGATTTGGTTTGATTTCTTCTTCTTTCTCATCTTTTTCTACTTGATAACGCTTTAAACCAGCTCTTGGAGATACATCCATAACAATCAATCTTTTACTTATTCCAATTTGAGGCGCTGCCAAGCCAATCCCAGGCGCTTTGTACATCGTACTAAGCATATCATCTAAAAGCTTTCTAATCTCATCATTAACTTCTGTGACTGGTTCACATTTTTTTTTTAATATAGGATTTGGTAATGTTATAATTTTCATATTGCAAATAAATATTATTTAGTTCGTTTTATAATATATGTTGTTGTTAAGACTTTTTCTAATATTATTTATTTTAACTTCATTTGCTTCACTACAAAGCTGTGTATCTACTCCTTCACATGCAGCTAATGCTTGCGAAGTATTTTCTCAAAAGTATTTTTGGTTTAAAGCAGCAAAAAAGAGTTCAAAAAAATGGAAAGTTCCAATTGCAACTTTAATGAGCATTATAAACCAAGAAAGCGCTTATAAACAATATGCTAAACCTCCAAGAAAGAAACTCTTTGGATTTATACCTTTATTAAAACGTGAGTCTAGTTCGTTAGGATATTCGCAAGCTACAAAAGGAACGTGGGAGCAATATAAAAAAGAAACTGGGAAAAGATTTGTTACACGTATAAGTTTTAAAGATTCAGTTGATTTTGTTGGCTGGTATATTTCTACAGCTAATAAAGAATTAGGTATATCAAAAAAAGACACTTACAGTATTTACCTAGCCTATCACGAGGGTATTAATGGCTATAGAAAAAAAACATATAAGAAAAAAATTCAACTTTTAAAAACTGCAAGTAAAGTAGAAAAACGAGCCCAAACCTATAATAACCAACTTTCTAAATGTATGAGCAAATTAGATAGAAATAAATATATACTTTTCTAATTTTTAAATATCATCTATTTCTTCAGGTTTGAGTTTTTTTCTTACATATTTCTTTTTAGATTGAATAACCTTTGGTCTAAATGTAGGAGTTCTTAAAGCTTTTGCTGAAGGATTTTTTATAACTTTTCTTTTTTTCATTTAAAATATTCTTCTAAAATTAACTTATAAATTTTAGTTAAATTTTTTAAATCTTTTAACGAGACTTTTTCAGAATTAGTATGCATTGTTTTTCCAACTAAACCAAATTCAACTACATTAATTCCTTCTGCATTAATAAATCTTGCATCAGATGTACCACCATCAGTCGCATATTTTGGATTTTTTTTTGTTATTTTTTTGACACATCTTTTAATGAGTTCAGAAAATTTTCCAGGTTTTGTTAAAAAAGCGTTTCCAGAAACATAAAGATTCAATTTATATTTAAAACCGATTTTATTAAATTCTTTTTTTATCCATCTCGTTAATGATTTGGTTGTATGTTTAGGGTTAAATCTAATATTAAAACATCCTATTGCTTTGGCAGGAATCACATTAAGAGCTTCATTTCCAACATCTATTGAAGTAATAGAAATAATAGATGGTTGAAAATGTTTTGTACCTTTATCCAGATTTTTTTTATCGATATTTGTCAGCATTTTAATTAGAGCAGAAACAGGATTTTTTGTTCTATTTGGCCATGCAGAATGTCCTTCTTTTCCAAATACTGTAACAACGCCATTATAACCCCCACGTCGTCCAATTTTGATTTGATCACCAACTGATAATCCAAATTTGTTTGCTAAGATATAGCCGATAACAATATCATTTATATTGTTTCCAAATAACTTACCTTCTACAATGTTCTGTTTAAGAAAATGTAAGTCATCTAAATGTTCATTATCATAACCTCTTAAAAATACACCTTTTGAGAATTCATTGCTTATTACTAAAGCCTGAGTTTGAATTAAAGGAATTAATTGATTGTCAGAAAAATCAGATTTAATGATATTAACTTCTTCTTTAGTTATTTGGCCTGTATTACTGTAAATATTTAAATGTCCATTAATACCCAACAATCTTGAAGTTAATTCTTCTCTAAAACCGTTCATTACAGCCATCACTATAATAATTGCGGCAACACCGATTGTAATGCCTATAATTGAAAACCAAGAAAAAATAGAAATAAACCCATCTGTTTTTTTAGAAAAAAGAAAACGTTTAATTAATAATATTTCATAGGATGAGAACAACATCAAAAATCGGTAAGGTTTTTCTCTAATAAAAAATTTATTTTTTGGTGTATGTCAAAATCAAAAAAAAAT
>ENA-UPTF01001597-UPTF01001597.1-marine-metagenome-genome-assembly--contig:-NODE-1597-length-14062-cov-3.471434_pt1 | contig 14062 bp, 12 predicted proteins | sample MGYA00238166_ERZ767019 | MGnify/ENA primary metagenome ERZ767019 (study PRJEB28930, sample SAMN06266391) | marine metagenome | isolation source: Sea water from 250 m depth | place: Atlantic Ocean...
GTCGAAATTTTTAGTTTTCCTGGAGTTGAAGCCAAAAATCTGAGTGCGTATCCCAATTGCTCCTACCTCAGAACGTTAGAACGTTTCCTCTAGAGTTTTCTCCTGTGCGCCCGCAGAATACTACCTCGCTACCAGGCCCGGGGAGAAAAACAAGAAGAAAGTGGGCCGCCAGTACGCCGCCAACGGTGTGCATTTCCCTTCCTTTGCTGACGAAAATCTTGAATCACTTTTGAAAGTGCATATATCTTGGCTCTATCCTCAACCTTGTCAGGTCTATATCCATAATCTTCATTCATGTTTCCAGAGATATCTTGTTCACCATATACATGCCATGAACTGCACAAAATCATTCCGCGAATAGACTCATTCTTTGTAACCGTCTCGCATAGATTTTGTGTTCCCTTGATATTGATATCATATGCTAAACTATTACTAGGAATATTAGCCAGGTTTGTTGCTACAGTGTGAATTATGATAGTTGTATTTCCAATCTTTTCTTGCAACTGATTAAAATTTGTAATATCACAAATTTTATGTTCTATATTGTAATTTTCTAGTAATTTTGGTTGTGGAGTTATATCAAATGTAGTAACAGAAAAAAAATCTTTCAAATATTTTGCTAAAGATGTTCCTAAAAAACCACACCCAACTATTGCGATTTTTGTAGATTCCATTAGTTTCAGAAAATTTCTTGCGGTATATATCAATATTCAATTTAAATTTTTTTATCTGGAAAATTAAAATAAGTTCCATCAGGAAGATATCGAAATTCTATTCCATGTGGACCTGAAAGTGTTCCCTCACCTGAGATAATATTCTTGTATCCACCAAATTCGTTATATTTTGAAATTCTATCAGCATCTCTAGTAGTGTAATAGTTGAATTTATTCTGTCTAAGTTCATCATCAAAATATCCATAATGCAAAATTTTGACTTTACTTCGGATTGGTTTATCTTGTCCTATACAATTTTGAGGAACACCTGGACTATGTCCATTTCCAGGATAACCAGTATCTGAATAATGTAAATCTTCAGGTTGGTTTTTCATCTTTAGAAGTCTTTTATGCCAAGCCTGACAATAGTATCCATCATATCTGTATTGATTTGGTTTATCCCACATATACAAAAATTCAAACTCAAAAACATCAGACTTGGGATAAAGTACGTTAATGTCTTCAAAAAATATGTCCTTAGAGTTTGGTATTATAACTTCATCACCATCTAGTGTTAGTATATAATCTGGATTTCTCTTTTTTGCCATTTCTAACAAAATATTCTTATCTCGCGCAAGATCTGTTGGTGAATTTGAATTCTTGTGAATTTCTACAACCTTTTTGTAGCCTTCACATATTTTTACAGTGTTATCTTCAGAACCATCATCTAAAATAACAATAGAATCACATATTTCTTCAAGTGACTCTAACGTTTTTGCAATCCATCTTTCTTCATTTTTTATGCCTAACATAGCAACAATTTTAGGATATTCCATAATGAATTGCTGTCTTTATTGAGACATATATTTTTTAATTTAGTGGATGATAAACAGATTTGTATTCTGGAGATTGTGTCATTAAATTTCTTACATCAAGCAATGAAAATTCCCCGCTACTTAATTTATCATAAAAATAATTAAAACCATCAACATCTGGAAACCTCTCTAAATAATCCTCATATAATTTGATTAATGGTTCGGCAATACTGGAATCAAAATTATTTTCTATATGGGATTTTAGATTTTGTCTATTAGTTAAATCAGACTGAGGAATTGCCTCACTGCAAAATCTACAAAGTATATTTTCATCATGAGATTTTTGTTTTTTTTCAAATTCCATATACATCTCAGTTTTGAAAAGAGAATCATAGTTTAGTTCTAAGAGATTTCCAATAACATGTTGTAAACCATAATCCATACAACACAATCCAACATCACCATTAGGAAGTAATACGTTTTCATCGATTATATCCATAAGATCAAGCTTTGAATCTCTCTTACAGACTAAAGGACCAAATTGTTTTGGAGTTGGTTTTACATTATTTAGATTATTTGCCCTACTGATCATGATATCAGGGAGAATATCCTTGCCTAAGATTTTTCTAATTTTTGGATGCAAGACACCCATAGACATACCAGTAACTCCTGGAATATCACTTAGTATTTTTTTAAGTACGTTTAGATAATCATTATTTACAGCAATTTTTGCTATATTTTTTTCGTCAGGCAAGTGTATATGAAATGTCTTAAATTTTACTTCTTTAATTATATCAACATCTTTTTGATTCATACCAACTAGAGTACTAAAAACTTGTACTGCATAACCGCTTTTGTAAGCATGTAAAATCATCTTAGAACAATCAGGGTTTAACCATGGTTCACTAAATCCAGAAAAGCTAATTATCACTGATTTTGGTATCGTGTTAAGACATTTTTTGAATGTTTCAAAACTCATTTGTGTTGGTTGCCCATATGAAATATCATTTAAATTATTTTTATTAGAATATTGTTCAATAAGTAATTCCTGTGGACAAAAATCACATTGAACTCTACATGCTACATTTGTTGAGATTTCCATTTTTGCCATATATTACAATGTTTGATTAGTGTTTAAAATTTGTATATGCATAATAATTAATTTCTCTATTTTTAATCATTTTTCTGCTTTTAGTCTTGTATATTAGAAAATTTATCTTAACGTAGAAGATTTGATAAATTTACTTTTAAATTAATAGAAATGAAAATAATTAATGAAAAATAAAAATTTGAAAATAATTATTATAGTTTCTATAGTTATACCATCCCTGATCTTGATTAGTACTGTTGGATTAAATGCTGATAGAAATGACTTTCCAGCATCGCATTTTATTTTAGAAACAATTACTGTTGAATCTTTTCCTATTGGAATATCAATTAATCCTATAACAAATATAGTATATGTAGCCAATAACCATTCTGATACAGTTTCTGTAATAGATGGAAAAACTAATTTAGTTAAAGATGAAATTAAAGTTGGCGATGGACCAACTGGTATTTCGGTAAATCCTAAAACCAATATGATTTATGTAACAAATTACTACTCAGACACAGTTTCTGTAATAGATGGAAAAACAAATCTTGTAGTGAAAGAAATTCCTGTTGATAACACGCCTTGGGGAATTGATGTAGATTCAGAAAACAATTTAGTCTACATAACAAGTTATTTTTCAAATACTATTTCAATTATTGATGAAACACAAAATGGTCTGATTACTACTCTAAAAATAGATAAACCATGGGGAATTGATGTAGATTCAGAAACAGGATATGTTTTTGTTGTTAATCGAGATTCTACAAACATTTCTTTCCTCAAAGATAATAAAATTAAAAATCTAGTAATTAGTGAGACACCTATTAGAATAAGTCCATTTGACATTTCTTATAATGAAAAAACAAATTTGTTGTATGTGACTAATTCAAGTCTAATTTCTATCATAGATCTAGCAACTAACAAAATATTGGAGCCAATTTCTGTTGGAAATAATCTTGCTGGAATAAGAATTAATTCAGAAACAAATACAATTTATGCATCAGATATTGTGAATAACGTTTTGTATATTATAGATGGTTCTACTAACATGGTTCAAGAAGAAATTAAAGTTGGTGAACATCCGATTTCAGTTGAAATTAATCCTATAACAAATACAATCTATGTTGTTAATGAATATTCAAATTCAATTTCAGTAATAAGTAATTAATCTGTCTAATTTTTTCTCTCTAGAAGTTATATAATGACTTGTTACATTTTTAAACGATAACATTGGAATTTTCAAAATTCTTTTCTAAACGTACAATATCAATAATTATAATATCTGTCCTTTTTTACACTGGCTTTTCATTAGTATCTGACATACAAAAAATTTCAGATGAATTTGCTAGTCTTAATATAGCGTATATTCCATTAATTTTGAGTTTTCATTTTCTTGCTATGGCTATACGCTCAATTCGTCAAAAAATATTTTTTGATTCATTGGATATTAAACTATCATTAAAACAAAATATCAAATTATATTTTGCAGGAATGTCATTAATGGTTACACCTGGTGCTTCAGGTGAATTAATTAAAAATCATATACTCAAAGAAAAATTTGGGCATGCATATACGAGAACAATTCCAGTTTTATTAACAGAGAAGTATCATAACATGTTATCAGTTATACCAATATTACTTTTCTTCCTTTTGTTCAAAGAATCGTATGAAATCTTAGTTATAACTGGTATAATATCCGCCATTTTATTTTGTATATTTGTTGTCGTAAAAAATGAAAAATTATGTCATAATACAATGGCAAAGATTCCAAGAAAGTGGATCTTGAAAGAAATTCCTAACAATGTATCTGATTTTTACGATAATCTTCTAGTTCTTTTTAAAAAGAAAACAATGTTTTCTGGACTAAGTATAGGAATATTAGCTTGGCTTGTTGATGCAATAGCAGTATATTTCTGCTTTATTGCATTTGATCTTAATTTTAATTTCATAGAAACAACATTAACAAATTTTGCACCAATGATAGTAGGAACAATTCTATTTATTCCCGGAGGATTGGGAGTGCTTGAACTTGGAATGACTGGCTTATTATTACAATCTGGAGTTTTAATTTCTACAGCGACAGCATTAGTGTTGTTTATTAGATTCATGATAACTTGGTCTTCCGTAATGGTAGGAATTATTGCTTTAAAATTTGCCAAATTTAATTAAAAATTTTACTTTAACACATTGTTATAGACATCAAAATGCTTCAAAGCAATATCATCACAACTACGTAATTTTGATGTGGCACTCATTTTATTCATAATTTCTTCTCTAATTTTTAAATCAGTTGAAAGTGTGACTATAGCATCAGCCAATTGTTTATCATTATTTGGGTCCACAAAAAAACCACCATCGTCGCCTAATATTTCCTTGAATGTATCAATGCTAGTTACTATAGATGGTATGTTATATTGTAAAGCAAATGAAAATGCACCAGAACCGTATATTGCTGGATGATATGGAAAAAGTGCAATATCAGAAATTTCAAATAAAACATTAATTTCATCCTCATCTAATTCACCAAGATAGAATATTTTTTCTTCTAGGTTTAAATCATGAATAGTATCAAGTAATTGTTTTTCATATAGTTGAAATTCAGGGGATAGTCTACCACCAATAATCAATATATGATCAGGCAGTTTTTCTTCAATAATTTTAAATGCATTAATTGCATTTGATTGGCCCTTACGTGGTGAAATAACACCAAAACAAAGAATAATTTTCTTGTTAGCAAATTTCTTTCTGTAACTCTCTTCCTTTGTAATTGAGATTTGTTCTTTTTCTTGTGCCACGGCATTATTTATTACAAGAATTTTATTTTCTGGAATTCTAAAATACTCTTCTAATCCAGATTTTACAACTCTATTCTCAACAATAATTTTGTCTGATAAACCAGAAATTAATTTAACATACAAATGAATTAAAGATTTTATAATAAAAGTTGGAACATTAAATGGTATGTTCTCAACTAGATGCCAACTTTCTTCTTTTTTAAATATAAATGGATTATAGATTGTAAGGACAATTTTTGTATTAATAGTTCTAAGAAGGAATAACAAAAATGGAAACTTAAATGCAGATCTTAAAGTTCCAAATGTTCTTAATTCAAAGAAAAAATGAATTAATGATGGATTATTTTTTTTAAAAAAACTATAGAGATTTCTGACATATGTACCATTTTTCCATATTCGAAAAATGTTTTGAGGTATTTTTGAATATGGCCATTTCATATTTTCATGTTTTGTAGTAACAAAAAATGGTTCAAAATTTTCTTTTTCTTTTGAAATCTTCTCTATAAATGTAAAAGTTTGAGATGCTGACTTGTTAATTAAACCATCAACAAAAAAAATTTTTTTTTTGGTTGTCAAGTTAGTATCCATAATTAGTTTTAGTTTTTTTGTCCAAGTCTAATTATTGTAACTCCTTCCTTATCTGGAATATATCTCCAAGGATCTATTACTATACTACCATCAGCAAAATCAAAGTTTACAAAATCTGGGTGTTTAGTCCCAATTAGAAATACACATGGTTCTTTGAATAATTCTTTAGTTCCCATATCAATGTCTGAGTCTACATATGGATCATATTTTACTACTTTTTCTCCCCTTTTCTCTAAAATATTCTTTAGTAACAAAGATGGACTGCCAGTTTCTAAGTTTGATTCAGGCTTAAACGATGTTCCCAAAATCACCTTTGGTAAATTATAGTTAGTCATAAGATCTGCCAACCATTCTGTCTGTCTTTCTCTTGCTAACATTAAACTTTCAAACCAATCAAAACTAAGATCTAATTTTCTAGACAGCCATGATAGAGCTATGTTATCTCTTGGATGACAGCCACCACCATCTCCCATTCCACCTGTAAGATATTTTCCACTGATTAGTCGTTCATTTGCTAATGTTAATGCTTTAGTTACTTCATCAACATCTGCTCCCATTTTATGAGAAATTTCCATCAAGACATTTGCAAAAACAATTTTCATTCCAATGAATGTGTTGTATGCAACTTTTATCAGTTCAGCATTTTTAATAGAAGTTTTAAAAAATGGTGCTGTGGTTATTGTTTTGTAGAATTCTTCAGTTTTTTCTACAGCTACAAGATCATCTACACCAAATAAAATAAATTCTGGATTAAGATAATCATGCATTGTTGTGCCCATAGCAATAAAAAATGGATTATAGCAAAGTTTTACATTATTATGTAACAATGGTTTAATTTCTTTCTCTATTGTTCCTGGCAATACTGTAGAAATAACAATGACAATTTTTTCTACATTCTGTTTTTTGATTTCGTTAGATAGATCTGAGGTAGCTTTCTTGAGAAATGTGTAATCAAAATCTACCCTATCATCTGGTAACTCAGTTACTCCTTCGAACTTTTCATTATGCGGAGTTTGAACACCAACAAAAATAATATCTGAAAATTCTACCAATTCACCCAAAGTTACGATTCTAATTTTGCTCTTCTCTAAAGCATCACTCACACCTTCTTCTTTGTATGGAATGTGTTTGTTTCTGATATAATCTGTCACTGTATTACTAGAGTCATAACCAACTACATCATGACCTTTACTTTCAATCGCTAGTGCACATGGTAATCCAAGTTTACCCATACCAATAAAACCAATCTTCATTAAATCACTCCCAAACTATCAATATCCCTACTTAAGCCCTTAATTACTTTTCAGAAGTTTTGTTAAGTGTAAATAATTTTTATGATGATTTGTTATCAATATTATAATATTAACTATAGTTAGATTCATGATGAACAGGAATAATTATGGTATAATCCAAAAAAATCACAAAGTTTTCCTTCTCATTTTGGCTATAACATTTAGCATTCTTATTTTTACATCCAGTGCTCACAGATTTACTTCTGATGACTATTTGGCATATAGTCAAGCAGAACGGATTGTTAATCAAACACCAATAGAAAATTTTGTTTTAGGAGAAACTAGGCCTGGATTACAAGGTTCAAATGAAATTCAATGGGATTTTCCTGCATGTAAAGACCCAATAATTTGTTCAAATGTTCCACTAGTCTACTCATTATCATTAATACCATTCATTCAATTAGAACAAAATTTGAATATTTTACCAGAAAACGATTATACATCAACGGATTTTGATGACAATCATTACATTTGGTGGAGAAATACTTCAAGTACTGAAGAAACTTTTACATTTCTTTTTTATGGTCCTTTAATTACTGCAATTTCTACTGCAATACTATTTTCTATTTGTAGGACGTATGATTTTTCCTTTAAAACGTCAATAACTGTTGCATTTCTATATGCATTTGCAACAATAACTTGGGCATATAGCAGTACTGCAATGAATGTAGTTCTAGTAAGTATGACAATTTTATTATCATTTTATTTTTATAGAAAGTTCATCAATAATCAGAAATCCTTTAATTTAATTTTTTGTGGATTTGCTCTAGGTTTTTCAGTTCTTATACGATATGATGCATTTATTTTTGTTATAATTTTATTAGCATTCCTATCTGGTACAATCTTAAAAAATAAATCTAAATTAAAAAATATCACGTTCCTAACAGTTCCTTTATTATTATGTATTGTTTTATTTATGGAAATTAATTATATTCAGTTTGGAACATTTCTTGAATATAGTCTTAAAACTGAATCAGGTTATGGATTAGGTCCAACATCTCCAATTCATGTTGGAATATTTGGGTTGCTTTTCAGTCCAGGTGCAGGATTATTCATTTTTTCACCGATTCTTTTTACTATTTTCATATCATTTTTTGATTTCTATAGAAAAAATCAAAGCTCATTTTTTATATTTTTAATTTATTTTGCAGGACTTCTTGTTTTCTTTGGAAATTTAGACACATGGCATGGATTTGTTAGTTGGGGAACACGATATCTTCTTCCAATTATTCCATTTTTGATGATACCACTTGCAGCAAGTATAGAGAAAAGAAGTAACATTAGTTTTAGAGTAATAGTATTAATCTTAGGAGGAATTAGCGCATTCTTCAGTTTCATGTGGTTAGTTCAAGATGTTTCTTGGTTTGTGTGGGGACCATTTGGAGGTGACACTGGTCTCTATAGTCTAGGTGTGGCAGGAGTGCATAATCTATATCTTAATCCAGTAGTTTTATGGACTTTTGAGTATAGTCAGTTAACACAGTCTATAATACTAGCCTTTAATCATCTTCAAGTTGACTTATTTTTATTCAAACTTTTAGGACCTATAATCACAACTTTAGTTCTTTTAGGAATTATTATTCCATTAATTTTAGTCCTAAAATCAGTAGTGAGTTCTAAACAAAATACCTTTTCTGAAAATAAAATTAAGTAATATTAATAACAAAAATTATTTTTTTAATTGAAAAGTAAACCAAAAATATTCACCGCCATCATTTTCCTCTAAAATTTCAAAATCATTATCATCGGCGAATTTATGAATCTCTTTTGATGAAAAACTTACACCATCCCATGTTGTTATCTCAGCAGGTTTGCTTTTTGTTATACCACGAACTTGAAATCTAAAAACTCCATTAGGTTTTAAAATCCGTGAAACTTCAGTAATATAGCCTGCCACTATTGATTTTTCAGGTATATGTTGAAAAACGATGAAAGAATAACAAAAATCAAAATAATTATCTTCTAAGAATGATAGATCAGAACCGCTATTTTCAAGTATTTTACAATTTTTAATGTTGGAGATTTTTTCTTTTCCTAATTTTACCATTTCATCAGAAACATCCACGCCTATAACCTCACCAAAAACTTCCGCCATTGGAACAAGTATTCTTCCAATACCACAACCAATTTCTAGTGTCTTAAGATTTTTTGGATCACGTGATTGCATAATCATGTCATATCTATTGGTGTTACGACCTATGATGAATTCAGAGTCTACTAAACCAGAATCCCAGAAATCTTTTTCCGTTTGCGAATCAACTGCTCTAATAGAAAATTTTGCATCATAGTTCGCCCTTGCATTCCAATCAGATTTCATAAGTTCGTCATTAGAAATTTTCTTAGGATCAATATCGGTTGGATGAGATAGTTTGTATTCTCGTGATTCTTTGAAATGCTGTCTTAATCCATTTTCGTCAATTTGCTTTGTTTCTAAAAGATTAGTAAAATGATTTAATCCATCTTTATCGGCTTTCCTGTGTAAAATCTCTTCATAACACTTTTCAACAATTTTTCTATACTTGTGTTTTTTCAGGTCTATCATAATTCTAATTATTCGTAATACTTTTTAAACTGATTTTTTGATATTAAAAACGATAATGTCAATACTAGTGTGTATTCCAGCATTTAATGAAGGAAAAGTTATTGACAAAGTAATAAGAAATTGCTTGAAATTTGCCGACAATGTTGTAGTATGTGATGATGGTTCGACAGATAATACATATGAAATTGCAGATTCTGCTGGTGCAGAAGTTATTCGACATGAAAAAAATATTGGAAAAGGTGAATCATTAAGATCACTTTTTAAATTTGCACGCCACTCCAATCATGATATAATTGTCACCATTGATGGTGATGGACAATTTCTACCTGAAGAAATTCCAAAACTTGTAAAAGGCATTGAAAAGGGTAAATCTGATCTTGTCATAGGATACCGATTCGATGATACAACCGAAATGCCAGATTATAGAAGATTTGGAAATAAACTGCTTGATAAAATGACAAATATGGTAGAAGAAATTTCAGTTAGAGATACACAAAGTGGTTTTCGTGCATATTCAAAAAAAGTAGTAGACACTATAGATTTTAAAATGAAAGGCTTTGGTGCTGATGCTGAGATTCTAATTGATGCAACAAAAAAAGGATTTCGTCTATCTGAAGAAAAAATCACAGTGATCTATGATACTGGATCAAAAACATCAACCAAAAATCCAATCTCACACACAGGAGAAGTAATTTCATCACTTTTGGAAATCACTGCAATTAGATCACCATTGAAATTTATTGGTATACCAGGAATTGTTTTGATAATTGCTGGACTCTATTTTACAATTGATGTTGCTGTTACATTTACTGAAATTGGATATTTTTCAATTCCATTTACATTAATAGGAGCAACCTGTTTAGGGTTAGGATCAATATTATTTTTGATGTCAATTTTATTGTTCAGTGTATCTAAGCGTTCTTTGAAAAAATACAAAAATTAGCGGTAAAAGAACCATACAAACTATTACTGCATAGATTCCTGCTCCAAATACATGTAAGAGAAATATGTCATGCTGCAGATTAGTGAATGCACGCATAATAGAATGTGTCAATTGACTAAATTCAAAAGTCCATAGAACTAATGGAGATATCCATAAAACTGATGCACCTCCTACGTCATACAAGCCACCTGATCTAGTCGCCATTACACCCCACACAAACCAAGAAACATCTTGAACCAGATACATTAAATTAAAGAATGCACCTGTTATGCCTAAAACTCCTAAACTTATTTTGAAAGAAATATGAGTTCTCTTTTCAATGCTTGCACCAAGCGGTATCAACAAAAATGCAACAATAATTAGCATGTATCGTGGTCCCCATGCATTTAGACCATGCCAAAAACCATTGTGGCTATAAAAAATTAAAAATAAACTAATAATTGATAAAAAGAGAATAGATTGTAGTTTATATCGCTTAAAAAAATCAGGAAAGGACAAAAATGCAGTAAGAAGTATTGGGGCAAAAATGAATAATCCTACTCCTGGACTGAAAAGCAATCCAAAGGCATTCTCATGAGGAATTATAACAAAACTTTGAGTTTCTTGTCCAGTAGCTTGTGTTAGATAACCTACTGTAGAAACAATTTCTGCAGTACCCTGAGAAACTCCTTCTCGTATGTATTGAATTAATTGAGAAAACCCATAAAACGAAACTAACGGTATAATAAAGCATATAGAATTTATGATTTTTCTATCATGACGTATCATATCATATAAAAAATAAAAAAATAATGGTATTATTACTAGAATTGCATCTTGTCTTACCAAAAAGGCAGTGCCGAGAAATATGGCAGACAATAAAATTGCTCTATATGAAAACTTATTTTGAAAATGCCGAAAAAATAAAAATCCTAATAGAATGAAAAAAGTTGCCACTACACTGTTAAGAGAAGTTTGAGAATATGCCCATATGATAGTAGAAAATCCAAATAAAAATGACAGAATAATTGAAGTTTTAATTGAATAATAGGTTCTGGCTATAAGAAATAGTACAGACACTGACAAGGCAGAAAAAAATGGACCATAAAATAATTCCATAAAAGTAAAATTTGGATCAAGTGAATTACGCCATAAAATATATCCTTGATCGTTAAATGTATTATATTCTAGTTCTTTTGTTTCATGTGTAATAATATTCAGATGATCATTAATAAAAAGAAATGGTGCTTGTGTAATACTGTGTACTACACTTGCATGTGAACAAATAATGGCATTTTCGCATATGGCTCTATAGTTAGAAGCAGGTGGATAGAGCCATGGAAACTCAAAAAATGGCCTTGATTCACCTTGTACATACTTTTGATGTGGTTCTAATGTGGCAATTCTAATACTCTGTTCTTGGCTAAGTGCTTCATCAAAAGTATACCTGTGTCCATCACTTGTGAAAACAAAAACAGAAAAAGTAATCAAGAAGATCATGACAAATGTCTTGATATTCACATGGGTTCTATTTTGAGCCAATATATGCAATAAATTTAGAGAATTTTTTTACTAATTTAAGTATCAAGCCTAAATGATAGTATTAGAAGATTAAATTATTTTTCTTGCGAGTTTACTTAACGATTCCAAACTTCTGCTTAGGAAGCTTGATGGGTTTTCTTCCATATTTTGTGGAATTTCAACAAAATCAACAAACTGTTCAATGATTTTCTTATCTGAGACAGTTTTTAGTTTAGATAAAGTTGATTGCCTTTTTTTTATTCTAGAATACATTTTCAATATAGAAAAAAATGCCTTTATTTTTGTAGAGCCTAAACCTTTTGATAGCAAATAGAAGAACATCGCAATGTCTACTATTACTAAAGATGGAAAAATTTTCACAAATGTTTTTGTTGTGTATAATGAAAGAAGGCAAATCCATCTATTTCGTTCTATCAGAAAGAATTTCTGTGGTGTCCATTTAAGAACTGGACTTCCAAGATGATAAATTGTTGTATTTGGTTCATAATAACAAGGGATCCCCATAGACCAGGCCCTCCAACCATAATCTAGATCATCTAGCATTAAGAAAAAAAGATTTGATTCGTCTACATAGCCAATTTTCTTTATAATTTTAGTAGATGAAAAAGTACACGCACCTACAGGGAAGCTTATTGTTTGAAATTCATTATATTGCCCTGTATCACGTTTACCCCTTCCACGTGCAAATCCAAAACTAAAGATGTTTGTAAAATCTCCACAGCTCTCCAAAATTTCATGATTTTCTTTTTGTACAAGTTTTCCTTGATATAGCCCATCTCCATGTTCTTTGTAGCTTTCCAATAATATTTCAAGCCAATTAGGTTCTACAACAGTATCTGCATCCAAGAAAACAAGATAATCACCTTTTGCTTTATCTATACCAATATTTCTTGCAGCCATACCTAAATTTTCATCATTTCTAATCAAAATTAATTCTGAATGTTTTTCTTTACAATGATCAGAACTTGAATCTGTTGAATTATTATCAATTAGTATTACTTCAAATTTACATCCTGTACTTTTAAAGACTGAATCAATGCAATCATAAATGTAGTCTTTACCATTATAATTTAATATTATAATACTTACAAATGATTCATTTTTTATGTTAGACATTTTAAAGATTTTTGAATTTTTTATGCTCCTTAATTTTTTTAACATGTTCATTTGCAAGTAATTCAAAAGCCATTTTATTTTCCTCTATGAATGAATCTAAAACATCCATAGGTATTGTATTGCTTACTAAAAATCCACCAGCATGAAATCTATCAACAATTTTGTTATACATTGCAACAATATCAAAATCAAATGATACGTCTTCAATAATTTTAACTAGGTTTGCAATACTTGTTGGATCTACTTTTTCATCTAAACAAGTTCTAATAATTTTTGGTAATTCTTCTAAATTCTCTATTTTGTGTACAGATGAAAGACTATCATAACTTGTATGACCAAAAATAATTGAAGGCTTTCCATAATATCCTGCCTCTAAACCTGTTGTACCAGTAACAGTAGATGCTATAGAACATTTTTTCAGTAATTCGTCGTTAGTTAAAGAAGGATGAATTAATACAACATTAGGTAAGTTCATAATTTGTTTATAATACGAAATAGGTCTCCAGAATCTATATTTCATACCATAGTGTTCTTTTACATACAATTTGAAATCAACAGGTACTGACTTAGCTAGATGTCTAATTATTTCTAATTGATTCATATAAAATGGTGCACTTATTGAAAGTGTTCGCTCAGGTTCAACACTAAGTGAAAAATAAACAAATTTTTCATCTTTTATTTTTCGTTGAAAAGTTTTGTCAATA
>ENA-UPTF01001598-UPTF01001598.1-marine-metagenome-genome-assembly--contig:-NODE-1598-length-14058-cov-3.226236_pt1 | contig 14058 bp, 14 predicted proteins | sample MGYA00238166_ERZ767019 | MGnify/ENA primary metagenome ERZ767019 (study PRJEB28930, sample SAMN06266391) | marine metagenome | isolation source: Sea water from 250 m depth | place: Atlantic Ocean...
CGAGTCCATCAGGCAGCTTCACTTTCACTGTGGCTAGGATGTCTCCAACGACATCGCCTTTTCCCAATACAGGCATGCCTTTATTAGAAAGACGAAACATTTTGCCGTTTGGTGTTTCGGGTGGTATTTTCAACGCGATCGTACTTACTAGGGTGGGCACTTCAATCTCACCGCCCAGAAGAGCGTCGTAGAGCGGTACTGAGACGTCGATATGGAGATTAGACCCTCTCCGTTGGAAAACCTTATGCGGCCGAACAGTGATAACTAGGACTAAAGAAGGTGATCCTCTCTCCCCGGTTGCGACTCGTACTCGTGATCCTGTGTCAACTCCCCTTGGGACGGTCACTTCAAGCCGTCGTTGCGCTTCATTCGGTGTGGCAAGGCTGAGAACGCGGGTCGTCCCTTGATAAGCTTCCTCAAGTGTTACTTGGATGGCATGTTTCCCAGCTAATCCGTTGATTGAGGCTGCCGCGAAAATAGGGATTCGGCCCATCGTATTTCGTCAGGAAAGAGGCGGGATTAATGCCATCGACGGATATAGCCGCCAAACGTCCGGCAAACAAATCGGCGTTTTCGCGTCTCAATCAGGGCCGGGTGTGGAGAACTCATTCGGGGGAATTGCCCAAGCATGGGGAGATTCCGTGCCCATTCTTTTCCTGCCAGGAGGTAGCGGTACTGGAAGTTACGACATCGCGCCCAATTTTTCAGCCACTCGAAATTACGCCAACGTAACGAAACTTGCGCTATCGATAGACCAAGTACATCGCACGACTCGCGAAATGCGTCGTGCTTTCCATACCGCACGACAAGGGAGGCCCGGTCCCGTGTTGGTTGAAATGCACGGAGACGTTTTACGCCACGACGTGCCAGAAAATACACCCCCTTATAAAGCGTCAAACGCAATGAAATCCGCGCCTTCTCGCTCGGACATCAAGGATGCGGTAGCCCAACTTTTGGCCGCCGACGCTCCCGTCATTTGGGCAGGTCAGGGGGTACTTTACGCCGAAGCAGCCGACCAACTTAAGGAACTCGCTGAGCTAACACAAACTCCCGTCATTACGACCATGCAGGCAAAAAGCGTGTTTCCCGACGATCACCCTCTAGCGTTGGGATCCGCCAATAGAACCGCTCCTAAAAGCGTCTTCAAGTGGCTAGGCGCTGCCGATACCGTCTTTGCAGTCGGCTCCGGCCTGACAAGAACTACTTTTGGGATCGACATCCCTCCGGGGAAATTCATGATCCAGGCAAACGTCGCTGCCGAGGATATAAATAAAGATTACGACATCGACATAGGCCTTGTCGGCGATGCAAAACTAACCCTCGAACTGATGCTTGACGAAGTCAAAGCTGCGCTGGGGGAAGACGGTCGCGAGACCAACTCGGTTCTTATCGAAAAGATTGCGCAAACCCGAAAAGAATGGCTCGACGAATGGTCGCCGCTCCTAAATAGCGACGAAGTCCCGGTGAATCCGTACCGAGTTATCCATGAAATCAATCGCACGCTAGACCACAGTAACAGTGTCGTTACGCACGACGCGGGTAACCCAAGGGACCAAATCATGCCATTCTATAAAGCGTCGATTCCACACGGATACATTGGCTGGGGTAAAACCACGCATCTAGGGTATGGCATACCGTTAGTGATGGGCGCAAAAATGGCGAACCCAGACCGATTCTGCATGAACTTCATGGGCGATTTGGCTTTTGGACATACCGGCATGGAAATCGAAACTGCGGTGCGTGCGCAGATCCCCATCACAACCGTCGTCATCAACAACCTCACGATGGGCGGTTACGATAAAAGCATGCCCGTGGCCATGGAAAAATACGGCGCAGGTAATCAGTCCGGGGACTACGCCGGCGTCGCGCAAGCTCTCGGTGCAAAAGGGATTCACGTCACCACAGCCGACCAGATCGCGCCGGCCATAGAAGACGCTCAGAGGGCGAATCAAGAGGGCGAAACTGTCGTCATCGAGGTTCGCACCCGACAGGACACTCGATTTTCCGTTTATCCGGACCTATTGCGCCACCGGCAAAGGGGTAATCGCCTGCCATCGAAAGACCGCCAAGGTTGGCATTTTCACTAGCGGAGCCCGTTCGCAAACGGAGTTGTTCAGCTCCTGTAACGAACCACTCCAGCAACAGCAATGAGCACGATGCTGATGAAGACGACGGGCGAGTCAAGCCAACGCGAATAAGGCGTCTGCCCTACCATCGCCATCACTTCCCCCATAAGAACGCCTTGTTCGAACTGCGGCAATTGACTAACGACGTTTCCATTCGGCTCAATAATTGCCGTAACTCCATTGTTGGTCCCGCGCAAAAGGTAGCGCCCGTTCTCTAGCGCTCTCATCCGCGCGATTTGCAGATGCTGCATGGGTCCGATCGATCGACCAAACCACGTATCGTTACTAATATTTACAATGAGATCCGCGTTGGCGGCGTCAATGGCGACCATCCGCGAGTAGACGACTTCGTAACAAATCGCAATAGCTACCTTGAGACCCGTCGCGACGGCTAAAGCCTGCCCCTTTGGGCCTTCCCGTGCGGTCGACATGGGTAGATCGAAAAACGTGATGACACCCCTCAAGACGTTCTCGAGCGGAACAAATTCACCGAAAGGCACTAATTTCCGCTTGATGTATTGCCCCGAGCCATCGCCAACAACAACCGCAGCGTTTCGATGAACGTAGCCGTCGTCCGGCCCGATTTCTACCAAAGGTATGCCTAGTATTAATGCTCCTTCCGTTTTATTGGCCATGCGTCCAAGGTAGTTCAACGCCCGCGAATAAGGCACTGTGATGGCTGCTTCGGGCCAAATCACCAGATCCTTTTCCCACGCGTTGTCAGATAACCGTTCGTACCGATCAAGTATTGGCTGCGCACTTTCAGGAAGCCATTTTGTTTCTTGCGCAACGTTCCCTTGGACCAAAGCAACGCTGAATTGCTTTGTCGGAGAGACCCAATTTTGATCCGCAATCACCCAGGCAATCAGCCACGGCCCTGCGGCAACCAAAAGTAGTGCAGGTCTATTCCAAGCTTCAAGAATTAGGAGCCCCGATAAAAGACCTGCGATGCCAACAACCAATACCCCACCGATCGGTGCGAATGAAGCCAGCGGAGTATCCAACAACGCGTACCCTACAAATAACCAGGGAAAGCCGGTAAAAACCCACGTAAGCAACCATTCACCAAGTGCCCAAATGGAGACAAAACTCATGACATCGATCAGGGGACGCCCAGTGCGTACCTGAAACCAACACCACCCGTAAACGCCGGAAAAAATGGCCATACCAGCGACAAAAATTGCAACAAGCGATAGCGCCAACGGAATCGTTGCCTGACCATGCACATGAATGCTGACGTATATCCAAGACGTGCCAACCGCATATTTCCCAAGGCCAAAAAGCCATGCCCAAAGGAAGGCCCGACGGCTAGTCGCAGCGTTCTTGATAACGCCATATAGCACCGCCGCAGAAACTAACGCGATCATCCACCATTCGAACGGCGCAAACGCAAGAGGATAGATCGCGCCCGCGGAAAATGCCGCGGCGCTCATTACCTTGTTACTAAAGGGCTTCAGCTTCGTGGGCAAGTGAGATGCAGTAGCCGGATTCGCCGGCTGTCCGCGTTCAATACTTTGAACGCGAATCCTTCAACAATTACCGTTTCCTCGCGCTTCGGCAAATAGCCGAACTCTTTCGCAACGATGCCTCCAATCGTGTCGAACTGCTCCCCGTCAAAGTGCGTCTTAAAATAATCATTAAAATCTTCAATAGTTGTGCCACCTTTAACAGTGAAACTGTGTTCGTCCAGTTCCTTGATAAAACTGTCATCATCAACGTCGTGTTCGTCCTCAATGTCTCCAACAATTTGTTCAAGCACGTCTTCGATTGTGACAACGCCTGACACATGCCCGTATTCATCAATCACAATCGCCATATGGTTCCGGGTTGATCGAAATTCTTGAAGCAAATCGTTCAATCTCTTGCTTTCAGGAACCACCGGAGCCGTGCGGATGATGTCTTTGATATCAAAGTCATCCCAATCATCTTCCAGCGTCCACGGCAAAACGTCTTTGGCGTGCAAAATTCCCTTAACGTCATCCAAATCGTCGCCAATCACAGGGAATCGAGAGTGTTGTTGTTTGGCAACAAATGGCAAGAACTCCTCGAGTCGCGCTTCAACGCTTACGGTTGCCATCTGCGAACGAGGAATCATGATATCCCTCGCGCGCATATCGGCGACCTGCAACGCGCCGTAAATAATGTTGAGCGCGTCAGAATCTACCAGTTCGCGAGCAGCAGCTTCGCGCAAGAGATCCTGAAACCCTAGGTGCTCAGCACCAAGTTCCGGTGGAAACAGGTCGTTCAACCATTCACGCCATCGTGGGCGTTTTTCGTCAATTTCAGCCATAAATTTTGTAGGGATCAGCGATGCCAAAACTTCCTAGAATTTCAATTTCACGTTCTTCCATTCGCGACGCTTGAACCGCATCGCCATGCTTGAATCCACGCAGATGCAATACTCCGTGAACGACCATGTGGGCATAATGGTCTGCTACTGATTTCGATTGTGTTTCCGCTTCGGCCTCCACTACCGGGGCACATATTGCAATGTCGCCGAGGGAACCGGGGAGCTCACTAACAAATGAGAGCACATTGGTCGCATGGTTCTTTGAACAATATTGGAGATTAAGTTCTCGGCCCTCGTCTTCACCAACCACCCGAATGCATAGGGCACCCGTTTCATTCTCCATCGCCGCTTTCGCGTATTCGCCAAGACTGACCTCGTTGGGGACATTCGTATTAGTCCCTAGTTGAACGTCAATTACCCGAACCACCGATATCGCTCCGGTGCTCAAGATCCGGTTTACGTCTTGAACGCAAGGTGTCCTCCCGCGCATACGCTTCAACAATACGCTGTACTAGTGGGTGGCGAACTACGTCTTTCGACTCAAAGTGAGTAAAACTCAACCCCTTAACGTCCTCAAGAACCCGTAGGACATGGATTAACCCCGACCGCTGGCCGGTTCCTACCGGGAGATCGATTTGAGTCACATCTCCCGTAATCACAGCGGTCGACCCAAAACCAATACGCGTCAAGAACATTTTCATTTGTTCGAGTGTCGTGTTTTGGGCCTCGTCAAGAATAATAAAGGCACTGTTGAGCGTTCGGCCGCGCATGAAAGCCAGGGGCGCCACCTCAATCACGTTCCTTTCGATGTATTTATTGACCCGTTCAACGCCAAGCATTTCATAAAGCGCGTCGTAAAGAGGACGCAAATAAGGATCAATTTTTTGGGATAAATCTCCGGGCAAAAACCCCAGCTTTTCTCCAGCTTCCACCGCTGGTCGAACAAGTAGAATTCGACTAACGCTCTTGTTTTCCAAAGCTTCAACCGCGCACGCCACACCCAGATAGGTCTTGCCAGTTCCGGCAGGTCCTATGCCAAAATTGACATCGTGTTTACGAATTCGTTCGACATAACGTATTTGATTCGCGCCGCGGGGTTTGACCGGTTTCCGGCGAGTCGAGACAACAGCCCCCTCCAGCTGGACTTCCGCTTGACGTCGGGCGACCAAATCTTCCACGCCAGCTTCTTGCAGGAACAAATGCACTGTATCTGGGTCAAGCGTATTGGCATCGCGGGTTTCAACATAGAGCTGTGACAACAACGCGCTGCCAGCCTTTACGCCTTGCTCAGGTCCCGTGATCTGAAACGCGTTTCCTCGGTTCCGTATATTAACTCCGCGGCGTTTTTCTAAATGCTTGAGGTTCTGATCGAAAGGACCACAAAGGGACGCCAAACGGCGCGAATCGTTAGGTTCTAGATCTAAGTTTGTGGTCAGTGCGACCACGCGCGACTCATCACTCAAGTCGGTTTGATGTCCATTCCCTGAACCGCCAAGCATAGCGTTGCGATTTCGTCTGTCAAATTGACATTCGATTCAAATTGTCGGTTAGGTACAGCTTCACCGTGCCCAGATTTCGCGATTTAGAGCCACCCATTACCCGAAGCCAGCGGTTTTACATGCATTACGCCCTAATGCGCCCACGCAAAGAGTTGGGTAGCGCTTCTTCGATCACGACGTCAACAAACGTACCGCTAACACCGTCGCGAAAATTCACCACGCGATTATTCTCGGTACGCCCCTGAAATTCTCCAGGGTCCCTTCGGGAAGGACCCGTCACCAAAATCGTTTCCACGCCCCCTACCATTGCCAGAGCATGGCGCTGCGCTTGTTTACGAAGCTGATCTTGCAAGATCGAAAGGCGGTGGCGTTTGACCTCCATTGGCGTCGGGTCCGGCAGAGACGCTGCCGGCGTCCCGGGTCGCGGGCTGTATATGAAGCTATATGACAGATCGAAATCGAGCGACCTAACCAGTTCCATCGTATCTTCAAAATCTTCGTCGGTCTCGCCCGGAAACCCCACGATAAAGTCTGACGATATGTGGATATCAGGCCGCGCTTTTTGAATCTTCCGTACGAGCGACTTATATTCCAGCCGCGTATGACGTCGTCTCATCTTAGCGAGGATACGATCCGATCCGGACTGAACCGGTAAATGCAAATGACTGGCAAGTTCAGGAACATCGCGATAGGCATCAACCAAACTATCTGTAAATTCAACGGGGTGCGAAGTCGTGAAGCGAATACGATCAATCCCTTCAACATAGGCCGCTTCACGAATCAGTTCCGATAAGTCGGCGACGCTGTCGTCCGCCTGACCGCGATATGCGTTCACATTTTGCCCAAGAAAATTGATCTCGCGGACTCCCTGTCTCGCGAGTTCACCAACCTCCTGAAGCACATCGGTCTTTGGCCGGCTAACTTCATTACCGCGAGTATGTGGCACTACACAAAAACTACAGTACTTATTACACCCTTCCATAACGGTGATGTACTTCGAAGCTGCTCCTGCACGCGGCGTTGGCAGATGATCAAATTTTTCGATTTGGGGAAAGCTAATGTCGACGACGGCTTTTCTCGACTCCCGAAACTCATCAATCATCTTCGGAAGCCGGTGAAGTGTTTGGGGACCAAACACTAGATCGACGAAAGGCGCTCTCGTGGTTATCGCCACTCCCTCCTGGCTGGCTACGCATCCTCCAACACCGATGATCACGCCCGGCCGTTCGACTTTAAGTCGTCGCCACCGACCCAATTGGTGAAACACTTTTTCTTGAGCTTTCTCTCGTATTGCGCAGGTGTTCAGGAGAATGACGTCCGCGTCCCGCTCCTCCTCTACGAGTGTCGCTTGATGCGTATCCCCGAGCAGGTCGGCTATTCGTGATGAATCGTACTCGTTCATCTGACAGCCTTGGGTTTGTAGAAAAAGCTTCATTTGGTACCTAACGACAGGGCCGTGACCCGGCGGGCGATTATAGGGCACCTTGAAATCCTCAGCATCGACTATACTAATAGGAGGAAGCGAGCTACGAAATTTTCAATGGCAGACGATCAGAAAAATATTTATCGGATTTATTTCCACAATCAAGGGCAGATCTATGAGGTCTACGCCCACTCGATTTATCAGAGCGATTTGTACGGCTTCGTCGAGATCGAAGACTATGTTTTCGGTGAAAAATCGCAGATGGTCATCGATCCTGGCGAAGATAAGCTACGCAATGAATTCGCTGGGGTGCAACGGAGCTTTATCCCCATTCACGCTATCGTTCGCGTCGACGAAGTGGAAAAGGAGGGTACCGCCAAGATCACAGACGGCGCCGGTGCAACGGTAACGCCCTTCCCCCTCCCTATGCCCGACAAAAAAGGCTAAACGTATCTTTGGTATCGCAAATTGTGTCTCGAGGGACCGAGCGACACTACAATAGCCGCTTAGTATTACTCCGCTAGGAAAAAGATGGCTATCGTAATTGTCGGTGGTGGACATGCCGCCGGTCAGGCAGCAGCAAGTATTCGGCAAGAGGGCTTCGACGCCGAGTTAATTTTGATCGGTGCGGAACCTCATATTCCCTACCAAAGACCACCGCTTTCGAAACAATATCTCGCGGGCGAGCAGCCGCTCGACAAGGTTTTGCTGCGGCCAGAAAAATTTTACGTGGATCGCACAATCGACTTGCGAACGGGAATTACAGTCGAAAACATTGATCGCGATGGTCAGTTCGTTGCCTGCAGTGACGGATCCCTGGTGGCCTACGATCAGCTACTGCTGGCCACCGGAAGCCGCGCCCTCCGACCCGATTTACCCGGAATCGACCTCGGTGGGATACACACGCTTCGCAGCATTGCTGATGTCGACAAAATCCGAACGGACATGGAAAACGCTTCGCACTTGGTCATCATCGGCGGTGGATATATCGGTCTTGAAGTCGCATCCGTCGCGAAATCCAAAGACATGCAAGTGACTATCCTGGAAATGGAGGATCGCATTCTCCAACGCGTCACTCATCCAGCTATGTCCACGTTCTATCACGAATTGCACCGAGCCAAAGGAGTCAACATCAAGACGAGCTCACGCGTCACCGCTTTCGTCGGTGACGGATGGGTCAATGAAGTGGTTTGCGCAGACGGAACCAGTGTTGATGCGGATTTAGTCATTGTTGGGGTCGGCGTGGTCCCTAATGTGGAACTAGCTGCCGAAGCCGGTCTCGCCTGCGACAACGGTATCGTCGTGGATGAACGCTGCGCCACCGGCGATTCAGCCATTTTCGCGGCAGGCGACTGCACGAATCACCCAAATAAGCTGTTGGATCGTCGTCTGCGCTTAGAATCGGTACCGAACGCTATGGAACAATCGCGCGTCGCGGCGAGTAACCTAACTGGAGGCGATAAGAAGTACGCGAGTATTCCCTGGTTTTGGTCCGACCAATACGACCTTAAATTGCAGATGGTCGGGTTCTCGTCCGACGCCGACGAGTCAATCACGCGTGGGGCACCAGAAACCCATGAGTTCGCTATGTTTCACTACAAGAGCGGCAAAATCATCGCGGCAGAAGCCGTCAATTCACCACGCGAATTTCTGGTGGCAAAACAACTCATCGGAAAATTTATCGACCCGAACACGCTGTCAAATCCAGAGGTTGATTTGAAGTCGCTAATCGAATAGTCCAAGCGATACGTTCACCGGTTATAGTCCGAAAGTCATGGCCGCCATAAACTTTGAATTCCCATTCAGTCGACTTGCCCGGCTAAACCGCTTGAAGTTGGTTGTACCCGACACCTGGGACTCGCGTGTTAATCAGAGCAGATGTCTAAGGTAGATGCACGGGAGAGCGATACGCTCGATCCCCAACTTGAAGAACGGCTCAAAGAGAGCAATCTTCCGAAAGAAGGCTATGTCTTTTGTCTGGCCTGTTCCCACGTATTAGCGCATACGCAGGATCGGTTAAAGGTCGCAGGCTCACACGAACATATCTTTAGCAATCCCCACGGTTTCATGCACCACTTTGCCTGTTACCAAGAAGCGCTGGGTTGCGCGATTGAGGGGCCCGCCGTCGCTGCGGACAGTTGGTTTCCCGGCTATCTTTGGCGTCTCGCTATGTGTGTGGGCTGCGGTCAACACATCGGCTGGCTGTTTGAAGGAGGCGACCATTTTTACGGCATCTTAGTGGATAAAGTTCAAACGGGTTAGCGATCCCAACGTCACACGCTTTCAACGGACCCCATCGACTCTTATTCCACCGGGCGGTAACACCAATGCCACGGTTCGTATATGACCCCGTAGGGATTATCGCGTGGGTAGGACAGCGCAAACTGGTAATCGTCAGCAGATGCGGCAAGCCAGAGAAAGGTTTGCGTTTCCTCAAACGTCTCGGTTAACGGATCCACACCAGGACTTGCTACATCGACAGCACATCCACCTTGGTGTTCGCTGTACCCAGGAGCTGCGATACGGGTAAGGATCTCTTCAATTGATTTTCCCGACTCGACATTGCCCCGAATTAAATCGACTTGATACTCAAGTGATCGGTAACCAGAAACGAGCTGCACGGTCACCCCGTCCAGTGACGCCGCTTCGACCAACTTCGTCCACGCGTCGGCCGCATCGATACGTAACCGCTGCGGTCGGTCAAAGACGTCAACTCCAATATCGACCAAATCCTCAGGTGTCCGTTGTTGAACCAGACCCGTTCTCGCGGCGTAATCAGCCGGAATGCCGAGTCTGCGATGCAGATCTGCTATGACGTTCGATTCAGTCACTGGTCGAAGAAACTCGCACCCCGGCTGTCAAATTTCAAGAACGCACATGCTGGGTCATCTCACGACCTATGGAACCCTCCGATCTCAATTTACTAAGGGCTTCTACCGAAAGCCCAAGATCTTCAGCGAGTACCTCGTCTGTGTGCTCGCCGAGTAGTGGGGCGGCTTCGATATCCACGCGGCTCTTCGACATACGCGCCGGCCAACCGAGTAACTGAACTTTCCCGTGAACCGCGTGCTCAACCTCGTGCACAAAATCTCGCTCCAATAAATGCGGGTCAGTAAATAACTCTTTCGTTTCATACACCTGACTCGCACAAACGCCCTCGTCAGCTAGCGCGGACATGCATTGCTTTTTCGTGTGCACCCGCGTCCAGGACTCGATTTCGTCAAATAGCAGCTGGCGGTTTTCATGACGAGCATGCGCAGTACTAAAGCGTGGATCCGAAAGTAACTCTGGCTGGCCCAATGCCCGACAAACCGCGTTCCACATCCTCGGATTGACGGCCATCACAAAAACGTAGTCGTTTGGGCCACCCGGTGCACAGGGATACAAGGAAACGAATGGGTTATCACCGTTGCCAGTGCGCGGGGTGGCGACCCGACCGAACCTTGTCCTCGATACCGCCGTGCGTAAGTAGTAGGTCATGGCCTCCTGCATCGATAATTCGATGAGCTGGCCTTCCCCGGTTCTTAGTTTTTGCGCATACGCAGCCGAGATCGCCAATGCCGCCTGTACCCCGGTTCCAGCATCCCCCATCGTGGGACCCGGTCGCATCGGAGGACCGTCGGGTTCACCGGTAATAGAAAACGCGCCCGCCGCTGCCTGCGCCACCATATCCATACACTTGTATTCTGCGTATGGACCCGTGGTGCCAAACCCCTTAATCCTCACGTAAATGATATCCGGATGGATCGTCTTCATAACCTCATAACCAATGTCCAGTTTTTCGACGACTCCGGGTCCGTAGTTCTCCACAAACACGTCGTAGCGCGGCACCATTTGCAGTAATAAATCTCGTCCTTTTTCGGAACTTAGATCGATTGTCACGCTACGCTTATTGCTGTTCCAATTAACAAAATACTCGGAATCCACACCATGGGTTGTGCGCACACCCCTGCCGGGGTCGCCAACGTCCGGCTGTTCGATCTTGACGACATTCGCGCCTAACCACGCGAGCGACTGCGTGCATGCGGTCCCCGCCTCCCATTGAGTCATATCAAGAATCCGCATTCCGCTAAGGGCCGCCATGATCTCTCCCTACATCGTCTACAGAGCAACCTAGGTCGGCTCGTTCCCATTAGCAAGTCTTACGACCACGGCATCGACAGAAACACGGGTCGACGCGGTCCATCAAGACCCGTATGTTAGGATGGCTCGATGCAGCAACCTCCAAAAAATGCCGCATCCCAAGCGAATTCCGAGCGCGCAATCATAGAAATTCAAAAAGAATATCTGCACTTTTCGGCCGCGCATTTCACGATCTTTTCTGCGACCGAGCGAGAAAATCTTCACGGCCATAATTTCCAAGTGCAAGCCACACTAGAAGGCAACATCGGCGATGACGGGCTGTGCTTTGACTACAACGAAGTCAAGAGTCGACTCAAAATACTATGCGAAGAGCTCGACGAGAGGGTGCTCCTGCCAGAACAATCTCCTTATCTAACGATCGCTCAAGACGAAGATTACGTGGTTGCCACCTTCAGCAATGAGCGCATCCCATTCCTACCGCGAGACGTTTCGACACTGCCACTCCGAAACATTACGGTGGAAGAACTGGCCCATTGGTTCTTATCCAGAATCGTTGGCGACGCGACCTTTAACGCGTTACCCATTGACTCCCTTAACATCCGCGTAGCTTCGGGGCCCGGTCAATGGGCATCATCAAGGTGGGTTCGTTGACTAGGCTTTTGCTGATCACTGGAGGCAGTGCGGGGATCGGACTCAGCACCGCATCCCGCTTTTTGAGCGACGATTACACCGTAGTCTGTCTCTCACGACGCCCATGTCCCCTCAAAGGGGTGCAGCATCTTCGGTGTGATCTTGCGCAACCAGATTTCCTTGAAACGATCCGTCCCGCGCTCGAACCATTATTGTCTCAAGCCGATTGCATCTCGGTTATTCATAACGCCTCACGACTCTCGAACGATACCGCCATCAACACGCCAAGCGACGAGTTCCGTGACGTTCTAGAGATCAACATCGTTGCGCCAAACACGTTAAATCGGTTTGTAATTCCGTTCATGAAGCGGGGCTCAAGCGTGCTTTTCGTTGGATCGACGTTGTCGGAGAAGGCGGTTCCAGGAAGTTATAGCTACGTGACAACTAAACACGGCATGATCGGGATGATGCGGGCACTTTGTCAGGATTTGGCCGGAACGGGGATCCACACTGCTTGCGTTTGTCCCGGATTCACGGATACCGAGATGCTCCGCGAACACGTACCTGCAGACGCCATCGAGGCCGTCAGTAATATGTCCGCGTTTGGTCGTCTGATCGAACCGCCGGAAATCGCGGAAACGCTATTCTGGGCAACGTGCAATCCGGTGATCAACGGCAGCGTCCTACACGCCAATTTAGGTCAAATCGAAGCCTAGGATCCAGCCGTGACACCAAACTACGCTCAACGACGCCAACGCGTGTTTCTGATCCTTAGCGGTGTCTTCCTCGGCACATTATCGCTATTGAATCTCTTAGGCATAAGCCGATTTCTTGACCTGTCCTTTTCCGCGTTTGGCTTCAATATCCCAATGGCAGTCGCGGTGGGCGTGCTCCCCTACCCCGTCACTTTCATCTGTACAGACCTCATTAGCGAACTTTACGGAAGAAAGCGAGCTAACGAGGTGGTTCTGATGGGACTGGTGTTGAATGCTTGGATTATGTTCCTGCTATGGGTCGGCGGTGAACTCCCAGGATTTGAGCCCATCGATCCGAGCACCGGCAGCCCGGCACTGGATGCTGCCGGTCGATCGCCCGTTTTCTTCGAGATGCGAACACTCGCGTTCGGAGCCGTGACTGCGTCAATGTTCGCATACCTCGCAGCTCAGTTCTGTGACGTTCAAATGTTCCATTTTTGGAAACGTCTTACCAACGGACGGCACTTGTGGTTACGTAACAACGGTTCGACCTTAGTGAGCCAGATTGTTGACACAACCGCGGTGATTCTCATTACTCACTTTTACGCCCATGCGCTACCCGTGGATGCTTCTGAGCCCATTTGGCCTCAGCTTATGACTTTCATCGCTTCGGGCTACGTCTTCAAGTTGGTCGTGGCACTCGTCGATACCGGTCCAATCTATCTTCTCGTGGGCTGGTTGCAACCCTACTTAGGGTTAGCAAGTAATCAGGAAGTTGGCGATAGCGACGAACACAACGTCGCGTAACCCTACAGAGTAATCGTTAGACGACCAATGCGGCGGTTAGCGCCACCGAGCGTTCAAGTTCCACGCTTTCAATCTTACCGATCCGCAACCGGGTAACAATCACATGGGTCATTCCCAGTTCAGAACCGTAATAGGCCAGCCGATCGCGAACGAATGAAGGCTCCCCAACAATGGCCCAATCGTCAACCTCCATTGACATACCCTTTCGGATACCCGTTTCCGAAAGCTTTCGTGCTTCTTCTTCTAGACGGTCTCGGATCCCCGCCACAAGCCGTGAATTTTCCGAGACAAACACCGTTCGCATGATCGGAACTTCTTCGGGTATTTGGACACCAGCTTCGGTGCAGGCGAGACGATGCCTTTCGTAATTTTCACGTAACCGATCAATCGGCTCCATCGGCGAGGCCAGGTAGGGAAACCCAAGGGTCCCAGCTTGCTGCAACGCCTTCGGACCAAACGCCGCCACCCAAATAGGCGGATGGGGCTTTTGCACCGGTAGCGGCGA
>ENA-UPTF01001599-UPTF01001599.1-marine-metagenome-genome-assembly--contig:-NODE-1599-length-14057-cov-3.515808_pt1 | contig 14057 bp, 14 predicted proteins | sample MGYA00238166_ERZ767019 | MGnify/ENA primary metagenome ERZ767019 (study PRJEB28930, sample SAMN06266391) | marine metagenome | isolation source: Sea water from 250 m depth | place: Atlantic Ocean...
AAACAGTCGAGGGTATGCAGTTTGATAGAGGTTATTTGTCTCCATATTTTGTAACTAATAGTGATAAAATGGAAGTAGAACTAGAAAATCCTCACATATTAATTTATGATAAAAAAATATCTGCTATGAAAGAATTACTTCCTATCTTGGAATTAGTATCTCAAAGTGGTAAACCTCTTTTAATTATTGCTGAAGACATAGAAGGTGAAGCATTAGCAACAATAGTTGTTAATAAAATTAGAGGTGCATTAAAAGTAGCTGCAGTTAAAGCACCTGGTTTTGGTGATAGGAGAAAAGCAATGTTGGAAGATTTGGCTATTTTAACTGGAGGAACTGTAATATCAGAAGAAAGAGGTTATAAGCTTGAAAGCGCTACAATAGATTATTTAGGTACAGCAGATAAAGTTAATATAGATAAAGATAATACTACAATAGTTAGTGGTGCAGGAAAAAAATCTGATATAAATGCTAGAGTTAATCAAATTAAAAAACAAATTAAAAATACTACTTCAGAATATGATAAGGAAAAACTTCAAGAAAGATTAGCTAAATTATCTGGTGGTGTTGCTATTTTATATATAGGAGCAGCAACTGAGGTAGAAATGAAAGAGAAAAAAGATAGAGTTGATGATGCATTACATGCAACCAGAGCAGCTGTTCAAGAAGGCGTAGTAGCTGGTGGAGGTATAGCATTCATTAGAGCAATAAATTCATTAGATAAATTAGATTTAGAGAATGAAGATCAAAATACAGGAGTAATTATTGTTAAAACTGCTCTTGAATCCCCAATAAGGACAATTGTGGAAAATTCAGGTGGTGAAGGATCAGTTGTAATACAAAAAGTTAAAGAAAGTAAAAATGATTTTGGTTATAATGCAGCAACTGATACATATGAATCAATGTTTGCAGCAGGTATCATAGATCCTACTAAAGTTTCTAGATTAGCATTAGAAAATGCAGCATCAATAGCAAGTTTATTAATAACAACTGAGTGTGTTATTGTAGATGAACCTGAAAAAGATGCTCCTGCAATGCCTCCAATGCCTCCAGGTGGTGGTATGGGTGGTGGTATGATGTAAAATTTAAATAATTATTTTACATAAAAATTAAAGAGATTACTCTAGTAATCTCTTTTTTTTTAATTAGTTATATAATTTTCTTTTTTCCATGCTATAATTCCACCCTCTAAATTAAAAACGTTTTTAAAACCTTTCTCTCTTAAAATTACGACTGTTTTTCCACTTCTATTACCACTTCTACAATAGATATAATAATTAAGATTTTTATTTAATTTATCTAAATTATTTTTAAAATTTTCAGAGTAATAATCAATATTTAATGACCCCGGAATTTTAGATTCAGAACATTCTTCTTTGGTTCTAACATCTAAAAGAATATTTTCTGATAATTTCTGATTAAAAATTAGATTTAAATCTTTTGGTGATATATCATAATTTGATTGTAAATTAAAAATAAATATTAAAAATAATAATTTCATATTATTGTAAAACTACTTTATTATTTTTCGATATACCATCAAAACCATCCTTAACATTAATGATATTATTAATGTTATATTTCTTTAATAAAGAGCTTGCAATTGACGACCTATATCCAGTTAAACAATGAATAGCATACTTTTTATTTGTCTCAAATTTACTAGTATTATTTATTATATCGAATAAAGGGTAATTTTTAGCTCCTTTTACATGCAGATTTTCAAATTCATTTTTGTTTCTTACATCAATAATTTCATAATTATTTAATAAATGTAAATCTTTACCGGATTTCTCCTCTACACTATCTATTAGTTTTTTTTCATTTTTGATTGAATTTATTCCACCTGATAAATATCCAACAATATTATCAAACCCCACCCTATTTAATCTAACTATGCTTTCTTTCTCAAAACCAACATCGGAAATTATTAAAAGATTAATTTTAACATCTATCAAATTCGCAGCAGATATTGCATATCTACCATTTAAACTAATATTAATTGAACCTTTTAAGTGCATTTTTAAAAAAGATTTTGGTTTTCTAGTATCTAAAACAAAATAATCATCTTTATAGTATTTTAAAAAAGTAATTTTATCAAGTCCTACTAAACTATTTTCTAAAAGCTTAGACTGTGACTTATAACCATTTTTATTTTTATAAGCAGAATCTTTAAAATAACTTGGTGATTTAGGTAGATTTAAAAGTATGCCATCAGTAAAATCTTTGGAATTTTTAAAATTAAGAGCATAATTATTTATTTTTTGATTACCAAGAGTAGAAAATGTTTCAGATGATAAATTTTTTCCACATTGAGTTCCACTTCCATGTGCAGGATAGATTAAAATTTCATCATTTAACTTCATTATTTTATTATATAATGAATCATAAAGCATAGAACATAAATCTTTTTCTGTCAAACCATTATCTACAGCTAAATCAGGTCTTCCTACATCACCTATAAATAATGTATCACCAGTATATAGTGAATGTTGTTTATTTTCTTCATCTAATAAAAGATAAGATACTGATTCAAGTGTATGACCAGGTGTATGAATCATTTGCATTTTAACTTTCCCAATATTCAAAAATTCACCATCTTTTAAAGAAATTGAATTATAGTTAGTATTTGCGTTTGGCCCATAAACTATAGGACAATTATAGTTATTAGATAATTCTAAATGTCCTGAAACAAAATCAGCATGAAAATGAGTTTCTAATACGTATATTAATCTTGATTTCCTACTCTTAATTAAAGTTTTATAATCATCTATATCTCTTATTGGATCTATTATAACACATTCATCTCCGGATTCTATATAATACGATGCTTGTGATAAACAGTTTGTATAAATCTGTTTTATATACATACATTAAATTTAATAATAAATTAATATTGATTCAATAATTAACTTTAGTAAAATCACTCCATGACATTTCCTTCCAATAGTCATCCCCTATATATGTTAAGACAGATTTATAAAATTTAGGTTTATGATATCCTGGTAAAAGAGTTATTATTTTATAATTTTCATCTAAAAAAATGGTCATTGGATAAGAAAGTTTACCATTTGTAAGGTGGTATGCCAATTCATTAATTCCCCTATTACCTGATTTGATAAATTTAAAAGAATAATCATTAAAATTTACATTCCCTTGATATTCAGCATTAAATTTTACTGGAGAAAAATTTTCATTAATTAATGAAACAACTTCACTATCAGTAAAGGTATTTTTATCCATTACTTTACACCAACCACACCAATCAGTATACAAATCAATTATTATTTTTTTACCATTATTAGTATATTCAACATTATTATCAAGTTCTATCCATTCTATTTTATCTTGTGAATAAGAATTATAAATAATAAAATATAAAATAAATAATAAATGAATTTTCATGAATCAAAAATTAAATAGAAAACAAGCAATATTAATATTAAAAAAAATGCTATCAAATAAAAGCCTATATATTCATTCTATGAGCGTTGGACTTATAATGGAAGCATATGCAAAAAAATTAAAAGAAGATATAGAAGAATATTATATAGCTGGAATATTACACGATGCAGATTATGAAAAATTTCCTGACAAACATCCTAATATAATTGTAGATAAATTATATAAAATGAATGAAAATAAAATAGCACATGCTATAAGTTGTCACTATTCTAAATGGAATATTAAATGTAAAAACAATTTAGATAAATATCTACTTGCATGTGATGAATTAACAGGATTTATTGTTGCTTGTTCAAAAGTAAGACCCGATGGTATCACATCACTTAAATCTAAATCCGTATTAAAAAATCTAAGAAAAAAATCATTCGCTGCATCAGTAGATAGAGATGAAATATACTTAGGGCATACCTTAATAGGTGTTGAATTATCAGATCATATTGATTTTATAATTGAAATTTTAAAAGAAAATTCAAAAATATTAGAATTAAAAACTTAATTCTAAAGTTAATGGACAATGATCAGAACCAAAATACTCATTATTAATTTCAATATTATTTACATTTTTTAATAAATTCTCTGTTATTAAAAAATAATCTATCCTCCAACCAACATTTCTGTCTCTAGATTTAAATCTATAATTCCACCATGAATATTTTATAACATCAGGATTAAATTTTCTATAAACATCAATAAAGCCAGCATTCAAATAACGTTTAAATCCATCGATTTCAATTTGAGTATAACCAGCTGACTTATTATAATTAGGCTTTGGCCTTGCTATATCGATTGCTTGATGAGCAACATTTAAGTCACCAGTTATAATAGTTGGTTTTAATAAAGAAAGTTTTTTACAATAGTTTAAAAAATCTTTATCCCATTTAGATCTATAATCAATTCTTTTTAACTCCTGACCACTATTTGGAACATAAACATTAATTAAATTAAACTCATCAAATTCAGCTAAAATTACCCTTCCTTCTATATCATGCTTGGTAATACCAATATCATTTATAACATTAATAGGTTTATTTTTAGTTATAATAGAAGTACCTGAATATCCTTTTTTTTCTTTTGAATGATTAATAAATACATAATAGTCTGAAAAAACTTCTAATGCTTTTTTTGCATCCACATCATTTGCTTTAGTCTCTTGTATACAAATAATATCAGGACTAATTAAATTAATATCTTTTAAAAAATCCTTTTTTAATATTGCTCTAATACCATTTACATTCCACGAAACTATCTTATAATTTTTCATTTATTTTTTTTAATACTTTTCTATCAACAATATGACCACCATTAAAAACAAAATAATCAATTTCTTTATTTAGTATATTTTTAAATTTTTTTAAATAACCCTTAATTATGGGGTTATTATAATATTTATCCTCATTTCCAACAACAAAAAATAGATTTGTGTTTTTTAAAATATCCTTATTTATATTAAAAAACTCATCAGGAACCCAACCTGCCCATATAATTATATTATTAACTTTCATATTATAATTCATTAGTAATCTTGTAAGAGCTGATACCCCTTGAGAAAAACCAAAAAAATTTATTTTTATTTTACTGAAATCGATTTTTAATTTTAATTCATCCATTAATTTGATTAAATATTTTTGTTGATTTAATAAATCAGAACCCCTATCCTCTTTTGTTAACCATGAAGCACCAACATTTTTATAGTCTTCATCAACATAAAATTTAGATAAACCTTGTGGAGCAATTATATAATTTTTATCACTATCTAATACATCAAATCTCCTTATAAAATATTTAGATAATTGACCATATCCATGGAAAACTATCCAAATATTTTCAGTGTTATCTGTTAATTGATTGTATGTTATATAAGAAGAAGAAAATTCAAATGAAATACTATGTTTATTAAACATTAAAATCTATTTTATTTTACCTTCATCTCTAAGTTTTTTTCTAATCTTAGTGGCACTAATAGAATGCGTTGCATCATCAAATACTTCTTCATCAAATGCATAACCAACTCCCCTACCATAAGTTATATTAACAATATTAGGTACTAACATTATTTCATATTCCACACCTCTCTTAAATCCATCTCTAGATAAACCATTTTCAATATTTTCACAAACAAGATCCCAATCAAAAGGATTATCATCTTGACCATCACCACCTGAAGCCCCTTGAACATCTCTAACTTGAATAACAACTTGACCAGTTTTAGCTACGCACCTATTAAATAAAGCTTGATGACCATCATGCCAAGGCTGCCATCTACCTAACATTTGAACAGTAGGTTTTTTCCAATCGAACATATGTTTAAATTTAAATTAATATTATTTTACATTGCATAATTAAATACTGTAAGTCATATATACAAAATCTACTATATATATTTTATAAACTAAATTACTACCTGATATGAAAAATAAAGATTTTAATAAATATGGACACAAATTGGTTGATTGGATGTCTAATTATTTTAAAGAAATTGAAAATTATCCAATTAAACCAAATGTAAAACCCGGAGATATTTATAAACAATTTCCATCAAAAGCACCCTTAAATAAAGAATCTTTTGAAACTATTTTTAATGATTTTAAAAAAATTATTTTACCAGGAATTACCCATTGGCAAAATCCTAATTTTCACGCTTTTTTTCCAGCAAATAATAGTTATCCCTCTGTATTAGCTGAAATGTTAATAGCCACTCTTGGGGCTCAGTGTATGATGTGGGACACATCTCCTTCTGCAACAGAATTAGAAGAAAGAGTAGTTGATTGGTTAAAAGATGAATTGGGTTTACCTAGTTCATGGAAAGGTGTAATTAATGATACTGCCTCTATAGGGACCATATGTTCTTTATTAACTGCTAGAGAAATTAAAAGCAATTTTTCAATAAATAAAAGTGGCTACAACACAAATAAATACACTGTGTATACATCTAAAGAAGCTCACTCAAGTGTTGAAAAAGCAGTTAAAATAATTGGATTAGGATCTAAAAATTTAAAAAAAATAACAACGAATAAAGACATGTCAATGAACATAGAAAGTTTAGAATCAAATATTAAACAAGATTTGTCTACTAACAGCATACCATTAGCCATAATAAGTACTTTTGGAACAACTGGTACCGTAGGATTAGATTCTATTAATAAAATTTCACTTATAGCTAAAAAATACAGTTTATGGCATCATATAGACGCCGCATACGCTGGAAGTGCATTATTATTAAATAAATACAAAAAATACGTTAAAAACATCAATCTTGCAGATTCATTTGTATTTAATCCTCATAAATGGATGCTCACTAATTTTGATTGTAGTTTATATTATGCAAAAAATCATGAAGCATTAGTTAAATCACTTGAAATATATCCAGAATATCTAAAATCATCTGAGAAAAAAATTAATAACTATAAAGATTGGAGTATACAGTTAGGAAGAAGATTCAGGGCATTAAAATTATGGTTTGTGATTAGGTCTTATGGTATTAAAGGAATCAAAAAATATTTAAAAAAACATATTAAATACGCAAAAAATCTATCTATAGAAATAGATAAAGACAAGAATTTTGAATTGACAGCACCACAAAATTTAAATATGATAAATTTTAGATTTTATCCAAAAAATAAGGATAAAAGTAATTTGAATGATATAAACCATAAACTAATAAAAAAATTAAATAAAACTGGAAAAATATACCTAAGCCACACAAAAATAGATGATATTGTATCCATTAGAATGCCAATAGGAAGCACTTATATTAAAAGAAAACATATTGAAAAATCTTGGAAACTAATTAAAGAAATATCTAATTCTATTATATAATATTATTTAATAATAATGTAACGTAATACAATGCACCTACACTAGCGCTACCAAAACTGGTTGTATGGTAATTGTTAAGAATATTAGAACCACCAATTTTAATTTTTGAATGTAATTTCTTTATATCATAGGTAACTTGAGCATCAATGTTATGAATAGATGGAATCTTTCCAACACCAAAGCTAGATTCCCAAATAAAAGAATTTTGCCACCTATAATTTAAATTGAAACCAATTTTATTTGTCAACTTTCTATTTCCAATAGATATGTTATATCTATAATCTGATGTATTAAATTGAATTTGAAAACCAGGATTATCTACTTTATTTACATCATTATAAGAAATATTTGCAGATAATTCATAGTTATTTAACATTTTATATTCAAAACCTAGTGCCCATCCATATGAAGTAACAGGCTGGTCAAGACTAATAGTTGTTTGAAATCTTTTCTCATCAGGTGTATTTGGATTTTGAGCAAGAAGTTGAGAAGCTAAAAATCCATTATAATTATTATAAAACACATAACCATCAAATAAAAACTTTCTATTCAAATACAATCCCTTATAACCTATTTCAAATGCAGTTACTTTCTCAGGTCCAAAAACAGGAATATCAAAAACATCAGTAAGAATTGGTTTAGAAAGAACTGGGTTATTACCATCTAAAGGATAAATATTAGATCCTTGAAGATTATAGACATCTTGAAGTTCGGATTGACCTCCAACAACATACACTGGAGCTACAAATAAATTTGTCCACTGATCTACTACAGAAGGAAACCTAAAAGCAGTTTGTGCTGACATTCTTATAAATTTTAAATTTGAATCATCAACAGAATAAACCATCGAAAAACGAGGTGTTAGACGAGAAGAAAAATATTGATTTTTATCAAACCTTATTGAAAAATTTGGAAATATTTTTTTCCCTACCCATTCATCAGTATATTGTAAAAAAGCACCAAATTCATAAATTTCAAGTGGATCCCCTGGCTCATCATAAAATATTGAACCTTCACTATTAATAACTGTGTATTTATAATTTCCACCAACCAAAAGATTAAATGAAGAAATTTGATTTTTAAAATTGTAATTAAAGTCAAAATTATATGTAGAACTTTTATCAATTACCTTAGCTCCACCATCAGCTATATTTTTATTTATAATATCCTTTTTTAAAGAATTAAAATAATCACTACCTGGTTTCGGAAAAAAAGGTTTTGAATTATCTAAAACATTACCAAATTCATTTATATTATCAGCTACCTGTCTAGCATAAACATTAGCTTCATCATCATTCATAGCATATGCAAGTTTTCCAGTCAAAAACCCTGTAAAATAATCTTGATACCATAACTCACTCGGTTTCCAAGCTTCATTAATTTGAAGAGCTAAAGTTCCAGCATCATATGTTTTTCCAGAATTCTCATTTACTCCTGAAAGACGAAACAAAAAATTATCAGATTTTATTTCTGCCTTATAATTATATATTGAAAAATCATTTAATGAAAATCTATTCTGGGCAGAATAAACACTGGTTCCTTTTGCATAATTTAATTGAAAAATAGTCTCTAAAGAACTATTTATTCTATAATGAAGACTAGTTCCAAGTTTAATATTTTCAGCATTATAAGAGACAAGATCCTTCTCCTTAAAACCTGTTCTTGTAAGATCCTGATTAGGAATTATACCTTTAATCATATCTATAGATTGTTGGTATTCAGATGTACCCTCCACATATCCTAAATTTTCAGCAAATCCTACAGCAATTTGATCCTCAATATCTTCCATATTAATGGATATTTCATCACCATAAACATTTACTCCATCATATGATGAATCAGTCCATCTATTGCTTAAATTATCGTCTAAATTTCTTTTATTTCTATAATCATTTGCATTCCAATCATCAGCTTTCATATATCCCCCCGTAAGTTTAAAAGCAAATTTTTCGTTTACTTTTTTTCCATATCTGAAACCTATATCATTCATAGGTGATATTTTATTATCATAATCGTTGTTTAAATGCATTATACCACCTTGAAGAGAGAGTGATAACCCTTGATAATCAAATGGATTCTTACTTGTCATTAACAGTGTTCCATTCATTCCGCCAGGACCATAAAGAGCTGAAGATGCGCCAACTAATAATTCTACAGACTCAATATCAAGCTGTGTCAATCCAAATATATTTCCAGGAGAAAAACTTAATCCAGGTGAAGAATTATTAACACCATCTATTAATTGATTAATTCTATAATTTGTATTTCCATTAAAGCCCCTACTATTTGGAAATCGCATTGAAAGACTTTGAACAATCATATCAACCCCTTTTATTTTATATAATTCATCATAAAAATTAGCAGCCGAGCTCTGTTCAATGTCTAAAATATCAAGTTTTTCTATTGATACTGGAGAAGTTAAAATATTTTGTTCAAATAATGATGCTGAAACAATAACTTCATCACCAAAAACAACGGATTCGTTTAAAATAATATCCTTATTTATTGCACCATATTCATCAATAGTAATATAAGTAGTTTCGTAACCAATACCTGAAAAGGTAAGTTTTATAGGTAATTCTCCAGATACCTCCAATGAATAATTACCTTCATAATCAGAAGTAGTTCCAATATTTTTATTGCTAGTTAAATAAATATTTATGCCAACTAAAAGTTCTTTATTAACGTCTTTAAGTGATCCTGATAAAAAAATTTTGTTCTGAGAAAACAAATTATAAGAAAAAAAAGAAAAAAGTATAAAAACAAAAAGTGATCTCATTAGAATATTGATAGAAATTTTTCATTAAATTTAAAAAAAATAAACTTAATGCTATGAAATTAAAATATATAAGTTATATACTAATTTTTTCATTTTTAATTTTTTCCTTTTCTTGTGATGATTCAGATGAAAATACTGAGGTATCTGAACCATTATTAGGGATTTATACCATTTCTAAGTCTGTATTAACCTCAGACGCAACTTCATTAAATGGCGCTGCAACAATTCCTTCTGGAACTAACATTACATCTGCTATAGTAACAGCATTTTTAAGTGAAATAGACTGCAACAGTAGTGCAAATAAAGCAATTGAAGTAGCAGAAAACAATATAATTAATTTTATATGCAGGTATGAAAATGTTACTCAAGAGCAAGGATCTTGGGCAATTAACCCTTCAAGAAGTGAATTAACACTAACCTTATTAATTCAAGGAAATCTAGTTCCACTAAAACTTACTGGTTTAGTTGAATCATCGAGTAAAATAGCTGGAAACGTTGCTTCTATACCTGTTCCACCATCTTTGTTAGCATCCGTAGATCCATTATTTGCTGGAGTGACAGATCAGGCAATACTAATTAGTATAGATATGGAACTGGAAAAGCTTAATTAATAATTTTTAAATTCTTAGGAACAGAATAGTTCATTTTTTTAATAACAGAAGAAAATTCATTTTCTATTTCTAAAATTCTCTTTTTAGAAATTTTATATGTGTTCATTTTATGGCTTTTATTTTTATTAATGTAATCAATAAATGCTGACTTAGAATCATTAAAAGATTCTATACCCAAAGTCCTATAAATGCTTTTTATTTGATTTAAAGGATTATCTTTAAAATCTTCAAATTTAATGTCTATAAGGTTATTTTTTGGAATCATTCTATATTCGTTATAATAATCTTCATAGATCTTTTTATAATTATAAAGCACCAATTTATGTATGGTTTCTTCACTGGTTTTTTGTAGTTGAACTGCTGGAAATAATTCATAAAAAAACTTATACGTTGATAAGTATACAAAATATGGATTTCTATGGATATGAATAAACTTAGCATTAGGATATTTTGATAAAATAGTCTTTATTCTAGCTGTATTAGATGGATTTTTGATAAGAATTTGATCTTTTTTAGTATAAATAAGTATCCTTTTAATGAGTTTATCATATATTTTAATCCATTTTCTTCTATCTGACTCGCTATTTTCAAATCTTATTGATTTTATATAATATTTCTTATAATCATTTGGAAAATAAAAGAACAAATAATGTGCTGAATCATTAAAGTTTGAAACCGCAAATTCATCTTCTTGTGGAAGATTTACATCAAGCTTCATACCATCACTAGGTCTCTCTTTTGGCATAATTAAATGCATTAAAGTTTTAAATAAAAAAGATGTATATAAATTATTGATTAAGACTGAGTTATAAGTATTAAAAAATGAAAAATTAGTGTCTTTACACAATAAATTATGAAGAAATGTGGTGCCACTTCTCCAGTGTCCAATAATAAAAATTGGATCTTTTTTTATTGTATAATTTCTAAGCTTAAACGTAAAAATTAAATAATCAATAAATTGAAAAGGAGTAAGAAGCAAAATAATTAAAAATGTGATAAAAATATTAAGGTAATACTTAACTGAAATTCTATTATTAAATATAATCTTAAAATAATTTATAAGATTAGATCCTATTAATGGTGATACAGGAGGTAACTTAAATTTTGCCATATATGCTATACATTAAATCTAAAATGCATAATATCTCCATCATTTACAACATAATCCTTACCTTCAATTGATAATTTTCCATGTTCTTTACACTTAATTTCAGAACCATACTTAATAAAATCAACGTATTTTATAACTTCAGCCTTAATAAAACCCTTTTCAAAGTCAGTATGTATAACTCCTGCTGCATTTGGAGCAGTTGACCCTTTAACTATAGTCCACGCTCTAACTTCCTTATCTCCTGCGGTAAAATATGTCAATAAGCTTAATGCGTCATAAGAAACACGAATAAGTTTATCTAAACCTGATTCTTTTAAGTTATAATCATCTAAAAACAATTTTCTATCCTTTTCATTAAGATCATTTAATTGTTCCTCTAATGATGCACAAATCTTTATAATACTGTTCCCTTCTTTAATAACAGCATCATTTAAACTATCAATATGATTATTATCACTAGAAATCATTGACTCATCAATATTTGCTACGTAGACAACAGGTTTTATGGTTATTAAATTAAGATCACTCAAAATATACTTCTCACCTAAAGTAAAACTTAATGTTCTAAGTGAATTTCCATCTTCTAAATATTTTTTTGATTTATTTAATACCTCTAACTCTTTTATTTTTTCTTTATCTCCTGATTTAGTAAGTTTTTCAACCCTAGAAATTCTTTTATCTACAGACTCTAAATCTTTAATTATAAGCTCATAATCGATGATTTCTTTGTCTGAAAGGGGATCTATCTTCCCATTTACATGAACTATATTATCGTTATCAAAACACCTAATAACATGAATAAGAACATCCACCTCTTTAAGGTTTGAGAGAAATTTATTTCCTAGACCCTCCCCTTTTGATGCTCCCTTTACAAGACCCGCAATATCCACAAATTTAATGGATGTGGGAATTGTTTTTTTAGGATTTACAAGGTTAGAAATTTTTTCAAGTCTTTTATCTGGAACATTTACTATTCCTAAATTTGGCTCAATCGTACAAAATGGGAAGTTTGCAGCTTCAGCTTTTCCAGTAGAAATTGAATTAAATAAGGTAGACTTTCCAACATTTGGAAGCCCTAGAATACCACATTTTAAGCTCATTTTGAGTTATTTAAGGTATTTTATTACTCTTCTGACTTATCTTGCTCGTATTCCCTATCAAACTCCGAAAAATCAACATCAGGCAATAACTCATCCTTAACATGACCTAAAGTTCCATTTAGAGCATCTTGAAATTTGTTAAAATCTTCTTTGTATAAAAATATCTTATGTTTTTGATAATAGAATCCATCATCTTTATACATTCTCTTACTCTCAGTTATAGTAACATAATAATCACCACCTCTGGTGGTCTTAACATCAAAAAAATAGGTTCTTTTTCCAGCCCTTACACGTTCTGAATATATTTCTTCTCTTTCGTTTCCAGTATTATCTTCCACGTAAATATAGTTTAGTTAAACAGTCATGTAATTTAATACTTTTATAAGATATCTAGTGATAAATACTATTTTCTATCAAAATCATCTTGAATCCTTACGATGTCTTCTTCATCTGAGGGATTATCCTTATCCGTATGAATCCATATCTCAGCTACAAGTGCATGCTTGTTAGTTCCTATGATTCTATGCCTTTCCTCTTTTTTAATTTTTATTTGATCACCTTCATTAAGAATAAATTCATCTTTTTCAGTATCATTATTATTCTTGATAACTTTAATAGATCCTTTTATAACACTCCAAATTTCAGATCTTCTATGATGATACTGCCAAGAAAGACGTTTTTTAGGTTTAATAACTAATATTTTAGGACTTAATTTATTAGATAAACTTAGTTTAGAAACATCTATTTTATTAAAAAATATATCAGAAAATTTTTGAGCTTGAAATTCATCAATAACATAAAAACCACCCCAAGGTTTTTCTGTGTCCTTATATATAATATTTAAATTATTTAAAGAAATTAACAATTCAACCTCTTTATAAATCATAAAATTTAATTAATCATCCGAAACAGCTCTACCCTTAAGATCTTTCCAATCTTCCTCTGGGCGAACCTCTAGATTAGTTTTCCATGCTGCCTCAAGAATATTCATATTTATTTTATTTTTCTTAGCATATTTTATAAATGCACTTAATGCAACTAATATTAAGTATAGGATTAATGGGTTAAATAGAATCCCTGGGATTTTCAATATTACATTTTTTGGTGTTGGTATGTATATATCAGCAATAATCCAAATTTCTATTTTTTTTGAAGTAAATGGATGTTTTGCATAGGCT
>ENA-UPTF01001603-UPTF01001603.1-marine-metagenome-genome-assembly--contig:-NODE-1603-length-14045-cov-2.125859_pt1 | contig 14045 bp, 10 predicted proteins | sample MGYA00238166_ERZ767019 | MGnify/ENA primary metagenome ERZ767019 (study PRJEB28930, sample SAMN06266391) | marine metagenome | isolation source: Sea water from 250 m depth | place: Atlantic Ocean...
GTTGATCAGCAAGTTCGGCTTCAACTACATCTCCTGGCTTTTCCAGGGCCAGTCCAAGAACATCAAACCCTGGACCAAGATTGGACGCCGTTGCCGGTGCGAAGACACGCACGCGTTTGGTCATGAGAAAGATTATCGCCTACTAACCCAAACTGATCCCATACTTTGGGCTGCCATAGGAACCAACCGATAGGAACACAACAGACAAACCTAACTAATCAGGCCGGTTCCAATTGTTACGATGGGTCAAGTGGAATAGAGACAGGCTCCCTTGCTAGCTCAATCTCAAGAAGACACACCATTCGACCGTCGGATGAACATCTTACCGCCGGTTGCGGTTCGGCTAGAAACCAGAAAAATCGACGTTGAGCTTTGCCGGCAGTCACTCACTCAAGAATTGGCGCAGGTCACGGTATACCTCAAGAAGTCTGAGGCAAAACTGGCGAACAATCACTGGGCATTAAGAACCAAATCGCGAGTGCAAGACAGACATTGCTCTAATCAAAAATCCCGAGCTGTAGTTTTGCGGCCTCAGACATCCTGTCCTTGTCCCATGGAGGCTCCCACACAAGGTCAACACGTGCATCATTGACACCATCAATCGATTTAACTTTGCCCTGCACTTCTGCTGGAAGCGAAACGGCAGCTGGGCACCCTGGAGCCGTAAGCGTCATCTGAATGACAGCTAAACCCTTCTGGTCTACTCCGATGTCATAGATCAAACCGAGTTCGTAAATATTGACTGGGATTTCGGGATCAAAGAATCCCCGAAGTGCCCCCCAAACTCGTTCCTGATCAAAAGGCACGTCCGATTCTTCGGATTCGTTTTCCGCATCGACGGCAGCCTTGATGTCTTCGCCAAGCGCATCAAGATTCTCGTTGCCAACTCGAAACATGCCCGTGGCATCACGCAGTGTTACTGAACCTCCGAGAGCCTGTGCAACGACGAAGCTTCCGCCCTCGGGCAAGACGACCTCGTCACCTGCGGGAATGATGGTGGCGGAACAATCGCGAATGAGTGTAACGGGTTGGTTCTTCATATGTCTAGGAAAGTGCCGGCAGGAAAGAACAGAAAGGATGGTTTGTCAACGAACCCCGTCCCATAACCAAGGAAGCAATGCATAGACGTTGCGAGGATCATTGAAACGGGAAAGAGCCTCAAGGCGACTTTCAAGATCTTGAAGAAAACGGGCGGAGGTTGAACGTCGAACAGCGGCTGGTGAAAGACTTTTCCGAACAACGGGTTTATCCAATATTTCGGCAATGGGTTATGCTTTCCCGGGCGCAATACTTGCTATTGGCGTAGTTGCATTTGCAGGAGGGGTTGACGATTTAATGCAAAGATTTCAAGAAACAATTTTAGGGATCCCTTTTAAGGGCTTTTTGATTGGCGGTTTAGGTTTATTAATATTTGCGTGTGTAGTCAGGTTCCAGGCAGTAGGTCATGGTGCAATTATTTCAGGTATTAGTCGTTTATCTCCCAACATAATGAGCGCTAGTTTCGTTCTCGGGCAAAGTTTTTCGCAAAGTATGATTAAGCTGGCTCCACCACTTCTGCGGAAATCTATGTTTGCTGGTGGGCTCTTAGTTTTTGTTGATGTCATGAAAGAGTTGCCTATGACACTTCTATTGCGCCCATTCAATTTCGAGACGCTTTCCACATATGTTTATCAGTTTGCCAAAGATGAACTTCTTGAGGAATCGGCATTTGCTGCTCTTGCAATAATTCTCGTAGGCCTTGGACCTGTAATTCTCATGAATGCATCTCAGAGACGGTAAAGATAGTTATGCCAGGCGGCTTAATTAATGGCGTGGCAACCAATCTAATTAATCAACCTGAAGTTTATTACTGCAATTAAGCTTTGAAGAGCCTCATACACGTGCAATAGTTACACGTTTTGACGATTAGAAAGGTACTGGGGATGTCCAAAAACAAAAGGTCAAAGAAAGAAGGTATTAGGGTTCTCATTTACAGTCACGATAGTTTTGGACTGGGGCATTTGAGGCGTTGCCGAGCTATAGCTCATTCCTTGGTTGGAGAGATTAGCAAGCTATCGGTATTAATCTTATCTGGTTCGCCGATTATTGGAAGTTTTGATTTTCGGGCAAGGGTGGATTTTGTCAGGGTGCCTGGCGTTATAAAGTTACGAAACGGCGATTATACGTCTCTAAATCTTCACCTGGATATTGAACAAACGATGGCCCTAAGAGCGTCAATCATTCAGCATACAGCGGATGTATTTGATCCAGACATATTTATAGTTGATAAGGAACCACTGGGATTGCGGGGTGAAGTAGGCGAGACCCTTGAGATGTTGAAGTCCCGCGGAACTCCCCTAGTGCTTGGCCTGCGGGATGTAATGGACGAACCTGAGCTTTTGGTGCCAGAATGGGAACGTAAGCATGTTATGCCGGCACTCAAAGATTTATACGACGAATTGTGGGTTTATGGTTTACCACAGTTTTATGACCCACTTACAGGTGTCGAAATTCCTGAGGTTATAAGGCGTAAGATAGTTTATACAGGCTATCTCAAGCACCAGGTCCCGGAAGCATTGAGTGTGAAGTCCGCTTCTGTACCAAACACACCATATATACTCGTCACTGCTGGCGGCGGTGGAGATGGGGATGTTTTGATAGATTGGGTCTTAACCGCCTATGAGACAGGAATGAAGATCCCTCACCCTGCATTAATTGTGTTGGGGCCTTTCATGCACACGGATCATCAGGAGAATTTTCTTGCCCGTATCGAAAAGCTGGAAAGTGTCTCCGCGATGACATTTTCCTCCCACATTGAGCACTTGATGGAGAAGGCAGTCGGTGTTGTGGCCATGGGCGGCTATAATACCTTCTGTGAAATTTTGTCATTCGACAAGCCAAGCATAATCGTGCCGCGCACCAAGCCGCGCCTTGAGCAGTATATCCGTGCGAGCCGAGCACAGGAACTAGGTTTGCTTTCAATGCTTAACTACGACAACGAACCTGATCCAAAAATGATGGCAACGGCGCTTTGTCAACTCACCCAGCAGAACCCACCTTCGGAAATTATTCTCCCTGGTCTTCTTGATGGTCTTCAGAATATAAATCGGCTGGTGAGCCAAAATATAGCAAAATCTCGCCGACAAGAATTATCAACGATTGACCAGTTAATTTCGTGAAAACAAAGAATTATGCTGATTTATTAAGGTAATGCGTGCGGCAATAATACTGAAAGGGTATCCCCGCCTGTCCGAAACCTTTATTGCCCAGGAAATCCTGGAGTTGCAAAAACGGGGGTTATCAATGGAAATCGTATCATTACGATATCCAACGGATAGTAAAAAACACCCGATACATGATGAGATAGTGGCACCCGTCCGGTACCTCCCGGAATACTTATATAAAGAAATTGGACGAGTTTGGGCGTCGTGGCGGCGAATTCGCTGCTGGACATCCTATCGAAACGTTTTAAGGGTGTGGCTAAGAGATTTGAGGCGGGATTTTACGTCCAATCGCATTCGACGTTTTGGCCAAGCCTTGGTATTGGCATCTGAATTAGAAAATGATGTTGATCACTTACACGCCCATTTTCTTCATACACCAGCATCTGTTACCCGTTATGCAGCTAACTTGTTAGGTATTTCCTGGAGTTGTTCGGCTCACGCTGTTGATATCTGGACGACCCCGAAATGGGAGGTGCGTGAGAAGTTAGAGAATTGCAAATGGCTGGTAACTTGTACCCGGGGAAATGAGAGGTATCTGAAAGGTTTGGCCGAAAATCCCCTTAAAATTCATTTGGTATATCACGGTCTGGATTTGAAAAAATTTAAAATAGTAAATAGAAAGATTGGGCAAAGCTCTTGCGTTAGGCTTCTATCTGTTGGCAGAGCAGTTGAAAAAAAAGGATATAAGGATCTTTTGGCTGCCCTGGCATTACTTCCAGACAATTTAGATTGGACATTTACGCATATAGGTGGGGGGGCCGAACTCAAACAACTGAAACGGGTGACGAATTCCTGGGATAATCCTGAGCGGATTAAATGGATTGGTCCCTGTTCGCAGGAAGAAGTGATTAAAGCGTATCGTGACGCCGATATATTTGTATTGGCTAGCAAAATCGCAAAAAACGGTGACCGTGATGGATTGCCAAACGTCTTGATTGAAGCCCAATCCCAGGGACTGCCGTGTGTTTCGACGCGCGTGTCCGGTATTCCAGAATTTATAGAAGACGAAGTGAGCGGGTTATTGGCTGAACCAGGTGACATCGAGGGTCTATCGGCAAGATTACAGCGCCTTATTATGTCAGCTGAATTAAGAACGTCACTAGGAACCAGGGGGCAAAAATTAGTTCGGGCGAATTTTGATTTTCACAATTGTGTCGAAAACTTAACTCTATTGCTCGGCCTTCCGGCAAAAAATGGTATCGACAACGTGGCATGAAAATTGCGTTCTATTCTCCTTTGAAAGCGCCTACGTCTGGGGTCCCGTCAGGAGATCTTCGGATGGCCAACTCCTTAATTACTGCGCTGAAATCTGCAGGTCATTGCGTCAAACTTGCATCCGAGTTTAAAAGTCGTGAACCTACAGGAGACCCTGCCCGCCAGAAGGTACTGCGTTTTGAAGGTCACAAGGCAGCCGAAGAGCTAATCAATAAATATGCACTCCAAGAATATTTCCCAGATCTATGGTTCACATACCATGTATATTATAAGGCCCCTGATTGGATTGGCCCGTTAGTCGCCAAGGAGTTGAACATTCCGTATGTAATAGCCGAGGCGTCACATGCGCCCAAGAGAGAGGGTGGACCTTGGAATATGAATCATCAGTGTGTTGAGAACTCCATCAAGGAAGCAGATTTGGTTGTTGGGTTAAATTCCTTGGATGCTGGATGTGTTAAACCGTTGTTAGATGAGAATTGCAAATACCTGCAGTTAAAGCCATTTATCGATTTGCCGAGTGAAATACTAACAAGAAAGAGCGATAAAAGAAGCACCTTTGCTAGAGATATGAATTTGAATACTGATCACATTTGGTTCCTGACTGTGGCTATGATGCGCAAAGGTGCAAAACACAAATCATACGAAATGTTAGCAAAATCCCTTCATTCCATCAAAAAATCAGGTTGGCAATTGCTTGTTGCTGGGGACGGCCCCGTTCGCTCGGTTGTTGAGGCTCTCTTTGAAGGTTTACCCACAACCTTTGTCGGGCAACAAGACCAGCCTTCCATCTCTGATTTGATGACGACTTCTGATCTATTCTTATGGCCGGCAATTGAGGAAGCTTACGGAATGGCGATGCTGGAAGCGCAAGGCCACGGACTACCTGTTATTGCGGGAAAGACTGGGGGTGTGGGTGACATCATTCGGGATGGTGTTACCGGAATATTGACCAAGGTGGGGGATGTGGCAGCTTTTTCGAACGCCATTCGGCAATTAATGGCTGACCCAGAAACATTGGCCAAAATGGGTTTGCAAGCTCGGTCAATTGTTAAACAAGATCACTCGATGCCGGGTGCGGCGCAACAATTAGATACTGCTCTAACGGGGCTTATAAGTGGTTAAATTAGCGCTTATTCGTCACGGAACAACGGATTGGAACCGTCGCCATATTGTACAAGGCAGTACCGACATACCACTGGACGAAATGGGGAGAGAAGAGGTGAATGGTTGGTTACTTCCACCGGCTGTAAAGACGTTCAGATTGATCGCAAGCCCACTAAGCCGTGCTAAAGAGACAGCTCTTATCTTGAGCGGAAGACACCCGGAGACAGACAATCGTTTATCAGAAATGAGTTGGGGTGACTGGGAGGGTAGCGTGTTGGATGAACTTCGCCAAAAATTCGGCGATTTGATGGCGGCTTGGGAAGCAAAAGGTTTAGATTTTAAAAGTCCCAATGGTGAAAGCCCCCGTGAGGTGCAAAATCGTCTTACGCCCCTTCTGAAGGAAATTTCAAAGGGGGGTGAGGATACCTTGGCAGTTTGTCATAAGGGTGTTATCCGGGCCATTTATGCGATGGCGGACAATTGGGACATGACGAGTAAGCCAAAACAAAAACTGAGGGACGGTTGTCTACATTTGTTTGAATTAGATAACTATGGGCACCCTAAGATTTCTGAACTCAATGTAAATATGGTCTGTTGATGAGTAAGCCAAAGGTACTATTTTACGTTCAACATTTACTAGGCATTGGGCACCTTAAACGGGCGACTACATTAGCCAGGGCGATGACAGATGCGGGTTTACAGGTGACGGTAGTATCGGGTGGTGAATATGTTCCTGTAATCGATGATAGTGGTATGGAGTTTGTGCAATTACCGGCAATTCGCGCAGAAGATAGAACTTTTAAAACGTTGGTAAATATGAAAGGAGCGCAATTATCTGACGCCTTAAAGGAAAAACGTCGAAATAAATTATTGAACCTTTTTAACGAAATATGTCCTGAGATATTAATGATTGAATTATTTCCTTTTGGCCGTCGCCAATTGGAATTTGAAGTTCTACCTCTCCTAGATACCGCCAACGGTGCCGATATGCGGCCCATAATTGTTTCATCCGTTAGGGACATTCTAGTCGAAAAAAATAATTCCAGTCGGGAGGCGGATATGGTTAAAAAGGCCAAGGCGTACTTTGATCATATTCTTGTTCATGGAGATCCCAATTTGATCGCGTTTGAAGAGACTTTTCCTCTGGCATCGGAGTTACGGCATATGCTTCACTACACGGGTTACGTGGTGGAGCGCGAAAGTTTTGTCCATTCCCAAAATAAGATAGGACTAGGTGAAGTAATTGTTTCGTCGGGCAGTGGTGCAGTCGGCGAATTGCTGCTGCGTTCTGCTCTAAGAATACGCAAGTTTACCTACCTGTCAGAAGTAAAATGGCGTCTTTTAGCTGGGCATTATATGCCTGAGGAGGTGTTTGAGTCTATTCGTGCATCTGCTGACAAAGGAGTGATGGTTGAACGGGCTAGGCCTGATTTTATATCTTTATTGCAAAATTGTCGGCTCTCCATTTCCCAGGGTGGATATAATACGGTGATGGAAGTCCTTGCAACAGGCGCCAATGGTATTGCGGTACCCTACGCTGGAGGACGAGAGACTGAGCAGACCCTTAGGGTTAAGTTAATGGAAAAGCGAGGTCTAATTCGTCAAATACCTGAGGGACAGCTCTCCGATAAAATTTTGATAGAGGCTGTAAATGGGACTCAAAATCAAACTCGAAACAAGAAATTTAAAATTAATATGGATGGGGCGATCGCTTCCGCGAACTTGGTTGCAACATGGGCAAAAGAATTAAAAGACTCATATGCCTAGCGATGGCTCCAAAACTGAGTTAGTATGACAGGGCCGTTCTGATGTTGAGAACGGCGCATTTGCGCGGTGACCAAGTTGATTGCTAGTTTAGTTATGATTTAACAATTTGGCGTTTGGAGACGTTACGGAAAGGAAGAGAAAACATGGAACGGGGTGTCTTTCAGTTTGTTTTTCGCTACAGTAAAACCCAGCAGTTAGTGCTGATCCTAGTAGTAATTGCTTCGCTACCTTTTTATTTTTTCTCACTCGATATCCCCAAGCAAATTGTTGACAAGGCAATCCGCGGATCGGATTTCCCAACAAATTATTACGGCCTAGATTTGGAGCAAGTGCCGTTCTTGATGGTACTTTGCGCAATTTTTCTAATTCTTGTTGTTGTAAATGGGGGATTTAAATTTTTTCTCAATGTTTACCGCGGTGCTGCAGGAGAGCGTTTGCTAAGACGTTTGCGCTACCAGCTTATAGAACGCGTATTGCGGTTTCCCCTTCCTCAATTTCGTAAAACCTCTCAAGGTGAAGTGGTGTCTATGGTTACCCTTGAGACGGAGCCACTGGGTGGTTTTTTTGGGGATGCCCTCAATCTTCCGTCATACCAAGGTGGGTTGTTGTTAACTTTAATGGGTTTCATGTTCGTTCAGGACTGGAAACTGGGTTTGGCAGCTATTGCTCTCTACCCGGTTCAGGCGTGGCTTATTCCTAAGCTTCAACGCCAAGTTAACGCACTCGGTAAGCAAAGAGTTCAAACCGTTCGGCGCCTTAACGAGAGGATTGGGGAAGCGGTTACAGGTGCTCATGAAGTCCATGCCAACGATACTTCACAATATGAATTGGCAGATTTTTCGACGCGGCTTGGAAACATTTTTGACATTCGGTACCAAATTTATAAGAAGAAATTTTTCATTAAGTTTGTGAATAATTTTTTGGCGCTTCTTACGCCATTTTTCTTTTATTCAATAGGTGGTTGGCTGGTTATTCGTGGTGATATGACGGTTGGTTCGCTTATCGCCGTCTTGGGCGCGTATAAGGATGTTTCTGCGCCCTGGAAAATGCTTCTTGGATATTATCAACGCAAAGAAGATGCCCGGATTAAATATGAGCAATTAATTGAAAAGTTTGAACTCAATGATCTTTTGGAAGAAGAAAAATTGGTTGCTGAACCGGATGACAAGCCGGCAATGACTGGCCAACTTGTTGCCGCTAATACAAGCCTGTCGGAAGATGATGGTCTGAAAGTCGTCGATGGGGCATCCATGAGGGTGGACTTGCCATCCCATTTTGCGGTTGTTGGTCCTCCCGGAGGCGGAAAGGGTGAATTTTCGCAAATGATTGCCCGTTTGTTGAATCCTTCGGGCGGTAAAATATCTCTCAATGATACTGATTTATCAGGTTTGCCTGAAGCGTTCACCGGGCGCCAGATATCCTATGCTGGTCAGACTCCATACATATTTGGCGGAACGATAAGAGATAATTTACTTTATGGTCTCAAACACCGTCCTCTTCGGGAAATTGAATATGAGGGTTCGGCTGCAAGTGCTCGTGAACGTCAAATATCTGAGGCAGATATTACCGGCAATGTGACTCATGACATTAATGCGAATTGGGTGGATGTTAATGCCGCTGGGGCGGATAGTGAAGACGACCTAGTTGGACGAATGCAGCACTATTTGAAGATAGTTGGTTTGGAAGACGATGTATATTCCATAGGACTTCGGCAGAATATAGAACCATCAGAACGTCCGGAACTTGTGGAGAATTTACTAGCGGCACGTAAAAAAATGCGAGAGCGATTGGATGAAGGGAAGGTTTCGGATTACGTCGAGTCGTTTGATGCTGATAAATTTAATAGCAATGCATCTGTTGCAGAAAATATTCTCTTTGGGACTCCGGTAGGTGCTAATTTTGAAATTGAGAATTTAGGACACAATGATTACGTGATGGATCTATTGGAAAAGGTTGGTCTTAAAGAGGAGTTTATGCAAAAGGGCCAAAGGCTTGCAGAAATTATGGTCGACCTGTTCCAGGATTTGGCGCCGGATCATGAATTCTGGGAACGCTTTAGTTTTATTGGACCCGATGATTTGCCAGAGTTTCAGGCAATTTTAAAGCGTATCGGCCAGAGCAGTCTTGAAAATGCCAGCGTAGAGGACCGTGCATTATTAGTTGAATTGCCCTTCAAATTAATTCCTGCCCGACATCATTTGGGTCTGGTAGATGAAGAGTTCGAGACAAGGATCCTTGAAGCACGCCGGGAGTTTTCTGCTAATTTACCTGAAGATCTTAGAGGAGACGTCGAATTTTTTGAGGCGGGGAGTTACAATACTGCTTCATCGGTTCAGGATAATATCCTTTTCGGAAAACGGGCTAGTGAACGCGCGGGAAGCAGCAAGATAGTGGGTGAAGTTCTTGCCAAGGTTGTCGATGAAACAGGTATCCGGAACGAAGTTATTAATTTAGGACTTGGCTACGAAGTCGGTATCGGCGGGGCAAGGTTATCACCGGTTCAACGGCAGAAACTAGCAATTGCCCGTAGCCTTATTAAACAGCCAGACCTCTTAATTTTGAACGAAGCGCTTACCGGCTTGGATTCGGAGAGTCAAAAAATGCTCCTCGAAGGGGTGCGTGAAGAGCAGAGTGGAAAAAGTTTTATGCTCGTACCCAGTGAAGCAGAGGTAGATGGAAGCTATGACCATGTATTTACCATGGAGGGGGGGCGTATGTCTGGGAGTGGCGAGACCTCATCAACTGAACCTGTAACTTCGGATGCGGCTGAAACTGAAATAGAAGGGGGGTTTGGAGAGGAAATTGATGTACTCGCGGCGATACCTATGTTTGCGGGAATGGACCGTTCTAAACTCAAGCTACTTTCTTTCGCGAGTGAACGGTATCAGTATGAACCTGGAGAGGTTGTAATCAAGCAAGGTGATTTGGGCGATAAAGCTTATGTGATAGTGGATGGTGAGGCCGAGGTGCTTCTCGAAACTTCTGAAGGTCCGAAAAAACTTGTTACTATGAAGAAGAACGAGTTGTTTGGAGAACTTGCTCTTTTATGTGAAGCACCAAGGACCGCCACAATCGAAGCAGGAACTGGCCTTCAAGTCATGAGTATTGAAAAAGACATATTTTTCACATTGATAGCTGAGGATCCACAAATGAGCGCACGCCTTACGAGATCTGTGGCAGAGCGTCTAGAGCGAACCACGCGCGACCTTGGTGAGGCTCTATCGGCTGGCGGGAGTTCATGAGCCTAACGGGCTGTCAAAATTTTACTCCGGGCTAACTATTATGACTTCATCGAATATTTGAAGACAAAGAGCGGGACGTAAAATTAGAATGGCAGGTGAGTATGGTTACCCGTTCTCTTCAGTAAGGGGAGATTTTATCCGCGCAGTCCTAGGCATGGTTTTGTGCAGTCTGCCGGTCATGTTTGGCTTGGAACTCATCGTTGTACTGTGGTTTCTCGTGCCGTTAATCATTTTATTCCTTATCTTTCTGGTGAGAACTATTTTTAGGTATGTGACAACGGTCACCGTCACTGAAGAATGGATACGAGTAAACTCTTTCTTTAAGACCACCCTTTACTGGTCTGAAGTCACAGATTTTAAGTTGTCCTATTTTACTTTATGGCGAGGTGGCGAAAAGGGATGGATGGAAATGCAGTTAAGAAACGCCAAAAAATCCATTAGAATTGAATCGTCATTGATCGGGTTTGAACAAGTTGCGTCTCGAGCATTGTCCGCGGCTGAAGCTAATCACGTATCCCTCAATTCAGCAACTGCCAGTAATATTGAAGCTTTTGGTTTAAATTTGAAAAGGCGGGAGATTAGTGTTGGCTAATCTTCTTGAAGTAAAAGACCTCGCGGTGGAGTTTCGTGTCCAGGAAGGGGTTATCAAAGCAGTTGATGGGGTATCGTTTCGAATAAAACCGGCAACAACGACTGCAATTGTTGGAGAATCGGGTTCCGGGAAGTCAACTGTTGCCCAGGCGATCATGGGCATTCTGCCCAAAGTGGCGACCATAACAGGTGGACAGATACTTTTTTCGGACAATCAAGACGGTTCCGCGGTAATGCCCGATGATCAGGTGAAGGGCGTATTGGACATCGCCAAAATAGACCCGAATAGTAAAATAATGCAATCCATTCGTGGGCGCTGTATTTCTATGATATTCCAGGAACCTATGACTTCTCTCTCTCCGCTACACACGGTTGGGGATCAAATTACCGAGGCTATGATTCTTCATTCAGACTTGGGGAAATCTACGGCACGGGACGCTGTGATGGAGATGCTAAAGGTTGTCGGCTTTCCTAACCCAGGTAATGCGCTTGATACATATCCATTTGAATTGTCAGGTGGATTACGACAGAGAGCAATGATTGCAATGGCGCTGGTTTGTCGGCCGTCTCTATTGATAGCTGACGAGCCAACTACAGCTCTTGATGTAACAATACAGGCCCAAATATTAAAACTTATCAATGACTTGCAATCCGATCTTAAGATGTCAGTACTGATAATTACTCACGATTTGGGAGTAGTTGCAAATGTAGCTGAAGAAGTCATAGTTATGTATAACGGTAAGGTCGTAGAGGCTGGCGGTATAGACGATATTTTTCGTAATGCATCACATCCTTATCTAAAATCTTTGCTGCGGGCAGTGCCTCATTTTAATATGAAACCGGGTGAAAGATTAATACCCATTCGTGAGATAGAGCCTACCACTGGCCATTTGTTAGCCCAGACACAAAGTTCTCTAAATCCGGAAGTCAGCTCTACACCGATTTTGACTGTCCGTAATATCAGCAAGCAATTTTCAATTCGAAAGAAGGGTATGTTTGGTGGATCTGATCGAGTTGTAAATGCAGTCGACAATGTAAGTTTTGAGATCAAACGAGGGAAAACTTTGGGCCTTGTCGGGGAAAGTGGCTGCGGTAAAACGACACTTAGTAAGATTATCATGCGAGCACTGACTGCCGACAGAGGTGAGGTAATCTTTAATGATAAGGGGACCGAAGTAAACCTCACTCAACTAAAGGGCCGCGATTTAATCCCGTATAGAACCAAGTATCAGTACGTATTTCAGGATCCATTTGGGGCCTTAAACCCCCGAATGACGGTTTTCGACATCATCAGTGAGCCACTTGTTATCCACAAGATTGGGGATGACAGCTACCGAATGGAAATGGTCAAGGAATTGATGAATTTGGTTGGTCTTGATCCACGGTTTCTAAATCGTTACCCGCACAGTTTCTCGGGTGGTCAGCGCCAGCGTATCAGTATTGCCCGTTCTCTGGCGTTAAAACCTGATCTTTTACTATGTGATGAGCCGGTTTCAGCGCTGGACGTTTCAGTTCAGGCACAGATATTAAATTTGATGAAGGATCTCCAACAGGAGTTGGGTCTTACATACTTGTTTGTTTCTCATAATTTGGCAGTGGTTGATTATGTCTCTGATGAAATTGCAGTAATGTGCGGTGGCCGTTTAGTTGAATTAGCACCCAGGGACGAATTGTTTAAAAATCCCGCACATCCATACACACGTGCACTTTTGGCGGCTGTTCCTTTCCCCGATCCAGATCTCAAATTGGATCTAGGTGAATTGTTGGAGGGGAAAAGTTCTGATTCGAATAATTGGCCTGAACCGTTCGCGATTACTGCGGCTAGGGCTGGGAAATTGGTAGAGGTTTCTGAACGCCATTTTGTTCGGATGAACGAGGATAGCGAGGAGTTACGGAAAGTCTCATGACGATATTGGGCTTATTTGGTGTGTTCCTAGTAATGCTTGGGCCGTCAACTGGTATGACAACAGAGAGGCCTCAAATATTGCTCGAAACACCGATGTTCGAAGCAGCAGTAGCGGCTGGAAAATTACCGCCCGTCAAAATGCGTTTGCCGGAAGAACCTTTTGTCATAAAAACCGGTCAACAGGGTTTTAAACCTGGCAAACATGGCGGAAGCTTAAAACTATTGATGGGCCGAAAGAAAGATACCAGACAGTTGGTAGTCTATGGATATGCCAGGTTAGTGGGGTATGACAAGAACTTTAATCTTGTACCCGACATACTCAAAAAATTTGAGGTGAAGGACGGACGTATTTTCACTCTGCATTTACGTAAAGGTCATCGCTGGTCCGACGGGCACCCGTTTACGTCGGAGGACTTCCGCTATTATTTCGAGGACGTTGCTACCAATAAAAAGATTGCGAATGAGAGCTTGCCTCTAGTTATGTTAGTGGAAGGCAAGCCACCATCGTTTGAAGTTTTAGATAAATATACGGTTAGGTACACCTGGCATAAGCCCAATCCCTTTATTTTATCCAAGCTCGCCGGCGCACGCCCAATTTATTTATATCGCCCTGCTCACTATCTTAAAAAGTTCCACATTAAATACACCCCCTTACAGACACTGGAATTGTTAGCTAAAAAGGCGAAAAAACGTAACTGGGTGGCCCTTCACTACATTGTCGGCCAACAGTACAAAAACGTTAATCCCGAGCTCCCTAGTCTGCAACCTTGGGTTTTAGTAACTAAACCACCGGCAAAACGATTTACTTTCGTACGCAATCCCTATTATCACCGCGTCGATATGAATGGTCGGCAACTACCCTACATCAATGATGTAAAAGTCAATGTAACCAGCAGTAAATTGATCCCAATTAAGGCTGGTTCTGGTGAAACGGATTTACAATCAAGGGGTTTAAACTTTACCAACTACACGCTACTCAAAAGATCCGAAAAGAAATTCGGCTATTCTACAAAACTC
>ENA-UPTF01001606-UPTF01001606.1-marine-metagenome-genome-assembly--contig:-NODE-1606-length-14024-cov-3.885567_pt1 | contig 14024 bp, 16 predicted proteins | sample MGYA00238166_ERZ767019 | MGnify/ENA primary metagenome ERZ767019 (study PRJEB28930, sample SAMN06266391) | marine metagenome | isolation source: Sea water from 250 m depth | place: Atlantic Ocean...
TTCCCTAATGTAAAATTTTTAGATCCTGCGTCGATTGTGGCACAAAGAATATCACGAAAAAGTGCTAGCAATAGAAAAAATCCAAAAAACAGACTTCGGATTTTTACTACAGGAAGTCCAAAAAAATTTCAATCTAAACTAAGAAAAATTGGTATTAGAAATAAGGTTACTTCGTTTTCTTAGTAGATTTTGCTTTTCTATATCCATGAGTGAATGTCTTATCGTATAATCTAGAGTACTCATATGATTTTGGCTTTATTACATCTCCGATTATTACAATTGCAGTGCGTGTAATCTTTTCAGATACAACTTTTTTTCTAATATCACTTAACGTTCCAGTTATGATTTTCTGATCTTTCCAGCTTGCCCTGTACACTACTGCAACAGGAGTTGATTTTGGATAACCGCCTGCTATTGCTTCCTTTGTAATTTGTGAAAGTAGATGTACGCTTAGGTAAAAAATCAATGTGCTACGGTGTTTTGCAAGTTCGGAAATTTTTTCTCTTTTTGGGACTTTTGTTCTTGATTCTGCTCTTGTAATTATCATTGTTTGTGTTACGCCTGGAAGTGTTAGTTGCGTGCCAAGTGCTGCGGCTGAAGCCAAAAATGATGTAACGCCGGGTACAACCACAGATTCTATTCCTTCGTTTTGTAAATTATCAATCTGCTCTCTGATGGCTCCATATATTGCAGGATCAACATCATGTAATCGCACTACAGTCTTGCCTTTTTTAGAGTTCTTTAAGAGTAATTCAAAAATTTCTTCACGAACAAGTTTTGCTGCATCAACTTTCTTCCCTTTTTTATTAAATTTTAGAATTTCAGGTGGTATTAGAGACCCTGAATAGATAATTACGTCTGCTTTCTGTAATAGTTTTTTCGCTTTTACCGTAATTAGTTCGGGATCACCTGGCCCACAACCAACGAAAAAAACCTTAGACACGTTTTACCACCAAGATTGAAAAGTATTTTGTTGTTAGTGTTCCATCATTCACTTCACCCAGAGTTAGTTTTCTGATTATCTCATTTTCTGTTCCAAGATCCTGACCTATAGCAAAAATTGAATTATCGGGAAATCCAGACTCCTTAAGCAAATCAATCACTTGATCAAAGTATCTTCCATCTTTTAAGAAAACAAGTACTTCCGAATTTTTTGCAATCTCTTTAACGGATGATAAGTCGTAACATGATGGAATTATTGCAACCTTTTCAGCTCCTTCTGCTATACTAACCCCAACCTTAGATGCAAATGTAAACATTGAAACAATACCTGGTATTACGCTTATTTTCATGTCAGGGTGAGTTGCTGAAATCTCTCTGTGCATGTAAATCCAAGTACTATACAAGTACGGATCACCTACAGTAAGATAAACAACGTTTTTGCCTGATAGAACTTTTTCAGCCATTATCTTTGCATTCTTTTTCCAATGTTCCTCAAGCGTGTTTTTATCTTTGGTCATTGGAAAAATCAGTTTGATGATTTCCTGATTCTTTGATTTGTCAATTATAGAATCAACTACTGATAGTGCAATGCTTGGCCTATCCTCTTTTGAGGCAGGACACATGATTGCATCTGCATTTTTGATTGCATTTACAGCTTTAACAGTAAGTAATTCAGGATCACCAGGACCAACTCCAATTCCGACCAATTCAGGCATGAAAAATGTATTCTGCTCCCAATTAAAAAGCTAGATTAGACTTTTGTTGCAGATATAACAGTAACTGGATTTCTTGCGAGCATCATGGTTCCAGTTGAAGTCTTGCGACTTTTTCCAATGGTAATCTGTGTAATATCAACTGAATCAAATTTTAGACTCTCAATAGTTTGCAATACCGCATATAATGTCTCAATGAGGATTACGCCGATAACAATCCTGCCTCCAGATCTTAATTTACTCTCACAAAGTTGGACAATCTCCTGTGTATCACCACCAGTTCCACCTATGAAGATGGCATCTGCGTCTGGCAGTTCAGATATTTTCTCTTTTGCGTTACCTAGAATTAAGCTTGCATTATTAACACCAAACTTTTTGAGATTTGTATTTGTGAGTTCAATTGCATTAGGATCAAAGTCAACGCCTACAACTTTGCCATTTGATTCAACTTGCAATCCTGCTTCAACAGTAATTGAGCCACTGCCACATCCAATATCTAATACGGTCTGACCTGAAGATAGTCTAGCCTTACTGATCTGTATGGATCTTACCTCTTCTTTTGTGATTGGAACTGACTCTGTTCTTTCAAATTCTTCATCTGGAATTCCAGGTGTTTTATATTTCCACATTTAATCACTCTAGATTACGGAAATGGAATTACGCTAGAAGCTGTTCCAAGGTTTGCTATGGTATGTGATACTATCCAGACAAATAGATAAAGGAAAACAAAACTTCCAATTCCAGTTGTAACATACTTCTTTCTGTTCGGAATTCTGATTTTCCATGATTTTGCAATAATTGCTGTTGCTATGAAGAGCATTATCATAAAGCCTATTGATGTCCATCTCTTTTCTTCTACATCTTCAATTTCTTCGAATGCAAAAGTTGCTATGATACCACCTATAACTGCAAATGCAATACGCATCCAAAAGAGTCTATCAGTTAGTTTTTTTGTTGCGGATTTATCCTCTGCACTCTCTTCTGTCTGTTTTGGTGCCTCTTTTGGTTTGGATTCTTTCTTTGGAGATTCTCCATCTATCTTTTCACCAACGTCGACCTCAACTATCTCTTCAGATTCTGATTCAGTTGGTGGTGCATCGGACTCTGTTGGTGGTGCATCGGACTCTGTTGGTGGTGCATCTTTGTTTTCTACATCCTTTGGTTTCGGTTTTTCTGAACCCCATTTTCTTTTCTTAAATCTAGCCAATTAATTTTCTAGATTGACTCCTTTGGCCTCGTTTAAAATCTTTGTCAAGGGATAATTGTATTTGAAACAGTAAGAGTATAATCACCTATCCAGTATTTACTTCTATGACAGTTGCAGGAATCGAACTAAAGTATCTGATTAAGGAGATTGGTCAGAAAATAGAGGGCTGTTATGTTAGTAACATATATGGAATTAATCGAAATAGCCTACTTTTCAAGATGCGGCATCCAGATAAACCAGACACAATGCTGATGATCTCTACAATGGGAATATGGACAACCAGTAAGAAAATTGACCCAATTGAACCAAACAAACTTTTACGACGACTACGAAGTGATCTACTTCGATCAAAGATTGAGAAAATAGAGCAGATTGGGACAGAGCGTATAGCCTACCTGACATTTTCTAATTTTGACAATAGGTTTGTTCTAATTGTAGAGTTCTTTGGTCAGGGAAACATGTTGTTGTGTAATTATAGCAAAAAGATTCTTGCGCTAATGCACTCGATTGATGTCAGACATAGGCAATTACGAATTGGTTTAGAATACAACCCACCACCACAGGATGGAGTTGATCTAATAGATCTAAAAAAGTCGGAATTTAAGAAAATTCTTTCAACATCAACAAGTATTGGAAAGATGATTGGTAGAGGTCTTGGTTTGCCAAAAAAATATGTTGAGGAGATAATTAGGTTGTCATCAATTGATCGTACAAAACCAAGTAATGAAATCTCAGAGACGGAGTTTGAGTCTTTGTTTGATGTTATATGTACAACAATTTCTAACGTAGTTAATGGAATACATGATGCTACAATCATCACCGATACAGAGGAATCAGATGCCTTTCCAATTAGATTCTCTGATGATAACACAAAAGCTAGAGAGGTTTCCAGTTTTAACGAAGGTCTTGATATAATTTTCACCGAACAGATCTTAAACAAAGGAAAATCGCTATACAGTGAAGAATCAGAAAAAAGAATTTCTGAGTTACAAAACAGGCTAGAAGAACAAAAAAATGCAATTTTAATAGTTCAGGAAAAATCAAAGAATATTGCAGATGTAGCAAACTTGCTTTTTTCAATGCAATCAGAGGGAGAGTCAAAAATAAATGATCCAAAAGTTGTTGAAGCTCTAAAAAATCAAAATGTAGAACTTGTAAAGGAAAAAGGCATTCCAATTTTGAAAATTGATGATGCAAAAGTAAAGATTGAGCTTGATGCTCCACTACCAAGCATAGCATCAATACTTTTTGATGAATCAAAGAAGCAGAAGGGTGCTATACCCTCAATCGAGAAACTGATCAAAAAAACGGAGGATCAGTTGGAGAAAACAATCGAGAAGGGTGAAATAGCAAAGGGATCTGTTGGTTTTTCTGATATAAGAAAGAAAAACTGGTATGAGCGATATAGGTGGTTTTTCACATCTGATGGGATTTTGGCAGTAGGAGGCAGAGATAGTTCATCTAACTCTGCGTTAGTTAGAAAGCACATGGAAAACAACGACAAAATTTTTCACGCTGAGATTACTGGTTCACCATTCTTCATACTAAAAGATAAGGATGAGATTTTGTTGCCACTAAGTCTTGAAGAAACAGCACAAGCTACTGTCTGCTTTAGTCGTGCATGGCAAACATCAGCACATGGTTTGAATAGCTTCTGGGTGAAACCAGATCAGGTAAAAAAGGCAGCCCCTACTGGGCAATCAATGGGAAAGGGATCTTTTATGATCTATGGTACAAGAAACTTCATCAAAGGTTCATCGTTGAAACTTGCGGTAGGAATTATGAGAGATGATGAAGATTTTTTACTAGTCTGTGGTCCACCTGAGCCAATTAAGCAAAACTGTGTATGCTATGCAATTATTGAGCCTGGTGGTTCTTCAATTTCAGATGTTGCAAAAAAGATCAGGGGCGAATTTAACAAGACAAATGATAAATTTCAGAAATTATTTGTGATAGATGATTATGTTAGGGCACTTCCTACTGGCTCAAGTAAGGTTACGGATAGTGGCATCCAAAAATCAATTTAGAATTGTTGCTGATTCAGTATCGATCTGAATCTCTTTCCCATCCTCAATTGAATCAAACTTCTCATTAGAAACAACAATCATTGGAATATTTGCTAATGCACACCCTGATGCAACACTCAGATCAGCTTTCTTACAAATCATTGCAAGAGGAGCCGCGTTAGAATTTTTTAGTGAATAAATTGTATAAGCTCCAACACTACTTCCTATTCCATATGGAAATACTAGGATCGAGTCTTTGACTGTTTTTTTAAAGATGTCATATTCTTGATCATGTATAATTCCTGTTTTTTTGTCAACTGCACCCAAAAAGTTGATTGGGTTAGTAGTCTTGAGAACAGTTCCTTGTGCCTTACCTTTGACAATCACTTTAGTCATTTAGTATCATCCTCGATAATTTTTGACAGTGGTTTTAGGTTTACGTCTACGCCTGTAGAATTTTTAAGATAATATGCGCCTTTAACAGAATTTGTTGTAACTGCGTCGGTCTGACTTTTGTCAATAAGTGGTGTCAAGCAGGTACAACAGTCTGATAAAATTTCACCTCCTGCTCTTTCAATTTCATTTGTATACTCTAAACTTCTTGCTTGATGCTGTACTGCTCTTGAACAAAAAATCATGCATCTCTTTTGAAATGATTTTCCTTTGAGCATATTTGATAGGTCAGATAGTTCTTGTAATCCTAGCTGAGGACTTCCAAGTGTTATAAGATCTCCTTTATCAGTGGTGTTTAACTCATCGTAAATTTTGCCCATCTCTTCTTTTCCAAAGTCAACTTTTTCAGAATTAGTTTCTTGTTCGTCTATAAATTGAAATTTTGCGCATGTTCCAGAAGTTCCCATTCCTCCACATAGTGCTTTACAACTTCGTCTGTCTGGTTGTGATACTCCTGATATGTTAACGGATGAATCGCCCACTTTCCCTGCAAAAAATCCTAGTAATCCAAAATCCAACTCGCTTGGATTATCTAACTTCATTCGTATGGTTAGAGGTATGTTGGTCCCATCCTTTCTCATGTCAGAGTAAGGACTCTTACCGGTAAGAGCACTAGCCAAGGCACTGAATGCACTTTCTTTGTTTGTCTTTAGTTTACCAAGTGAATTTGCAAAAATTGCTGCGTTGCTTTCAGCAAATGAAACTTGAGTGTCTTTTTCTGGAAGATCATAGATGTCATAAGGCGTACAGGAAAATGTGGGCTCTACGCCCATCTTTATGTACGAGTCCTTGATACTTTTTTGTTTTTCAATAAAGTCATCGTCAATGTGTTTGAAATCTGAGATGTGATCAAAGTCGAATCCCATCGGATTAAGAGTTGTCTTTACTTTTACTTTTGCGTCTTGACTTAATGTTTTAAGAAACTCCTCTCCAGAATCTCCAATTGTGTTATAGTTGACGCCTGATAGATGAGCCCATTTGATTGGAATTAGTTTCTCTGCATTGGTAGCCTCGCCCGTGGCTACAAGAATTCGATAAGCAGTTTGTAACGCGTCGCCTTTTTCACCGTCTAATGCAGACTGTTCCTCTTTTGTAAGTTCCATTGATCATACAAGTTTCTACAAATATAAGACTTGTACGTCAAACCTACGTATGAAAAAAATCCTTAACGGTATGGTAAGGACTATGAATTTAGTAAAACCACCAAGAATCACTGCGTTACAAGATCTTCATGATGCAGAAGATCGTGGTCCATTTAGCATTCTTATAGGAACTATACTCTCAGCTAGAACAAAAGATGAGTCCACGAGCAGAATTGTAAAAGATCTGTTCAAAGTTTACAAAAACTCTAGGCAACTTGCAAATGCCAAAGTAAGAGATGTTGAAAAAATTATCAAGTCGATTGGGTTCTATCATGTAAAAGCAAGGAGAATTATTGAGGTAGCAAAAATAATTGATTCCAAGTATAAAGGAAAAGTCCCAGATAATCTTGAGAAATTAGTGGAATTACCCGGCGTTGGAAGAAAAACCGCGAACTGTGTTCTGGTTTATGCTTATGAAAAACCTGCCATCCCTGTTGATATTCATGTACACAGGATTTCAAACAGACTGGGTCTTGTTCAAACCAAAACTCCAGAAGACACAGAGTTTGAATTGATGAAAATAATTCCCAAAAATCTCTGGCTTGATATCAACGAAACATTTGTGAAGTATGGCCAAAATATCTGCAAACCGATATCACCCATGTGTAATGTTTGCAGAATTAAAAATTCATGCAATTATTATAAAACTAAGAACGCTTCTTAGTGACTAAAAGTATAACAACGCCAATTCCAATACATCCAACAAGAATGAATGGGAACATGTGTAATGGACCCTCCTTTGGATCACCTGACAGGATTTCCAGATTTAGATATCCGGAAGTTGTTGCTGGAGGATCTTGTGATGCCTCCATTCCCCAGACTAAGTATGATTTAATCTCAAAATCTTCTATGTCCAGGTTTGAGAGTACTATCCTCTCGCCATTGTTTATAGTTAATCCAGCGGAATCAGAATAAGCTAGTATGACTTTTGCACCAGGAGCCCAACCTCTATCTAATTTGTCGTGCACAACTACGTACCCTTCTTCAGGCAATTGTACTGCTATCCAAAATTTTTTGTTGGGAGGACTGCCCATCCCAATCTCAATGAACTTGTCCTCAATAGTTGCGTCGTAAAATCGAATAACTCCGTTTCCGTTAGGATTGCCATACAGCAGTTTATTTTCAAGGTTTACTTGCCAACTAATATCATGAATTTCTTCAAATGGGATAATCACTGCATCGCGTGCTGTTTTGTTGAATTCAGTATAATCAATATCAAAATTTACCATTGATAGTGTTGGATTTACCTGTTCTTGGGCAAATGCTGGGACAATTCCAACTGTTAGTAAAATTATAAAAAATAATTTGAAGTTCATGCCTAATTTAACTCGAAACTGGATAAATATCTAGTCAACAAATGGTTTCTCAAAGTCAATTATAACTTTGGCAACTTCAGGTCTTAGGATGTATTCTGATGGTGATTGCCCATTCTGGATCAATTCGCGTAGTTTAGTGCCACTGATTTGTTCTCTAGCGTCTGCGTCATGTGGACATACTTTTGGATTTGTAAATGTGAGACATTTCTTGCAATAGAAAAATGCCGGAAAGAAAATTGGCTGTATCTCTAATTCTGGATAGTCGTCAAAAATTTTATGCGCTGCGAATGGGTCATAGAAATTTCCAACGCCTGCATGATCCCTGCCAATAATGATGTTTGTGCAACCGTAATTCTGTCGCATTATTGCATGATGAATTGCCTCTTTTGGTCCTGCATACTTCATTTCTGTGTGTAGTGTTGCGAGTTGACATCTGTTCTCTGGATAATAGTTTGAAATCATTGTTTCGTATGCTTTAACGATAATTTCGTCTTTAAAGTCGCCAGTTTTCTTTTTTCCAATTAATGGATTGACAAAAACGCCATCTCTGGTTGTGATTGATGTTTTCTGAAGCATTTCATGTGCTACATGTGGTGGATTACGTGTCTGAAATGCAACTATTTTTTTCCATCCTGCCTTTTCAAAAGATTCTCTGGTCTCTTTTGGTGTCATCCGATGCTTTCTAATCTCGGTGTCATCCGGTCTTTGCACAAAATCAATTTTGCCGCCAACAAGAAAATCATGCATGGAGTTTGTTTTAGCAACACCTGGATGCGAATCGTCATTAGTTCCATAAACGCCATTTGCTGTCTTTTGTTTGTCAAAGGAAAAAGTATCCTCAACATGTAAAATTGCTATGCCTACACCGTTAGGATCTTTTAGCAGAACGTCGCCGCTTTCTTTCATTTTTTTGCAGGTCTCTTCATCAAAATCTAATACGGTTGGGATTGTCCATGCAACGCCATTTGACAGTCGTCCTTTCTCTATAACGGAATCGAAATCCTGTTTTGTAAGAAAACCCTCCAAGGGACTAAAAATTCCATCTGCGATATTTTCAACGTCGTTTGCCAAATCAGTCGAAACGGACACTGAAAATAGGCCAGTTGGATCAGTGTTTGTAATCCTGTTAACTAAATTTCCACCGTGTGCACCAATCATGTGAAGCCTCTTTTTGTTAATTATTTACTTGTTGTGGTCCACATGTAGCCCACATTCTTTCTGTTCGTCATTTTCCCACCACCATCGACCAGCTCTAATATCTTCACCGATCTTGATTGGTCTAGTACATGGTTCACAACCAATGCTTGGATATCCTTGATCCAACAGCTTGTTGTACGGGCAGTTGTTTTTCTTTACATATTCCCATGTTTGGTCATATGTCCAATTAATGATTGGGTTAACTTTTACAATATTACCATGCATTTCATCAATCTCAAGCATCCTTGCAGTTGAACGGTTTTGGTTTTGATCGTTTCGCAGACCGGTAATCCATCCGTCAAGCGTCTCAAGCATTTTGTTCATCGGATGAACTTTTCTTATGCCGCAGCAAAGTTTCCTGTTCTCAATACTGTCATAGAAACAATCTAGCCCCTTTTCCTTGACCATTTTTTCAACTTCTTGCTCATCAGGATACAACATCTCAATCTTTGTGTTGTAGCGTTTCTGAACTTCGTCAATTGTATCAAAAGTTGCCTGAGGTAACCTGCCTGTCTCAAGTGTAAATAATCTAGATTCAGAATTGATCTTAAACATCATATCAATAATTGCTGCGTCTTCTGCGCCAAAACTTGACGCTTTTGCAAGTTTTGGATGTAAATTATCAAACGCCCATGTTAGACATTCTTCTGGTGTATTCAGGATCTTGTTTACATCGTCCAACTCGCCTTGAGTAAATTTTGCCATGCGTCTGATTATACACTGAGGTATTATAATTATACGAGAATTAGCTTCCATTAAGAAATATTGTGAAATATAAACACCCACAAAATAAAAGATTGAATGAGCAATGACACTTTTGTGGTAGTCTTCCCATCTCTATTTGCAGAGAACAACATTAGTCTGTTGGTGGCGAATATCAAAAAAATTTTAAAGGCCCAGAATCAGAACTTTGACAAGATTTCTAGAGATGGTAATCTAATACTTGTAGATGCAAATGATCCAGTTTTTGCCTCCACGGCAATCAATCTACTATTTGGAATTAAACAAGTTGTAATTGCAAAACAAATTAAAAATAATTTTAAAACTGTTGTTGATGAAATTACACGGATAGGGTCTAGCCTTTTGTTGAAAGGGGAAAAATTCTATGTTAATGTAAGCGGTAATCCAAAAGGATATGTGGCAAAGGATGTAGAGCTGGCTGCCACGTCATCCCTTATCGAAAGCAATAAAAAAATTAATGCAAGGCCTGGAACAGATGAAAGGCACGACAAACTCCTATTTACTCACATTACAAAATCAAACGCATATGTCAGTATATTCAGCGACAATGGTCTTGGGGGGGCTGTCAACAACTCACAAGATCAGAAGGCCATATGCGGTATCTTTGACGAATTTTCGGCACTTGCCTGTCTAGAAACAATCAAGCAGGGGTTTGAGGTAAAGATTGCAGTTTTTTACCAAAAACATAAAGAAATAATTGACTTGCTAAAGATATTACAGAAAATTTTACCGCGTACACTGCAAACAAAACCGGAAATAGAATTCTATAACACGCCAGCGTTTGGCAGTAATCTGGTCACAAAGAATTCTCTTTTGGCAAAAATTCTCTCGAAAATTGCTACAAAAGAAAAAATTTCACACGTTGTACTGCCTGTATCTCCACTTTTATTCAGAGCAGACTTTATCAAGAAACTACAAATCAGCATTTTTGAGAATGGGCTGGTGCCATACATTCCTCTGTCTGGTATTGACTCGGAGATATTCGACAATGCAAAGGAGATTGGCTTGGAAAAATTTGTGTTAAGGATTGAACACGTACTGCGAAAAAAGGGGACATATCAGAAGAAGAAAGTTACAGATGCCTCGGTAAATGCCATACTAAAGCGCAAAAAAACTATTCCTGTAAAACTTGGTCCTAATATGCTTCATGAAGTGCTCGACACTCTGCAGGTAAAACACTGAAAATTTAAACGGGAAACCTGAGCCAGAAGTATGAAGAAGATAGGTCAGTTCATCTACCCATGGGGAAATGGTCATTATTCAAGAATGATGAGGTTAAATGATTCGCTAATTGACACGATGGGCGATGAATTGGAAACGCATTTTTTTAGCAAAGGCGAGATCCTTGAAAAATTATACAAAAAATTTCCTGCAAAAAAAGAAAACATACATGAGATTCTAATGCCAACTCCCATTGACGGCAAGATGGGTCCTAGCGTTACACTGTCAGTGTTAAACTTGCTTGCGCCCGTCTCGGATAACCAACCATTAGTTACCCAAATCTCAAGCTATCTCAAGGAAGAAAGAAAGTTTTTTGACAGTGAGAAATTTGACTTGGTCATAAACGACGGTGACATGGGTTCTAATGTCCTAGCTAACAACAGAGACATCACAAGCATATTTGTTACTAACCAGTTCAAACCAAAACTATGGAAGTCAAGGTTTTATTTTAAACCGGCTCTATCATTTATTGCAAAGCAAATATCAAAGGCAACAAAAATAATCGTTGCCGATTCCCCACCACCATACACAATGTGTGAATATAATCTAAATTTTACAGATGAAGTGAAAGATAAGGTTGTTTTTGCTGGTCATTTTTCAAATAACAAAAAAATTCAGAGAAAGGAAAACACGGAATTGGAAATGCTGATTGAAAATTCCGATTTTGGGTACTGGATGAGGACTGGCAACAAATCAACAAACGAGGGAACGGGAGAAAGATATGATGAAGTGTTTCACCAAGAAGAAATGAGAGATGAAAAAAGGATAGTTTCACATGCAACGGATGATCCACGGATTGATGGTGTTTTGGATAAGGATGGGAAAAAACATTCAATTTCTGAAGCGCTGGAGAAACACGTTGACTGGATACAGATTGACAAGGGTTTCTTATCAGAACAAGAAAAAGAGACCGTGTTGAACACCTGCAAATATGCGGTAATCAATGGCTCGCACACTGTAATGGGTGAGATCTTAGGAAACCATGCCAAGCCCATAATTGGAATTCCAATCTATGATGAGCATACAAACCAGATCCAATGGGCGCATGAAAGAAAATTGGGTCTAATTGCACAAAACAGGGACCAGATCATTCAGGCCATCAATACCATGAAAAGTGATTATGACAGCTTCTTAGACTCGGTAAACCAATTCTCAAAGAATTTTGAGGGGAATGGGGCGGAAAATACGGCCAGAATTGCGTCTGAATTCCTGCAGGATAAAAAATAATTACTTAATTAAAAAAACAACTCTAACTGGTGCGCGGTATTTCGATGGGCGAACTGACCGCAAGGGATGAAGAGCTAATCCGCGCACCAGTATAACTTTAGATCCAAATATTGTGATAACACTCTTATTCTAAAACAAGAGGTTTTCATTATTGCCAAATTGCCCTGAATGCACAAACCGAGAAATTCTGAAGAAAAGAGAACAACTAGAACAAGAATCGGAGGCTGCATACGAAGAAGGCAAGGATTTTCGCATCCCAACATATAGAGAAATGGAAGATGAGATTGATTTCCCGATGAAACTTGACTCTTCCACCAAGCACTTCATATGTAAAAGGTGCGGGCTTTATGCAACCAGAGAGCAGGTTAGCGATATTCGATATAAGCTGTCACGTAAGGAATCAACACGTGCTGACAAGCAATATGACTACCTTGACTGGTGGCAGAAAAGCAAGAAAGAAAAAGAAGCGCAATAATCACTTAAGCAAATGGCAAAAAAGAAAGATAGTATTCCAGAAGAGATTGACGCTGAATTAAAAGCCCCGAAATTTGGCAAGCCAAAAACACACACAGCGTCAGGATATTTTTTAGACATTAAAGAGAAGGAGAACAAGGTCGACATACAGGTCTACGAGCCAATTGCGGGCACTACTATCCTGGAAGGCCTGTTACTCTCGAAACAGATCAAGCTTAACGATATCGAAAAAGGAGTAGTCTGTGAGTTCAAGTTGGACGAACTAAAAGCGCCATTGAGCAAAAAAACCGTGGAATACCTCAAAGAGCAAGGAATTGCACTTGATGCAATAATCCAGTTTGAACTAAAAGAATTCAAAGTGACCGAAGAAAGTTCTTAATCGTCTCGTTTTTCTAACTGCTTTCTAAATCTATTACCGATTATAGGATTGATAAAGTAGGGAAATGTTTGCTTGAACCAGATTCCAGCCCTTGCAACAGATGGCACAACAATTTCAAGCCTTGAAGAGCTGGAAGCCTTGACAATTGCTTTTGCTACGGTCTCAGAGCTGAGCGAGATGCCGGTTGAGAATTTTGAAAAGTTCTCAAATGACGGGTGGTCAAACAGGGGCGTCCTTACCATTATTGGACTTACAACGGTAAGACCTATGCCGGTTCCCTCAAGCTCATGACGCAAACCTTCAGAAAATCCAAGCATTGCATATTTGGTTGCACAGTATGATGCAATTCCCGGCACGCCGAAGCTTGCACCGACTGATGCAACATTTACAAAATGCCCAGAGCGTTGCTCAAGCATCTGAGGCAGGAAAGCCTTTGTGCAATGGATCATCCCAAAATAATTTGTCTCCATTTGAGCAACAATTTCTTCGGTTGATAATTCATTTACTTTTCCATAGATTACAAAACCCGCGTTGTTAACTAGAATGTCAATCTTGCCAAACTGGTCAAGTACCTTCTTGCCCATTTGGTCAACCTGATTTTTGTCTGAGACGTCACACTGGCATGTAAGAGATGTCCCTGCAAATTTTGAAATTTTCTTTTCAACTTCCAGCAGCTTTTCTTTCCTCCTTGCAACAAGAACCAGGTTTGCGCCCATCTTGGCGAATTTGGTGGCGGATGCCTCCCCAATGCCGCTGGATGCACCTGTAATCACGACTACCTTGTTTTCAAAGTCCATGTTTCCTATGCCTCCTTTGTTATTTTGCCTAATGCAAACTTGACTAAAAGTACCCATGTTACTACGATTGGCACGTAATACGTCGCAATTCTCCAACCAATGACTGCGTTCCATTCCAATCCCTTTTCTGGAATTACAAAATTGAATGGATCTAAATTATTTAGATATGCAACTATGCCAAATTCAGCTAAACCTGATCCTCCAACTGT
>ENA-UPTF01001607-UPTF01001607.1-marine-metagenome-genome-assembly--contig:-NODE-1607-length-14020-cov-2.319945_pt1 | contig 14020 bp, 10 predicted proteins | sample MGYA00238166_ERZ767019 | MGnify/ENA primary metagenome ERZ767019 (study PRJEB28930, sample SAMN06266391) | marine metagenome | isolation source: Sea water from 250 m depth | place: Atlantic Ocean...
TGGGGTTGTGCAATGTCGCAGCGACAACCATAGCAAAGCGATGCTTCACCTCAGTGAGGTTGTTGCTGTCTTTGTGCGGTGGTTCGTTGCAGGGCATGAAATACACCTCGCCCAGACCGAATCTCTCCCGGATTTCTTCCGCCAAAGTTAAGTGGCCGCGGTGAGGGGGGTCGAAAGTACCCCCGAAAACGCCCACTCTTTTTACCGACATGCAGTTTCGCTTTCTTTAAAGTGTGTCGCGCTCGTCAGTCGGTGTCTGTTCGCCAACCCAATTAACAAAATCGGTCAGCCCGACGCCACTGATCGAAGAAATAGTGCAAAATGACGCGCCATCCTTCTCAGCAGCAACCCGTAACGCCTCAATGGTTTTCGCTGGTGGCGACAAATCTGTCTTGGTAGCCACTACCATGCGTGGTCGTCCCAACAACTTCTCGTTGTAGTGATGCAACTCGCTACACAGTGCTTTGTAGTGATCAACGACGTTACCCTCTGGCGGCATTGTGTCGACCAACACAGCGAGTGCCCTGGTCCGCTCTATGTGACGCAGAAAATTGAGCCCCAACCCTTCTCCCTTATGTGCCCCTTCGATAAGCCCTGGAACATCCGCCAGCACTGCACGCCGATAGCCAGATAATTGGAGAATTCCGAGGTTAGGTTCCAAGGTCGTGAACGGATAAGCTGCCACCTTCCCCTTCGATGCCGTGAGACAACCGAGCAACGTTGTTTTGACAGCATTGGGGCGTCCAACCAAACCAACATCAGCAATAAGCTTGAGCTCAAGCTGGAGCGCGCGGCGCTCCCCCGAGCGCCCCGGATCAGCACGGCGAGGAGCCCGATCTGTCGAACTTTTGAAACGAGCGTTGCCGCGCCCACCCAAACCACCTTCAGCAACCAAAACACGCTCTTCTTGTCCTGCAAGGTCTCCAAGTTCATCACCGGTTTCAACATCAGAAACCATCGTGCCAGGAGGAACGAAGATCTCGCAATCACTGCCCTTCTTGCCGTGTTTGTTGCTGCCCTTCCCTTGGCTACCGTTCTTAGCTTTGAATAGCTGGCTTTCGCGAAGATGCCCGAGGTGAGTGTGGCTGCGGCCACAGACGAGATAAACCGAGCCACCATCACCACCGTCACCACCATTGGGGCCGCCAAGGGGGACATACTTCTCACGCCGAAATGCAATACATCCTCGGCCGCCGTCACCCGCCTGGACCCGAATTTGTACCAGGTCGCGGAACATGATCGATTTTCTGGAGGGCTCGCTTACGCAATAAAGACGCTACGCGAGTAAAAGACAAATGGTGAGCAGGAGAATGGCGCTATTGGGGCAAAACCGAAACGAACTTGCCTCGTCTGCCTTTATCCTCGAAAGTGACGACCCCATCGGCGGTTGCGAACAGGCTGTCGTCACTACCGCGGCCGACGTTTTGCCCCGGCTTAAAGCGCGTTCCACGTTGCCGGATGATGATCGACCCACCGGTCACCAGCTGGCCACCGTAACGCTTAACGCCGAGTCGCTGGGCATTGCTATCACGGCCGTTACGACTACTACCTTGACCCTTTTTGTGTGCCATTATTCTGTCCTCAGGAAACGACGATCTTGTCTATGCGCAGGGCAGTGTAATCCTGACGATGGCCTATCTTGCGTCGGTAGCCCTTGCGGCGCTTCTTCTTGAAGGCGATCACCTTGCGGCCACGCCCCTCCTCAACCACAGTGCCCTTAACACTCGCACCAGCAATGGTCGGGTCACCCACCTGGACATCATTTCCGTCCACAACGAAGTGGACCGCCGATATAGACACTTCATCACCTACCGGGCTGGCAAGACGCTCAACACGCACAATCTCTCCCTCGCTGACCCGGTATTGTTTTCCGCCTGTTTCAATAACTGCGTACATCTTCCTGAACCTTAAGGAAAAGGGGTGGGGATGACTCGGTAATTGTACGGTCTCCGAACCCTTTGCAGCAAGCCGTCCAAACTGGCCCAGAACCAGAGTTGACGATGTTTTGAGGCCTTCGCCGCGCTCTAGGCAATCTGTTCACCCCACTCTTTGTGTCGAAACGTTAATTAGTGGGGTTCAGAGCGCTCTGCTCGTGCTCCAGCTTGTCGATTGGCCGGCTAAGTGTCGAAAAAATTGTTGGTCCTAAAAAATACCTGTGCCTTAAAATCTCGGCCCAATGTAGAAGTCGAAACGCGGGCGACCAATAAACTCTTTCCCATTAAAATGCTGTGATATATAAAAGTTCATCGGCATCGGTCCTAGATCGATCGAAACTCCACCGCCAAACGCCGCCAGCGCGTCTTTCAATTGCCCGTCTTCAACAAGGACAAACTCCATGCCGTCGAACCACGCACCACCCACATCAAGGAAGAACAGCCAGCGGATATCGCTGATCACCATCATTCCAGCGCGAAGCTCGTCTATGAACGGCCACCGGTACTCGAGATTCGTAAACCAGGCACGGTTACCGGAGAATTGCAGCCAGTCGTAACCGCGCAATTGGTTCATCCCACCCATGAAAAACACGTTGGGCGTTTCCCCCTCGCTCCAGGCCAACCAGGAACGCCACGCGATGATGTTGCGCTCCGTAATAGGAAAATACATGCGGTGATCAACCACCCACTCTTTGAAGTTCAGTTCGGCGAGGTTCGGTGGTGAATATCGAAAATCCACGCGGCTTCGCCAGCCCCCAAAAGGGCCAAACTCCCGGAAGCGCGCTTTGTCCGCAATCAGTGAAATACCCAACGGCATGGACCGCCCACTCGGGTATGCACTACCAACAATAAAGTCGCCGCCTGTTGTTTCAAGTCGGTTAGCAAACATGTACTTCGAATTGTAGTAACCCGCTGAGAGCTCAACGCGAAAATCTCGGGTCAGCGGATACGAAGCGAAAATCTCGACCCCATCGAGCTCGAAAAAACTCTCGCGATCAAGGTCATTAAGATTGTTCATGTCTTGTGTGAAGAAAAACAGCCTCTGGTGAGTCCCCGAAACACCCCAGTTAAGCCGCCTTCTTTGATTGAAGTACATCCCTTGCAGGTTCCGTTGTCTCGACGCGGAGCCAAACACTCCTACGATCCGATGGTTCCCCATAAGGTCAGATACCTCGACCGACATAGCTGCCAAAGCAGTCCCGACACCGCCATATCGCCCATATCCACCAGCGACGTTGACGTTGGAAATGTGCCAGCCCGCGGATGGGGACTGGCTAACGTTACTCTGGTCGAGTTGGACAGACGCCACATCGGCCATTTCCTGCTCGATTGCAGCTAGAGCTTCATCGGGAAGAGCTTCGTCATCAGCCAGATAAGTCTCGAGCGACTCGGAAGGGATGTCCATCAAGTAAAGCTCGTAACGTCCATCACCATAGTTGCTAAACAGTAGATCGCCCTTCGCGCTAGCATTTTGTGGCAAAGGCTGCGGGAAAAAAGAACCGCCAAGTATGTCTGTGTGCTTCTCCACCTGGCCAGTGGCTAGAGCCATGGAATAGAGGTTGTACTTCCCTGTGCGGTCCGACGAGAAAAATAGGCGGGTGCCGTCCCTCGAAAATGCTGGTTGCGTGTCGTTGCTCAGTCCAAAGGTTAGCTGCACGCGCTGCTGTGGCCTTGATAAATCGACCATGAAGAGTTTTTTGTAACCAAGCGCGTGGCTAGTAAACACCAGTAGGCGCCCATCCGGAGACCACACAGGAGCGTAATCGTAGACTTCATCTTGGGTGACGTTAAGCAACTGGTCGTTGCTAGGATCATAGATCCAGATATCGCGGACGCCATTTAGATGTGCCCCAAAGGCAACTCTGCCGTCTGGGCCTATGTCAGGTGACATCGCCTGGTCAAGGTCGTCAAGCTTTTTCTTCCAGTCGACTTCGCCATCATCAGAGTCAACGGCGTACAACGTTCGTGTTGGTGGCGTGCGCCCAAAGAAAGCTACTTGGGTGCCATTCGGAGACCATGACATGTCAGCGCCCGACCGGTAGCCAACCGTCAAGCCCTGGGCAATGAGGTATTCATAGTCACCGTTGACGCCATCGGTTAGGTTCTCGAGGACTGCTCCAGTGTCCATATCGAAGCGCATGATGTCGAGCTTGAGTCGTTTGCGGTCGAGAGAAACGGCTACGAACTCGTCGCCTTCCGGTGACACTGCAGGAGAAAAGGCCGCCGGGCGATCCTCGTTGTCCATGTGGTTGAAGGTGCCTATGCCAAAATCGTCGGCCTCGTCGTCTTCGAGAACATTCGGGAGGTACTTGCCGCGCAAATAGTCGCGGAACTTCTCATTGAACTCCGCCGCGTTGACGTTAAAAGCGCGCTCGATGCCACGGTCTATATCCTGCCCAAGATCGCGACGAACCTCACCCATGAAGATTCGTACTCCGTCTTCGCCATATTGCTCAGCGATATAGTCGTAAACCACTTGGCCGAGGACATAGTCAACAAAGTAACCGCTGTTGGCCGTCATCTGATTGAGCGTCGGGATCTGGTCCATCAGTACAACGTCGCGCAGCATCATCTCGTCGAGTGACGTGAGGTTGTCAGCGGCGTGCTCCGCGAGTCCCTCCATAACCCATGTCGGAGGTGACATCCGCAGGTTCCGACCTAAGTTGCCACCATAGAAAAAATCGTATTCGAAGATGTGGGTGATCTCGTGGACAAGCAACTTGAGAAGTTCGTCTGGCGGATCATCAACTGGCAACACCAATCGATTAATAGTCGGCTCCGCGAACGCCGCGACCCCCTCGGGGAGGAAATACGGGAAAATGTGAGTTTGCTCAAATTCGGCATGCGTCTGGTAGTAAACAATCGGGGTACGCTTCGACAAGTCGTGATTTAAGAGTCGGCGAAGTCGTTGGTAAGCCTCCTCTGAAAAGGCGACAACTTCGTCGAGTTGAGCCTCTTCTTCCTGGTAGTACATGATGTCGAAGTGTGGAGCCTTGTAGACCCAAAAATCGAATTGGTCGTAGGTAACCTTGTTCTTGCCGTAACTGGTGCTGTAGCCAGTCTGGCGCATCTGCATTTGAATAGGTCGACCAGTGCCCTTCTTGATAATCGAGCCATTCTTCTGAGCGGATTCGGTCTCGTCCACTTGCTGTGCGTGAGCCGGCATCATGGTGACAAAAGTCAGAACAATAGACGCGATCGTAACGATCGCCATCAATCCTTTTCGCATTCCACATTTCCCTGTCGACCGTGAGCAAATCTTCATTGGGTGCCTCACTAGAAAATCAATACGCGCGTTTGCTCGACACGTTTGGGCGTAATCGCGTCGAGTATTTGCGCCAAGAGTTCTTCAAGCGTCTCGACATACATATCATCTGCCGGGATGTCATCGTCGGCAGCAAATTCTCGGCTGCCTTGGAGGTTCCCTTCCTTAATCATCGATCCATCGTCGCCGCGCAGCAAGGCAAAGTGAATTGTGACATCGTATTTCACAAGGTTACGGAAGCGTGTCACCTCAGTAACCTCACCGTTAGGGGCTCGGATATTCTCAGAAACCAATCGTGACGCACTGGTGCTTTGGAGCCCAATACGGCCCGTGAAGATTACGTCAGCGCCACTCTCCGCCCCGATCTGCCTCCACATTTCCGTATCTTTGAGAGGATCCGCTGTAGTGGAATTGATACCTCCCGGCACATCAACTGCCTGCAAGAAACTGCGTTGTATAATCCGGCGCCGGAAATAAGCAACTGCGCGCGGCCCTACCGGTACTGGAGCGTCCGGTGTTGTCACAATAAATGGGCCAACGAGGATCCGTTCAAAATCAGCTAGATCGCGACCTTCCTCGTCCGGAACCGAGATTGTCACGGGCATTGCCCGATTATGGCGCTCGCGCTCATCACGAGAAACGTTAAATTCTGACTCCGGAGCACCCTCTACTATCGCGGAAATTCGCGCATCCTGAAATTTCTTCAAATTGTCGAGTACATCTGTACGCCCCGTCCCGATGGCATGCTGGAGAGCCCGTCGGTAGTATTCGTCGGCATCGTCATAATCGCCATCACGCTCGAACATCACGGCGAGGTTGTTGTAGGCACAGGAGATTCCCGGGTCGATCGCGATCGACTTCAACCAGCGGAATTCGGCCTCCTGCCAACGTCCAGCATCGGCTGCACGAACACCATCTTCACACTGGTCGTAAGCCTCATCTGTGTCCTGAGCCATGGCCGCCCTGGGAACGACCAGTGACATCATAACCACAAATACAGCGATGGCGGATCTTAAAGGCATCAATAGCAATCCCTCGTTGGAAGCGATATTGCCGGGGGGGAGTAACGGGGACCCGAGCCACGGATAAGACAATAAGATTGTACTGACGTGCCTGTTTCTGCCGCAACCTACAAAGAATATCCTTGTTGCGGTCATTGCATCCGTGTCTAAAGGGAGCAAAGGGTTACAGGCACCCAAGATGGCTGCCTCGCAAAGTAACCTCCTGTGTAGAAAATACCCCTACTAACCGGGTGGACACAAAAAAGTTGTTAACTAATCATCGGAAAAAGCTTGATGAGGGAGTTCGAAGGGGGAAGAGTAGAAAACGTCGGTCAAAGAAAGTGTGTGCTACTGTGCTTGACGTTTTGGCAACAATGAACGATCTATTTAAGATAGCGTGATACCCAGGTGTTGGTATCTGCCCCTCACTTTTAAGTGAGAGGGGCAGATACCAACAACCAAAAAAAGGGGACAGTAATGGGTAAGTCATTGGTCATCGTCGAATCTGAGGCGAAGACGTCAACAATCGAGCGCTACCTGGGGAAAGGCTTCGACGTCATGGCGACGCACGGACACGTGCGCGACCTGTCGAAGGAAGGTGACCGGCAGTTCGGCGTCGATATCGCAAATGGTTACGCGCCCATCTGGAAAATCGACGAAGACAAGAAAGCCGTTGTCAAAGAGCTAAAGAAAGCAGCAAAGCGCGCCGAAGCCGTCTATATCGCAACCGACCCGGACCGGGAAGGCGAAGCCATCGGCTGGCATCTCTGGGACCTGCTCGAACTCGCCCCCGCGGGTAATGGTGACGACGACGACAAAGCGGTGGTTTTCCGGATACTTCTCGAGGAAATCACAAAGACGGGTATTGATCGGGCCTTCAAGGATCCTATGGAGCTCGATCCCGCAAAATTCGACGCTTACAAGGCCCGCCGTGTCCTCGACCGAATCATTGGTTTCTCGCTCTCCGCTGTTCTCCGGGACAAGGTCCCCGGCGAATGGAAAAAAATAACCGGTGGCCGTGTACAGTCCGTCGCGGTGCGCATGATCGTTGATCGTGAGCGCGAGATCAAAGCTTTCATCCCCGAAGAATCATGGGAGATCAAAGCTCACCTCGAAGGCGCAGAACCACCAGCTTTTGATGCCAAACTGACCCTCAAGGACGGCGAGAAGGTCGCTATTGCGAACGAAAAGGAAGCGCTCGCCATTCTCGCAGGTCTCGGAAATGCCGACCCAAAGATCGAACGCGACGAAGAAAACAACATCGTGCCTCTTGCAACGGATGGGGTCGAGTGGACGATTACCGAGATTGTGGCTAAAGAACGCAAGCGGGGACCGAAGGCTCCGTTTACCACCGCCCAACTGCAGCAGGACGCTGCCGGCCGCCTGGGTTTTTCGGTGGGCAGGACAATGTCGGTCGCGAACGACCTGTACCGGGGCCTCGAGATCGGTGACGAGGGTTCGGTAGGCCTGATTACCTACATAAGAACCGACTCGACACGTGCTTCCACAGAGTCACAAAAGGCAGCCAAGGAAGTCATAAGCACGCACTATGGAGAAAACTTCACGCTATCTAAGCCAAGGACTTTCAAGGCTGGCAAGCGCGCTCAAGAAGCACATGAAGCAATTCGCCCAACCTCCATTTCGCGTACCCCTGAGCAGCTTAAGAGGTACCTCTCCAAGGACCAAGCTCGCCTCTATCAGCTGATCTGGAGCCGATTCGTGGCGTCTCAAATGCAGGACGCTGTGTACGATCAAACTTCGGTACAGCTTGAAGCCAAAGGAGCGGCGTCGGGCACAACGTACTTGTTTCGAGCGACCGGCTCAGTGATCAAGTTTGACGGCTGGCTGAAAGCCTACCCCCAGACTGAACGGGACAAGGATGCATCCCGTCTGTTGCCCAAGTCTTTGCAAGAGGGCCACATGCTGAACTGTCTCGAGCTACGACCGCGCCAGAAATTCACCCAGCCTCCAGCGCGCTTCAACGAAGCGTCGTTGGTAAGAACACTCGAAGGCAATGGCATCGGCAGACCTTCAACCTATGCCCCCATCCTCAGGAAGTTGCGGAATAGCCCGTATATCAAGTTCGAGGAACGACGATTCCATCCCGAGGAGCTCGGCACTATCACAAATGATCAGCTGGTCCAGAGCTTTCCCCGCATCATGGAAATCGAGTACACCGCGAAGGTCGAAGACCGTCTCGATAATATCCAAGCCGGCGAAGAGGACTGGGTAGGTGCGATTGATCGATTCTGGAAACGCTTCGAACCGGAAATCGATCATGCCAACAAGACCATGCGGGACCTCAAAAGCGAAGAAGTTGAGACCACTGAAGTTTGCGACGAGGATGACGAAGAAACGGGAGAAAAGTGCGGGAAGCCGATGGTTATCAAGTTAGGCCGATTCGGCCGTTACCTTCGCTGCACTGGACATCCTGAATGCTCTGGCACCAAGAATCTAAAGAAGGATGGTGAGGTAGCAGAGACCTTCGAGCCGGAGCCAACCGGGGAGGACTGCCCAAAATGCCGCGAGCCCTTGGTGCGAAAAAAGAACCGGTGGGGCCAGTTTTTCGTCGGTTGCAGCGGCTGGAAGCCCAAGAACTCCAAGCCCCCGGGCTGCTCTTACATCCAGCAAGAAAAAGTCGGCGTGAAGTGCCCGGATTGCGGGGGCGAATTGGTGAAGAGGCGCGCCCGAAGAGGAAATACATTTTACGGCTGCGATGGTTATCCAGATTGCAAGCACACATCGCCGACTCGCCCGGTACCCATCAAATGCCCGGAATGCGAGCAACCTTATCTAGTGATTCGGCAACGGAAAAACCAGCCCGAAATGATGGCTTGTCGGAACAAAGAGTGCGATTTCGAAACCGAGGCAGCCGAGCAGATCCCAGCCGGCTAGCCATTTGTCAGTTGTGGGAGGAGAACCGAACTCTGTAGACGTTGACGGGCCTAGCTGGACCTATGTGGGTGGATACGGGCTAGAGAACTTAAAATCCTGTGGACGCAAGTCCGTTCGAGTTCGATCCCAGCCCTCGGCACCCTTCTTTTCAGTAGGTTAGCGGCGTTTCAGTGGGGGAGTGCGGGTCCGGATCCGGTCGTGGATGACCGGAAATTTAACCTGCCCTCCGTTCGAGCACTTTGGCGGACCGTTTCCGTCCTTTCGTTCACGAGACGGCAAACACTCGCGCAGGCCCACCTGATCCTCCCTGGTGCTTGGGCGCACCGACAATCAGCGTTGCGCCTGCGGGCGGCACATCGTCTAGGTTCGCCATCAGTTCGAGACCGTACTTGCCGGACGGTAGGAATGTCAGGTGAGCACCGAAATCTGTTGACGTACCGACATCCAGACTAAGTGTATCGACGCCAGCACCGACAATGTCACGCTCTTCGGTCAAGAACTGTGCAGCTTCACCGCTGAATCCAGGAAAGTGCAGCACGCCTTCGGCATCGGCATTCAGGAACGCCTGGCTGTCACCCACCCGTTGGTCCCAGCCCGAGTTCATCGCAACAAAAGCACCGTCTGGCAGACGCCCATGCTGTCGCTCCCACGCCCGGAGATCGTCCACTGTGATACCCGTGTCAGGATCCCCCGCTGCCCGGTCGGCGATGGAGATCACGGCGAGGGGTGCGAAGAACTGCTGGGGGTCCATCTGATCCGTTGAGAGCCCACCCGCTGCGAAGTGGTTGGGTGCGTCCAGGTGGGTACCAGTGTGTTCACCGAGCGTTAGTTCGCTTCCGAAAAATCCGTCACTGGCGAGTTCGAACCGCTGCACGATCTGGAAGGGATTGAATACCGGGTACACCGGGGTTTGCGGCGACAGCGTATGCGTGAGGTCGTGGATCCTCGTGAAGCCGCCGGCGAGCCTGACGGGCGCTTGTCGTGCCTCGGCCCGTCCTACAAGTGTTCCGGCCACCACCGGAGTGGCTAGAAGTCCGAGCGCCTGCCGTCGAGTGATCTCTTGTTTCACAGCACCGATTACACGAGGTCCACACATGACACGCCTCTCCTTTCCTGCCTTCCGGCAGCCTGTGTTCGCTGAGCCGAGCCGCACGCCGATGCAGAGCCGTCTCCCTCGCCGAGGAGGGCGGTGACGTCGTAGTGGTCGAGGCGGGTGCCAGCACTGAATGCCATGTTCACTGTGGGGTTGAACTTGGTCCTGCGCATCCTACCGCTGGCGTCAGGGGGTGCAATGCGGGGGGTTACGGCTCACGCGGGCACGCGACGTTCCACTCAGGGGGGTTAGGTGTTGCGCGTCGGTGCTCTGTGATCAATTTCACAGAGGCTCTGTGTGGTGCGTCATGGTGAGGTTCGTCACCGGACTCTACGGCTGCCATCATCAACTGCGGATGAGCCGCAGACGAACTTTGCAAGGAGCACAGACGATGACCACCAAGCAGAACGCTAGCCCCAGTGGCCTCATTGGGGCGATGACCGACTCTGCACGCAGCATGTTTTTGCGTTCGCTGATGCACTCGCTGCGGTAGGGTCATAGACATGCCCACCACACCGGTAGTAACCGTGATTGGCGGCGGCATGGCTGGCTGCGAAGCAGCCTGGCAGCTTGCCAAACGCGGCGTTCGTGTGCGTCTCTACGAGATGCGCCCCGTCAAACGAACGCCAGTGCACAAAACCGACGCTCTCGCGGAGATGGTCTGTAGCAACTCGCTGCGCTCCGACAGTCTAGACAATGCCGTCGGACTACTGCACGAAGAAATGCGGCGTCTCGACTCACTGTTCTTGTCGTCCGCCGATAACAATCGCGTCCCGGCGGGAAAGGCACTCGCCGTCGACCGGAGTCGCTTCTCTCGTGAGATCACCGAACGACTTGCAGCCGTCAGTGAGGTCGAGATCGTACGTGAAGAGCTCACTGAAATTCCGAAGGGGCCCTGCATCATCGCTACTGGCCCCCTTACGTCGGACGCCCTGTCTCAGGATATCTGCAAACTCACCGGCTCCGAGCATCTCTACTTTTACGACGCCATTAGCCCGATTATTCTCGCCGACACCATCGACACTAATAAAACTTTTGCCGCTAGCCGTTATGACAAGGGTGGAGCGGACTACATTAATTGCCCTTTTACTCAACAGGAATTTGACCGTTTCTACACTGAACTAATGCAAGCTGAGACCGATGAACTCCCCGATTTCGAGCGCAAACTGTTTTTCGAAGGCTGCCTCCCGATCGAAGAAATTGGCAGGCGAGGTCCAGAGACCTTGCTTTATGGACCGATGAAGCCAGTTGGCCTCACTGATCCCCGAAGCAATGAACGTCCGCATGCCGTGGCGCAATTACGGCAGGACGATATCGCGGCCGAGCACTACTCGCTGGTTGGCTTTCAGACCCGGTTGAAGTGGGGCCCACAGGAGAAAGTTCTGCGCTTGATTCCGGGTCTAGAAAAAGCTGAATTTGTGAGGTTTGGAACAGTGCATCGCAACACCTACATCAACGCCCCGCGGATGTTGAGCGAAACTTTACAGACGCGCACGCGTGGCGATTTATACTTCGCCGGCCAGATCGCCGGCACTGAAGGCTACGTAGAATCAGCCGGCGGCGGCCTGCTCGCAGGCATCTATTGCGGTATGGCTCTGTTGGACGGAGGTATTAGACCCGTGCCGCGCACGACAGCACTCGGATCATTGGCTTTCTACATTAGCCACGCGCGCGCGCTAAACTATCAGCCAACAAATATCACGTTCGGCATTATTCCTGTATTGGAAAAACCTGTCCGGAGAAAGCAAGAACGCCGGGAGGCAATTTCGCGGCGCGCGCTGCGCGATCTCGAATCCTGGATCAAGAACAACACTGGCGCTGGATAGTTTCTGAAAAGTGAGAAGTGAAATGCGATACGTTAGGTACGCGTTGCTTGCCGTAGCCGTCGTGGGCCTTGTCGGTTCCCTTAGCTACATTGTCTACACGCCTCCTGTACCGCCCAGCCCTGAAGCTTTTGCCAGCCTGGTTGCAGAGCGTTTCGATGGCAGCGAGATGTCGTTTGAGGAGCTAGCTGGCAACATTTTGATCATTGATTTCTGGGCCACGTGGTGCGGCCCGTGTATCACAGAGATTCCACACTACAACGCGCTCGACGACGATTATCGCGACAAGGGTGTCACTCTCCTCGGTTTGACTGTCGAATCGGGAACTCCTGAAGAGGTTCTTGAGTGGATGGCTTCGGACGAAAAACACAACATCACTTACCCGCTCGTGATGTCAAATGACGAAATGTTGAACGTTTTCGGTCCAGTGTTCGGCTTCCCAACGACTCTGCTAATCGATGCTGAGGGGAACGTTGTTAAGCGTTGGATTGGCGCGTCTAACGGCAAGTCGGATCAAATTCGTGAACTCCTCGACAAGTTGCTCGCCGGCGAACAGCTTGAGAGCCTCTCAGGCTAGTTTAGGGTGTCGGAACGGCGGCTAAACTTGATACCCTTTTATCGGGCGAAGCTAGTCGGGCTCTCGCAACCGAGGGCTGTGCGAGAGGAACCGGGGTTCCGGTGAAACAGCGTCGCGTGTAGCTGGCGCGCTGCCTTCATCGGGCCACCAACGGAGCTGACTCTACGAGATGAGCAGTGATCAGGGTCTCCTGGAAGACCTCGGCGCTTTTCTTCACGGACTCGAAGTCGAAGAAAACGCTTCTCCCCATACAGTAAAGGCCTACCGTAGCGATTTGTCGCATTTTGGCCACTTCCTCGATGCTTGGTTGAATGGGCGGGAAACCGACTATCGCGGCGCTGCACCCGATGGGCAACAGACGACAACCAGATCCAAAAATTGCGAGTCCCGAATGGTCAAGGCCGGCGACATTGATACAGACGCTGTGCGCGCTTGGGCGGCCCGCATGCACGCTGCCTCGCTTTCGCCAGTTACCATCGCGCGCAAGCTCGCAGCTGTGCGTTCCTACTGCGGCTGGCTGTGTCGTATGGGTACTCTGCAAAATAACCCTGCCCGCGCGATTCGAAACCCGAAGGCTCCACAAAACCTGCCACGTTTTCTCAGTGAGCCTGAGATCCAGAGCCTGCTCGAGTCTCCCGCGGACACCGACCTGGGACGCCGTGACCGCGCTGTCCTCGAGTTGCTCTATGCCACTGGCCTACGTGCGGCTGAGCTAACTGGTCTCAACACAACCAGCATCAACCTCGATGAACGTACCGTCCAGGTTGTCGGTAAGGGGCGTAAGGAACGTCTCATACCATTCGGGTCACATGCTACCGACGCTATCCGCGACTACCTGGAAATACGCAGCTCATGGTCGAATCGGTCTGACGCTTTGTTTTTGTCCCTCAACGGGAAACGTCTGTCGACTGATGGTTTGCGCAAACTTCTTGCCGGTCATCTCCAGAACGCTGCGATCAATAAGCCGGCAACTCCGCACGCTATCCGTCATTCGTTTGCCACTCACTTGTTAAATGCAGGAGCTGATCTTCGGGCCATCCAGGAGCTGCTTGGCCACGCCTCACTGGGCACCACCCAAAGATACACGCATGTTTCGACGACACAGCTGAAGGCAATTTATGACAAGGCGCATCCACGCGCCTGACGAGTCACGAACGTTCGAAACAGATTCGGAGTCATCCACGTTCTCCTACCCCGTCCGGGAGTGGTGGACAGGCCAGATGCGCGCCCAGTTGCTACAATTCCCCGATGAACGAATGGCATCACACTACGGTATGTTGCGTACGCCGAGCGGATCAGGTAGCAATGGTCTCCGACGGTCAGGTGAGTCTCGATACAACGATCATGAAGGGTGGTGCGCAGAAGGTTCGGCGGCTGCACGAGGACCAGGTCATAGCGGGTTTTGCCGGTTCGTCGGCTGACGGTCTGGCGC
>ENA-UPTF01001608-UPTF01001608.1-marine-metagenome-genome-assembly--contig:-NODE-1608-length-14016-cov-3.189110_pt1 | contig 14016 bp, 9 predicted proteins | sample MGYA00238166_ERZ767019 | MGnify/ENA primary metagenome ERZ767019 (study PRJEB28930, sample SAMN06266391) | marine metagenome | isolation source: Sea water from 250 m depth | place: Atlantic Ocean | study...
GGGTCGGCCAAGGCCGGGATGTCGTCGAGCTGCAGCGCACGGGTCTCCTCGAGGTACGCCGGCTCGCGGGCTTCGCGATGGTAGATCGGGGCATCATCAGCGAGCTTGGCCGCTGGGACGGTGGCAATGGTTTCGCCGTGGTTTTTGACAACCATCATGCCGTCCCCGGTCACTTGACCCACTTCGGCCCATGGCAAATCCCACTTGTCGAAAATCCGTTTGACCTCTTCCTCGCAGCCTTTGTGGACAATGATGAGCATCCGCTCCTGAGATTCGCTCAGCAAGATTTCGTACGGCGTCATGTCTGGCGCTCGTTGCGGCACCTTGGCCAAGTCGATCTCGATGCCGGTTCCGCCGCGAGCCGCTGTCTCACAGGTCGAGCAGGTGAGACCGGCAGCGCCCATGTCCTGAATGCCCGCGACCGCACCTGTGGCGAGTAACTCAAGACAGGCCTCCATGCAGAGTTTCTCCATGAACGGGTCACCCACCTGCACCGCGCCGCGCTGTTGCTCGGCCGATTCCTCGGTCAAATCCTGCGATGCAAATGCCGCCCCCGCCAGACCGTCCCGGCCCGTTGCTGGCCCGACGTAAAAGACCGGGTTGCCTACTCCCTTGGCCGCACCACGGGCCACCTGGCTGTGCCGTAACACACCAAGGCTGAAGGCGTTAACTAGCGGATTGCCCTCGTACGACGGGTCAAAGTAAACCTCCCCGGCAACCGTCGGCAGGCCAATGCAGTTGCCATAATGGGCGATGCCGGCCACCACCCCGCGGAACAGGCGCCTCACGGTCGGCGACTCGAGGCTACCGAACCGCAGCGAGTTCATGCAGGCGATCGGCCTTGCGCCCATGGTGAAAATGTCGCGGATGATGCCGCCCACGCCGGTTGCCGCACCCTGAAACGGCTCGACCGCGCTGGGGTGATTGTGCGACTCGATCTTGAACGCCACACCAAGCCCATCGCCCATGTCGATCACGCCAGCGTTTTCCTCACCGGCAGCGACGATGACCTTTGGCGACTGGGTGGGGAAGGTCTTGAGCAATGCCCGTGTGTTTTTATAGGAGCAATGCTCGCTCCACATCACGGAGAAAATACCCAGCTCGGTCAGGTTGGGTTCGCGGCCGAGAATCTCGAGGATGCGATCGTATTCCTCCGAAGTGATGCCATGTTCCTCGATGACTTCCGGAGTGATCTCAGGCTCGGGCATCAAGTCAATCGCCGCACGTGGGGCGCGGAGTCGGGAGGTGAAACGGGGTCTTCAAGTGATCGGCTCGCATCAGTGCCGGTAACCGGTCGCGGCAAGATAGAGAGCCGAAAAACCGGATGCAAGTCCGCCTTGAAGTTTGACACCAATTTCGTCGCTGCCCGGCCACGAACTTGCCAAGACGTAAACGCTCACACAGGATGCGGCGTCTGCTGCCATCGCCTGACCAAGCGCCAAGATCAGCCCCATGATCCGTTCCATGCAATCGCCTGTTTTGCTTCGCATTAACCTGCTGTGGCTCATAGCAGGCCTGCCCTTGGCCAAGGCGATCGAGCCGCCGCTGGCATTGCCGGTGTTGGTGCAGCTTGAGAGCCAGGCGTTGGTTCCGTTTTATCTCGATCAAAAACAGGCCGGCCTCGATGACGCTACACTTGGTCAAGCAGTGAAACGTCAAGCCAAACGCCTGTCCAACGAGCAGGGTACTTTGGCCAAACGAATCGAGGCCGACGGTGCCCGGGTGACCCGGCGCTACTCCCGACTGGTCAACGCCCTGCGGGTTCGTGTTGCCCCCGAATCGATGGCCGCCCTGAGCAAGCGGGCTGATGTGAAACGGGTCGAGCGGCTGCGGGTGTATGAGCCGCTTACCGCGAAAAGCGTACCGGCCATCGGCGCAAAGGCGGCTTGGGGAACGCGAACCACCAGCTACGATGGGAAGGGCATGCGAATCGCAGTGATCGATACCGGGCTGGACTACACGCACGCCATGTTTGGGGGAGCCGGCACGGAGAAGGCCTATCAATCCAACGACGCCACGAAAGTGGAGGAGGGCACGTTTCCCACCGACAAGGTCGATGGCTGGGATTTCGCCGGCAAGGATTATTCCGGAGAGGATGACGTGCCGTTGCCGGACGGCGACCCGTTGGACCGTTCCGGCTACGGCCACGGGACCCATGTAGCCGGCATCGTCGCTGGTGTCGGCGTGACAAAAAAGGGGCGTCCTTACGATGGAGACTACTTTGCCGGGCTCGATTATTCTGAGTTCCTGCTTGGACCAGGCGTGGCCCCCAAAGCAAAGTTATTCGCGCTGAAAATTTTCGGTGACAACGCGCCTAACTCAACGAACCTCGTTCTGGATGCGCTGGAGTGGTGCGCTGACCCCAACGCTGACAACGATTTCGCCGACCGCATGGACGTGGTCAACCTCTCACTCGGGACCACGCTAGGCCTCGAGGAAAAACATGAAGCCGAGGCCGAGGTGTTCACCAACCTCACACGGTTGGGCAGCGTGGTCGTCTCGGGAGCCAGCAATTCAAACAACAATAATTTCTATCTAGTCGCCGCACCGGGTGTGGAGCATTCCGTGATCTCTGTTGGTTCGGCAAAGCTCGACGGAACTGTGTCCCGCATGGCAGCGCACAGTGCCCGTGGGCCGTCGTCACCGTATAGCCTACTCAAGCCTGAGATTACCGCGCCGGGCGAGTTGATTCAATCGGCCCGGATGGGCACCGGCACTGGCGGTGCGTGGTTCAACGGCACCTCTCTGGCAGTACCGCACGTCTCCGGGGCGGCGGCCCTGGCCAAGCAGGCACATCCCGGCTGGGGCGCAATCGAGATCAAGGCACTGCTGCTCAATACCGCCAATCCGATGCGGCACAAAAACGGCACCGTCTACCCCGAATCGCTCGCTGGGGCCGGATTTCTCGACGTGGCACAGGCGGTGAACACCACCGTGACGGCGCAGGCAGAGGATTCCAAAGGGTTGACCACCCTATCGCTTGGCACGCTGGCCCTGGTCAAGCCGTGGGATGAGACACGGCAAATCCGGGTGACAAACCACGGCGACTCGGAGGTCAAGTTCGACCTGTCCGTCGAGGAAACCGTCGAGGAAACCGGCTTCGATATCATGCTTCCGGTGAACAAAATCACCATTACGGCCAAGTCGCACGAGCTGGTGCCAGTACGCTTCAGCGCCAACCCGGCCCAGTTCGACCGCACCGGCGATCCGCTGACCCCGTCCCTGCTCAATGACCGTGCACGAAGCTGGGTGTACGAGGTCAGCGGCAAAATCGTGCTGGCCAATGACACCGAAAAACTGCGCGTGCCATACCACGCGCTTGTCCGCGCCGGCGCTGCTAGGAAAACCACGGTGACTCGGCTTGGCCTGCCGGCCCTGAACCATGTGTCACTTGAGCTTTCGCTTGAGGGCGACTCGGCGCATCCCAAGCCGCTGGTGTCGGTATTTGAGCTGGCCGGTGTCAGTGCCCGCAACAATTTGCTTACCGACCCGGCGGACATCGCCGCCGATGTGCTAGCATTTGGCGTAGCATCGGACTATCCGCAGGCCGGCTCGGTGGCCAATACAACGCTTTACTTCGGCATCGCCAACGCCGGGCCGTGGACGAATCCGCACTCGTTCATATTCGACCCGCACCTGCAGATCGACACCGACTTTGACGGTCGGATTGACTACGAGCTGGCCAGTTGCAGCAACGGCGGACTGCTCAAAGATGACCTCACCGTATCCACCTATGCTGACGATGTGTTTCTCTCCATCCTCATCCGCGTGCCACGGTGGGAGCGTGGCATAGCCGATGCCGGTTATCTCAACGTTTTTTCCCCGGACAAATACGACACAGTGCCGTTCAACAACAGCGTGATGGTGCTGCCGGTCCCGGCGCGGATGCTCGGGCTCGACGAAGAAAAAACCGACTTTGAATTTCGCCTGCTCACACTCGGCGCCGAGCAGTACGGCTACCCCGAGATCGATCGCACCCAAGTGATCCGTTACGACATGACCCAGCCGGTAGTGCACTCGGCACTTGGCATAGATGGCACGGTGATGCACAACGCCAACGAGCCGATTAAAGTTGCCATTGACCGCGGCTTGGCCAAACGGAAAGGCCTCCGGCCTGCCGTGTTGCTGATGCACCACATGAACACCGGCGACCACAAGTTTGACATCGTGGAGCTTGCCCTCGACGCGGACGACCTGGACGGAGACGGCGCTAGTGACGACGACGAATTCGCCGCCGGGACTGACCCGGACGACCCCGACTCGGTGTTCGCCATCCTACCGGCGAGCCGGCAAACAGCGTTTGGCCCGGAGATCCGCTGGCACAGCGTGGCGGGCAAATCATATCGTGTACAGCGGGCCAACGCACTTGGCCTAGCGTTCAAGACCCTCTCCGTGCCGCTGCAGGCCACCCCGCCGGTCAACGTATTCATTGACGAGACCGCCCCCGAGGGCGGGGAGCTTTTTTACCGAATCCTGAAACCCTGACCGACGTCAGGGCGTATGTAACTGGCCGATTAAAACGGCTATGCCACTCTATTTGATGCAAAACCTTAACTTTCTCCTGATTGACGAACGAAAGCAGATGACGCACCCTCGCCTTCTCATGTCCTTGAAAAAATTTATTTTTGGAGTCTCGGCCGCCCTAGGATTAACCACGGCCAACGCAGTTGAGATTCCCAGCGGCCCGGTCACTCTTGAGCAATGTATCCAGATCGCGCTAGAGAACAACCTTGATGTCCGAATCTCTAATTATCAGCCGCGGTTGGCCACACTGAACCTGCAAGGCTCCTATGGAGCTTACGACCCGAGATTAAACTGGGGAGCCACAGACAGCTTTCGAGAGAGCAAGGGCCGAGAGAACCCTCTCGAGTTTACTATCCCAACCAGTAAAACGGACTCATTCAGAAGCAACTACGGCCTTGGCGGCATTTTGCTTCCCTCCAGCGGAATGCGCTACAGTCTTGGATTTAACGCCTCCGAGACGACCGGAACGAGTGCATCAGATTTCCCGTTTGGGAGTTACGGAACAGGCTTCTTTGCCAGTCTCACCCAACCCCTGTTGAGAGGAGCGTGGATAGATGGCACACGAATGAGTATCAAACTGAATAAGCAACAGATTGAAAACTCATCCTTCACCGTCATCCGGCAAATCACGCAGACCGTGTCCAGTGTCGAGCTCGCGTACTACTCGCTCATCGCCAGCCGTGAAAATGTAAAGGTCGCCGAGGAAACTCTCGCATTGACAGAGAAAAACTTTAGCAACCAGAAACGGAGGGCCGAGGTTGGAACCTTGGCCAAATCTCAGCTGCCTGTACTGGAAGCCGAGTTATTCTCGCAAAAAGCTCAGCTTCTTTCCGTTCAAAACGGCTTCGCCGACAGTGTTAACACCCTAAGGCGGCTCTTGACCGACGATTTTGCCTCCGCACAGGATAAAGAATTAACTACAATCGGTGAACTCAATCCCGTGCAGACGGTATTTAACCGAGCTGACAGTTGGGACAAGGCGCTAAACCAGCGCCCGGAGATTCTTCAAAGCAAAATCTCGCTGGAGAACGCGGACATCCGGTTGAAATACAACAAGAATCAACTTTACCCTCAACTGGATCTACGGGCTACCTACGGACTGTCAGGCAGCGACAACGCCATTCTTCAGTTCAGGGATAAGAAACCGTATATTGCAAGGCCAGCTTCTTTCAGCAATGCATTCAGCGATGTCAGGGGAACTGATTACCCAAATTATTCAATCGGCCTTTCGTTCAGTATCCCGATCCCCAACCGTTCTGCAAGGGCTAGCTACAAGACCGCCCAAGTGCAAAAGGAGCAGGCGGTGTTGCAGCACAAGGATTTGGAGCAATCCATTATGGTTGAGATAGACCGGCTCATTCGCGATGCCGAATACCGATTCGAACAGATTTCAGTGACGCGCCAGGCAAGGCTTAGCAGCGAGTTGGCCCTTCAGCATGAAACCAAACGTTACGACGAGGGGGCCATCGAGAATTATCAGGTGCTGCAGGCACAGCGAGATCTCACCAACCGGCGCTATTCCGAGATCAACGCCAAGGTGCAATATCTCACGGCGCTGTCACGTCTGGCCCAGGCAGAAGGCAGCACGCTCGATAACAACAACATCAACGTTGAGTTCGAGGAGGAATAATCTCCTTACCTCACCGTGCCTGACAGTTTGGGTTATTCTAGCGTGATAACAGCCGAAACCGGCTGGTGATCACTTGGGTACTGCTTGCTATTATCGAATAGCACGATCTCCGCTTCACTTGTTTTCACTGCTCCTTTGGCCAAAACCCAGTCAATTCGCCGCGTCCCCTTTCGTACCGGCCTAAAGCCGTTCATTGTATTCCATTCGGCGTTTATAGCCTTCTTCGCCGTAAGCAGCGTGTCGGTGAAGCCGCCGTCCTTTACCAGTGTGTCGTAGGCCTGGTTCATCCCGGCTGAGGCATTGAAATCTCCCACCAAGAGAATCGGCAACTTGGTTTTTAGGGTGGCGACTTTCTTGTTCACCAGCAGCGCCGCCTTTTCACGGGCCGGTTGTATACGGTGATCAAAGTGGGTGTTCCAAAAGTAGAACTGCTTTTTCGTTTTGCGATCTAGAAACCGAATCCACGTCACCATCCGCCGGTTGCTGTGCCCCCAGGTTGTTGAGGCGATCACGTTCGGCGTGTCGGACAGCCAAAAGTGGTCATACTCCAAAATATCAAACCGCTCCGGCTTGTAAAAGATCGCCATGAACTCACCGCGGCTCCCTCCATCACGCCCGGTGCCAAACCAGGTGTAGCCCGGGATCTTGGCGTTGAGTTCCTTGAGTTGATAAAACTTGCCCTCCTGCGTGCCGAAAATATCAGGGTTCGTTTTCTTGATGACATCGGCCATGTGCGGCAGGCGATCCGGCCAGGCGTTGGGCTTGCTGTTGCTGGCGTAGCGAAGGTTGAATGTCATCACCTTGAGGGACTCGTCCGCAGACAAGCTGGGCTGAAGGAACAGCGCACCGACGATTGAGATAAGCAGGGTTGCTCGCATGGGCATTGGCCTACGCGAATGACTCGGCGGCTGCAAGCGTGAAAAGCGCTTGGTTAAGCGTACCGGATACCAAGCGCTACTCGAAGTCCAAGTCGATAAATGCCGCACCCGCCCGCAACCAGATTGGTATCGTTCCCAAACTGACCAGCGTGGTGACAATGGCCACCTGCGTCGCGACGACCGGGTTGCCGCCATACAACCGGGCGATCAATACCGGAAAAATTGCCGAGGGCATTGCCGCCTGGACGAGCAGGACCTGCTGCAGTTCGATCGAACTGCCTGGTAGCCACTTGGCCAGAGCGATCATCACTACCGGCAACAGTCCAATTCGAAGCGCCACGCTGACCCAGCACACACGGAACGACGAGCGGAACTCACACTCGGCGAAGTGATCCTTCATCATCGCGCCAATGAGCAGGATCGACATCGGGATGCCGCAGAGGCCAAGCATCTTGATCGTGTCGTTGGCCAAGCCAGGGATGTACACATGCAGGCCGGTGGCATTCACGACAAGCGCGAGTACGACAGTCACCACCGGCACGTTGATGGCCTTGCGCATGGCAGTGCGCAGGTCGCCGTGCAGCAGCATCACGCCAAGCGACCACATCGCCAGCAGCGTCCCGACGTTGAACACGAAGAGCACACCGACCGCGTTCTCACCGAACAGCGACCCAACAAGCGGAATCGGCACAAAGCCGAAATTAAACACTCCAATGCTGATGGCAAACGTGCGCCCACTAGCATCGGTCGAGCCGGTAGCGAACTTTCGTACCAGCCAACCAGCAGCCATGCCGAGTCCGATTAAGAAAAAGCCGACAACAGGTGGCAGCCAGACATTCTCCGGCTTGAGCAGCTCTGGGTTGTTACTGATGTTGCTGAAGGCGAGGCACGGCAACAGCACGTTGACCGATACCTTGAGCAGACTGTCATCCGCTGCCTTGGTCAGCCAATCCATCCGCCGCAACTGGAAGCCAAGCAGCGCGATCAGAAAAACGGGCAACACCGCCCCAAGCACTCTAAGAAACTCAGCCATGATTCAACGCTTGGCCAAACTAATGGAGAAAGGATTGTGCGAGAGTCTCAAACTCGATGCGCTGGACGTGTTGCAACGACTCGATCTCTCCCGGGTTGCCGTAATGCACCGCCGCCTCGACAGCATCGACAAAGGCAAACGAATCCCAGTGGCCGCCCGGGACCAGGCGCTTGGCCAAGGCCTCGTCGCCGGCGGCGTCTAGATAGTCGGTCGCCGCGCTGGCCAAGGCGGGGAAACAGGGGTGATCGCCCACGCGGTGGAACCAGTACTTTGCGTTCGAGTAATCCGGTTCGCGACGATGCATGATGCCGTGCAGAAAGCTGCCGTCGGTCGAGCCTATATCCTGCGAAACCGAGTGTGACTCGTCGAGATGGTCGTGCCACAGCAACGCCGCTGCCTTGGCCAGGCTAGCGGCAGTGCCATCCAAGCCAAGTGCGTCCACAGCCTGGGCAAGAACCGCGCTTGGCTGCGCTGACAACCTCACCTCCGGCCCCAGCCCGGGTAAATCGCTTGTGTTGATGACTGCAATAAACTCAGTAAAAGCCATTTTACTGGGCTGGCTCAGTTCGTGTTTCGCCTTGGCCAGCAGTTTCAGCAGGTGCGACCGTGGTGGATTCCTCTTTCCCCGGCAGGTGCTTGGAAACTTCTTTCACCGCCGAATATGCTCCAATTAACATCATGCATGCTGCAGACAAAACTAGGAAACTTTTCCAAACAAGCCCCGGGTGTAAACGGCGGTCCACTCGCGTGAACAGAAAGTAAATGGCCGCCAATGCCAGAAACGGCATTAGGGCACCTTGGGCAAACGCCCCCATGAACACCAACGTCACCGGTTTGCCAAACAAAGCGAAAATCAGACAAGAAAGTACCAGCAACACCACGCAGCCGATCTTGACCATCCTGTGTCGATCCTCTTCAGACTCATACTGTTTAATTTTGAATACCGGTACAGCATCCGCAAATAGCCGGGCGTTGGCAGCGGTGGCACCAAAAATGGTGGAAAATAAAACGCAGAAACAGCCTATCTTAAATACCACAGCGCCTGTCGCGCCGAATGCACTTTCATACATTTGCGAAAGCGTGGCGATCATCCCCTCGTCACCGACCTCAAGACCAGCGCTGTAAAGTGTGGCTGCTCCCAGCAAATAAAAAGCCACCGTTCCGCCAGTGTAAATGACACATGACACCCATGCGTCCCACTTCATCACATTGAGCCAGCCATGCGCCCTGTCGAGCCACCCAACGGTGTCGTCGTTTTTGCCGGTGAACTTGGCGTAGCCTTTTTCCAAACACCAATAGGGATAATAAATCAGTTCGGATGTTCCGACGCCGATGATGGCAAAGGCGCCGAATGCCGTGGTAAAGTCATCGGGCAACGAGAACTTAAGTCCGCTGAGAATATCGCTGCCCTTGATGGCGAACTGCTCGGTAAACTGAAGCGAGCCCAGCGCCACTACTGTGAAGATGGTGAACAACACCACCATGCCAATACACACCGCCTCCACTAATCGATATCTGCCGGAAAGCAAAAGTGCGATGCAGATGACTGCCACCCCGACGATTAATGCCAGGTGCCAGCCCGATCCATCACTGACCACCAAACTGGCAATCCCCCCCATCATCCCGGCAACTTGCATCGTCGATCCGATATACATAATCACCCAAAACCAAACCATCCACGAGACGATCGGCTTTGGCCCCGGCACACTATTCATCGCCTCGAGCGTCGTCTTGCCGTGGGTGATTGTGTAGCGCCCCAACTCAACCTGGACGAAGACCTTTATTAAGCAACCAAGGATAATGAACCAGAGGAGGCTATAACCAGTCTCAGCCGCCAACTTGGGCGTGGCAATCAACTCGCCGGAGCCGACGATGGTGGCGGTGATGATCAGACCGGGGCCAAGATGCCGAATGATGCCAGAGAGTGTGGTGGGTGCAGGTTTGGGTTCCATGGAAGCAGGTGGTGGTTGATCTTGGCCAAGCGGTTCAGTCCAGCTTGACCGGTTTTAGGATGATTTTTCGAAAAGCCACCGGGCCGTGGTCGCCCTGGAGCATCAACGGGCCGGTGGGTTTTTCGTCTTTGAAACCGGCGGAGCGGGTCGGGCCGGTCATCTCGACGTTGTGGTGAATTAATTGTCCGTTATGAATCACTTTCACAAATTTGGCGTTCTCCACCTTCTTGCCGTTTTTGTCAAAGCGCGGCGCGCGGAAGGTGACGATGAATTTCTGCCATTCGCCCGGTGCCTTGCTGACATTGATGATCGGCGCGGTGCCTTCGAAACCCTTGCCATCGATCCAGCGCTCGTAAATGCCGCCGTTGTCGCCAAAGGTAATTTTCTTTTTCCCATAGCTGTCAAGGATCTGAATCTCATATCGGCCCTGAAAATAAATTCCAGAGTTCGAGCCCTGCGGCACCATGTACTCGATGACTGCCATCACATCGCCGTGTTCGTGTTTGCTTAACAGATTGTTGGTACGTCCCGTGTCACCGTTGATGAGCACGCCGTTGCCTTCGATGAGCGTAAATGCCTTCGGGTTGTCCGGCGACTTGACGGCACTCTTCACCAATTTCCAGTCGCCAACCGGCACGCGCCAGCCGGCGAGCGATTTACCGTTGCTGACGGTGATGTTTATCTTGGCTGGTGGTGGTGGTGGAGCCAACTGCGCCTGCGCCTGGCCAAACGCGAGCACGCCAATCTGCAGCAGCAACCCGACCTTGGCCAAGCGATACCAATCCATCATGGCGTTTGAAAATTTCATGCGGCTTCTGTCGGCGACTCTATCGGGCCGGCTGCTTGGCCGCAAAGTTATTCCCCTGGCCAAGGGCCACCCCCGGCCACTTGGTATTCGCATTGCTCCCTTTTTGCGAAAATTTGGCTTGCAAAGACGGAAGCAAAAAATAGCATTTGCTCCAACCCCGTCCAATGACGGGCTGAAAACATAGACTATATGATATACCACGGCATGGGGGGCGCGCTTTGAGTCGCCCCAGAGGCGGAAGGCGTCCGTATCGGGCACCAAGGGAGCGCGTTAATGGGAGGATTCGAGCCAGGGAAGTTCGACTCCTGATGGATGATGGGAAACAGTTAGGGATTCATTCCATTCAGGAAGCCATGCGAATGGCCAAAGAGCAGCGGTTGGATCTGGTTGAGATTTCCCCCAATGCAAAGCCGCCGGTCTGCCGGATCACCGACTACGGAAAATATTCCTACGAGCAGAAAAAACTCCGCAAGGAGCAGAAAAAAGCCACCGTCTCGGTCAAAATCAAGGAGATCCAGCTTCGCCCGAACATCGACCCTCACGACTTCACATTCAAGTTGAACCACGCGATCGATTTCCTCTGCGAAGGCATGAAGGTCAAGGTGATCCTGCGTTTCCGCGGCAAGGAGCTTCGCACGAAACACGTCGGCGTGCAGACCATCGAGGCGTTCATAGAGAAGATCAAACCGTGGGGAAGTTGTGACACAAAGCCGCGCGAAGCTGGCCGCAGCGTCATTGTCCTGATCAATCCGCAACCCAAGGACCAGCGGGCGCCACATCCGAACCCCGAGGAGCGCGCCGTGGAGGTGGATCACGACGAAATCCGGCACGTCGAGGGCGCGGATATCAAGAAGAAGTCCAGCACCGCTTTTCGCAACAAGACGCTCGGCAACATCAAGCTTCCGGCGAAAAATTAACCGGGCAAAACGCCGCGCTTCTCGAGCATCTCCGCCATCACTCGATCCATCATCAGACCGGCGAGCGGCTGGGTCGCCGCATCCAGTTTGCTGTTGGCTTCCCTGAGCTGGGTAGCTGTTACTGCGTCGCCGTTTTCCCGCCCAGCCAGCAGCGACTCCACTGACGCCAAGGCCGGCTCGATCGCTCCGCGCTGATCCTCCTCCAACTCGTCGCCAAGCGACTCCAGCCCCTTGCGCGTGGCGGTGGTTGTCTGTTCGGCTCGCAGCTTGGCCTCGATCCAGCGTCGATCCTCGATGTCGTCGAAGGCATGCTCAACCGATTCCTCTATCATCTGCTGCACCTCGGCATCATCGACCTCCACGGCTGAGCTCATCTCGACGAGCTTTTCGTTGCCGGTTTTGAGGTCGCGCGCGAGCACGTGCAGGATGCCATCGGCATCGATTTCAAACTGCACCCCCACCTTGGCAACGCCCTTGGGCTGCGGCTCGAACTCCAGCGTGAACCGCCCCAGGCTCCAATTGTCAGCCGCCTTTTCGCGCTCACCCTGTAGCACGTGGATCAGCACCTCCTTCTGGTAGTCAGCCACGGTCGTAAATGCCTCGCCGCGCTTTACGGGAAGCGTCGTGTTGCGCGGGATGATGACGTTCATCAATCCACCGAACGTCTCAATGCCCAGCGAAAGCGGCGTCACGTCGAGCAGCAGCATGCCGCTAAAGTCGCCGCACAAAATCCCGCCTTGAATCGCTGCGCCCAGCGCGATCGCCTCGTCCGGGTTCTGCGAGGTGTTCAGTTCCGGCCCGCCTTCGTCACAGCCAAAAACTCCCGAAGCAAACTCGCGCACGAGTGGCATACGCGTCTGTCCTCCGACAAGGATCAGCTGATCAAGATCGCCGCTGGCTAAGCCAGCGTCAGCCAACGCCTTGAGACAATACTCGCGCGTGCGGGTGACGATCGGCTTGGCCAGACACTCCAGCTCCTCCCTCGTCAGCGTGTACTCGAAACTGAACTCCGGCGTGAGGAATGGGAGTGTGATGGCAACCTTGAGTTCCTTTGACAACCGCACCTTGGCCTCCTCCACCGCCTCGGCCAAGCGCGCCAAAATCGCCGGTTCAGCGGCGGCACTTGGCCCAACCTCTTGACCAATTTGTTCCGCAAAGTGATCGACCAGCGCGCGGTCGATATCGTCGCCGCCCAGCCGTGTGTTGCCGCAGGTGGCCAACACTTGAAACACGCCCTCGTTCAACTCGAGGATTGAGAGATCGAATGTTCCGCCACCGAGGTCGTAGACCGCCACCTTCGATTTTTCCTTCAGCGAGTTAAGCCCGTAGGCCAGTGCCGCCGCGGTCGGCTCGTTGATAATGCGCTCCACCCGCAGCCCGGCCAACTCACCGGCCTTGCGCGTGGCATTGCGCTGGGCGTCGTTGAAATAGGCGGGAACGGTGATCACCGCCGCCTCGGGCCGTTCGATCATGCCCTCAGCGGCAATCGTCCGGAGTGTCTTTAGGATCTCGGCAGAAAGTTCCTCTGGTAACCAGTCGCGTCCTTGCAACGGCACCGTCACCGGGCCGCTGCCCTCGGCGCGGACGGGATACGCCATCGTGTCGCCGTTTGAATTCACCTCGTCACCCCGGCGTCCCATGAACCGCTTGATGGAAGTGACGGTCGTCTCCGGGTGCGCAACTCGACCGCGCCGGGCCTCCCAGCCAACGACCGGCTCGCCGGAGGCCGGGACATGCACCACGGATGGTGTCAGCCGCTGTCCCCGGCCATCAGCCAGTACCAACGGGATGCCGGACTCCACAACAGCCACCAGCGAGTTGGTCGTGCCAAGGTCAATACCGATGATTTTTCCCACCGACCGAAAACTGCCACGCCGACAACGCCTCGGCACGCCAATTCCTGCAGCAGCGCTCCGGCATTGGCGAACGCCTGGCCAAGCGGTACCGTCGCAGCCCATGCGATGCCTATGCTACCCGGTTTTTGTGCTGCTCCTGGCCGGCTGTGCCAGCTACGTAGGCCAGACCGGGGCGTTTCGCGGCGCATGGAACAGCGGCAGCATCGAGCAAGCCGCACAACTCGCCACTCGGCAGGCCAACCAGCGCAGCGAATCACGGGACGCAGTGATCTGGTTTCTCGAGCAGGGCGCGGCGCTGCGGGCTACTGGCCAGTTCGCAGCCAGCAACCAAGCGTTCGAGCAGGCAGAAAATCGCATCCGTTTTTCCGACCGCCAAGCAAGCTTGCGCCTGTCGACGGAAGCCAACGGTTTGCTCACA
>ENA-UPTF01001609-UPTF01001609.1-marine-metagenome-genome-assembly--contig:-NODE-1609-length-14013-cov-6.529348_pt1 | contig 14013 bp, 10 predicted proteins | sample MGYA00238166_ERZ767019 | MGnify/ENA primary metagenome ERZ767019 (study PRJEB28930, sample SAMN06266391) | marine metagenome | isolation source: Sea water from 250 m depth | place: Atlantic Ocean...
AGCGGCAAAGAAAAAAGCAATCAGGCGCCGGATTCGTTTTGCTAGATATAATAATTAGTTTAATTTAATAAAAAAATAATTTTAAAAAGGTTCGGTATTTTATCGAACCTTTTTTATTGTTGTAATATATAATAATGATTATTCGAAGTATATCTGGAGTTCGAGGTCTCACCTCATCACATTTAAATATTGATTCAATGCGTAGGTATGCACGAGCACTGCACACACATCTTGACGAAGGTTTATTATTTATAGGTAGAGATACCCGCCCTTCAGGGGAAGAACTTCTTGAAGCATTTGCAAATGAATTAATTCGTTTGGGTAGAGATGTGATTATTTGTGGTATAGTGCCAACACCAACAGTGCAATTTATGATTGAAAGATCGGAAGCAGCTGGAGGAGTTATTATTACTGCAAGTCATAATCCAATTGAATGGAATGGTATAAAGTTTGTTCGATCAGATGGCACATTTTTTACTTCTGAAGATTGTAACAATTTGTTTGATTTAGCTGATAGAAATAAACCCATTAAAGATTCTAAGCAACCAGGAATGGTTTTTCCTGACCAGAACTCCATATTAAAACATTCTATCAAAATTGTTGAATTATCTACTATTGATGCAAAAGCTATTAGAGATTCAAATTTCAAAGTCGTAATTGATGCTGTTAATGGAGCAGGATCAACTGCTTTACCATTGTTATTAGAACACTTGGGCTGTGATATTGTTAAGATCTATTGTGAAGGTAATGGTGAATTCAATCGTGGTACTGAACCCTTGCCAGATCATTTAGAGAAATTAAAAAAATCTGTTATTGATAATAAAGCAGATGTAGGATTTGCCGTGGATCCAGATGCTGACCGATTAGCCGTAGTCAATGAAAAAGGTATCCCTTTGGGAGAAGAATATACCTTGGTCCTAGCAGCCGAAGGTTATATTAGACAAAAACAATTAAAGGAGACTTTTGTAACTAATTTGTCAACATCATTAGCCTTGGACAAAATGGCTGAGCGACATGATTGCTCAGTAGAGCGTACAGCAGTAGGCGAAATCAATGTGGTTAAGAAAATGCTAGAGATTGGTAGTGAGTTAGGTGGTGAAGGCAATGGTGGAGTGATACTTAAAGAAGCTCATTTAGGCAGAGATTCCCTCGTTGGAGTTGCAATGGTATTAAATAGGATGAGTCAAGAAAAGATTCCCATAAGTAAAATACATGAATCGCTACCCCAATTTCATATAATTAAAGATAAAATTGATTTGGATAAAGTTGATAAAGATGTAGTGATGAACCAAGCGATTAGTATTTTTAAAGATGCTAAAATTGATAAAACGGATGGATTAAAATTAAGCTGGGACGATCGTTGGATTCATTTGAGAGGCTCAAATACCGAACCTATACTTAGAATCTATGCTGAAGCGCCAACGAAATCAGATGCCCATTTATTAGTTGATCGTATTAGAACGACTATATAGATGGAAAATAATGTAAAAAAAAAAATTGCAGGACTAATTGACCATACATTGCTTCGTCTTGGATCAACAGACGAAGATCATCTTAAAATTTGTAAAGAGGCAAGAAAATATGGTTTTCGGACTGTTTGTGTTTACCCTGATTTTGTTGATATCTGTGTTCAAGAATTAGACCATACTTCTACTGAAGTATGTACCGTTATTGATTTTCCAAAGGGTCAAGGCGATATAGAACGTAACCTAGATGATTTGAAAATGGTACTTGATCAAGGTGCAATGGAGATTGATATGGTAATGAATATTAATGCCTTCCAATCAAAAGAATATGAAGAAGTTGCCAATGGTATATATGCTGTAGTTGAGGCAGCTGAAGGAAGAATCGTAAAAGTTATTCTTGAAACTTGTTTTTGGGATAATGATCAGATTGAAATTGCTTGTGAAATTGTGAAAGATGCGAAAGCTCAATTTGTAAAGACATCCACAGGTTTTTCTAAGCATGGTGCAGACATTTCACATGTAAAAATAATGCGAAAAATTGTTGGAGATGTATTTGGCGTTAAAGCATCAGGAGGCATACAATCTTTTGATGATTTATTAAAGATGATTCAAGCCGGGGCAAATCGAATTGGAACTAGTTCTGGGACAAAAATTATAAAGGAAATAAATGCCGATTAAAAAAGGACAAGAGGTAGAATTAACTATTGAATCATTGGCATATGGAGGTAAGGGTATTGCCAGGGTCAAAGATTTTGTTATCTTTGTAAAAAATACTATTCCTGGGCAAAAAGTCCGGGCTCTTGTTTATAGAAAAAGAAAAGGTTTTGGTGAAGCATTCCCACTTGAAATATTATCAGAATCTAGTCATTTAGTAGATGCTCCCTGTCCGCATTTTTTAATTTGTGGAGGCTGTAAAGTTCAGCAGTTGGATTATAAAGAACAGATTGCCCAAAAAAAACAACAAGTAGAAAATATATTTATTCGTCAAGCAGGAATTCAAGGATTCAAAGTAGACAAAGTTATACCCTCAACAAATATTTTTCATTATCGTAATAAGATGGAATTTACCTTTTCTAATAATCGCTGGGTTCTTCCTGAAGAACCTGAAGATGTAGAACGAGATTTTGCGCTTGGAATGCATATCCCTAAGCGTTGGGATAAAATCTTAAATATTGATGAATGTCATCTTATGCCAAAGATAGGGACAGAGATTTTGACCAAAACACAATCTTTATCCAAAGAACTAAAATTAAAGCCCTATGATCAAAAAACTCACAACGGATTTCTAAGATACTTAATTATTCGTTTTGGTCATAACACCAAAGAAATCCTGATCAATCTAGTCACTTCTTATGAGAATCCTGAGATCCTTAATCCATTAGTAGATGGTTTACTCAAATCTTTTCCAGAGATCACAACAGTTGTTAATAATATTAACAGTCGTAAAGCAGATGTTTCTTACGGTGAGTACGAATTACATCTCCATGGGAAACCAAGTCTTGAGGAAAGATTGGGAGGTTTAACCTTTGAAATATCTGCAAATTCATTTTTTCAAACTAACTCAATCATGGCCGAAAAGTTATATCAGACTGCATTAGATGGAGCAGGTTTAAGTGAAAAGGAGATTGTTTTTGATCTATATTGTGGAACGGGATCTCTTTCACTTTTTATTGCACAAAAAGTAAAGGAAGTTCATGGTTTCGAAGTGATTGTATCTGCTATTGAAGATGCAACTCGCAATGCAGTGCAAAACGCAATTGGGAATGCATATTTCCATGTAGCTAATTTGGATAACTTCTTCAAATTCGGTCAGGGGAAAAAATATCCAAAACCAGATGTTATATTTTTAGACCCCCCAAGGGCAGGTATGCACAAGTTTATGACAAATTATTTACCAAAATTTGAAGCAGAAAAAATTATTTATATATCATGTAATCCTACCACCCAGGCAAGAGATACAGAAATCCTTCAAAATAAGGGTTATAAACTAAAAAAATTAACTATAGTGGATATGTTTCCACATACACCTCATATAGAGTCTGTGGGCGTATTTCAACGGAATTAAGCTAGTTTCCTATAGGAGGTGTAGTATCTTTATCGCTACCATCTCCTCCGGATAAATATTTTCCCAAATCTGAAAATGATTGGGTTAAAGCAAATGCGAGAATAATTGCAATTCCTGCAAGAATATAAGTTCTGTTTTTACCTATACCATGAACACTATGCGGAATAGTATCGATCATCTCTTTTTTGATTGCCTGAGTATGAAGATTAATATCTTCAACATAGGAAAGTATTTCGTACCGATATATTTCATTTGATTTGCTTTGATATCTAAGGACTTCGCCTTTTAACATGACGCGTTTAGAGTCATCAGAGATATTATCTAAAAAGGTAACGAATATATAATCTAGATTAGCAGCAAGAGCTAAGTTAGAAAGATTATTAATTAAAGAATCCGGTTTATATAATAAAATCTGATCTAAATATTGAAGGTGTGACTCAGATAAATCTTTTGGTGAATAAAACTCATAATAGTTTTGATTAACAAGACTTAACATTTTTTGATGAACCAATTTTTGATAGCTTTCTGGGATATTTTCCATGGATTCACCAACATAAGCAACATTTACTAAGCCAGTTTTTTGCTCAGATTTCTCCACATTTACTTGGGGAATTACAAGGTTTATAGAAAGAATAACCGCGATTGGTTTATACCAATAGCGCATTAATTTTCTGTTGGTGTTGGTAATCCACTGTCTCCTGCAGCCTCACCCCAAACACTTGTTCCTGCTAATGACATAAATAATAGTCCTACAACCAATATGAGAGCAAACATAAGACCAACTTGCTTGAATGTTGCAGGATTAGCCGTTGCAGGGATTGAGTCCACCAATTGTTTTTTAATGATTGTGGCTTCATCACCCATTCGCTCATAATATTTTAGTACTTCATAACGAAATTTTGACTTTACCTCAGCGTTATAACGGTAAAATTCTCCTTGAACCATAATTCGTCTCTCGTCCGGGGAAACATTTTTGAATTTTCCAGCAAAAACATATTTTGCGCCAGCTTTATCCGCTACTTTCTGAAAATTGGAATCAGAAATTGCTGCAAATAATTCATTAATTTCAGATTGAGCTAACTCTTGAACCTTATTCAGCGGGAGAAATTGTTCTGGATTTACGCCTTCAAATATGGCCTGCATTTTTTTTGACAATTCTTCCTCAACCCAAGGTTCCACATTTTCAATTTGAACACCAGCATAGGCAATTTTTACTGTTGTTTGACTTGTTTTGATTTGAGCCATCAAAAGTGTGCTTGCAAGGATAACGGCCAAAGGTTTTATAATTATTTTCATATATTGGAAATTACAGAGTTAATTAGATATGTGTGAAAAAAGAAATGGGCTCTATAAAAGAGCCCATTTCTTAAAAACAATTAAACCTTAGCCTCCGATGAGGCTATTGGGGTTTATTATTGACTTATATTTGGGTTTGCTCTGATCTCTCTGATCGGAATTGGAAAGAAGGAACCAGCTGGTGACTTCTCAACAGGATCCCAAATAGTAGATGTTGCACCAAATCGATACATATCCTGAAGGCGACGACCTTGAATAAAAAGGTTTGCGTAGCGTTCATGTTGATATGCTGCGCCAGCATCTTGAGTAGTATAGGCGCCTAAATCATCTATAGCACGAATTTTATTTAATTCAGCAATGCAACCTGCATTATCACCACCGGCTAATTTACCTTCGGCAATAATTAAATGCATTTCGCGCGCTGAAACAATCGTGATTGGTGCATAGTCGGTACCACCACCAATGCCAGATCCAAAGATCGCTGCTTCAGCTAGCACACGCGTGTCTGGTGCGCCTGTAACAGGATCAGTTTTGTTTGGATCACCACCCTTATCAGGGTGTTGAGGTGAATCTAAGAGGTCCATTTCTAGACGTCCATTGATTTGCCAAGACATGTTATTTGAAACAGTACCTGAACTAAAGTTCATTTTCCATTTCCAATCTGGTGTATCCATTAATGCTAGAGCATTTGCAGCTGTACTGGCACCTGCATTCACATAAGGAGCAGATGTATTAACGGGATTATTTTTTCCCCAAACTCCTTTTGCATGTTCTGCGCGAGCCTTTAATGCATGAACTCTAACCTTCCAAGCAGCATTTGCTTTTGCATCAGCTTTACCTAGAAGAGCAATTGCTTCATCATACATTTGTGACATATTCGCAGCACCAATAGGTTTCCCTGCTACGGTTTTATCTGAATAGACAAAATCATCAAACATGTCAGCAACAAATACACGAACCATAGCAGCTGTTGCATAAGCCATAACTAGATCCTGATCATCTGGTAGATCAGCACCTAATTCTTCTAATACAGATACAGCTTTATCTGCCATCCAGCGTCCTTCAGAGATTGAAGGCCAGGCACCATCAACGAATTCATTATATACGTTGGTCATACCGCCTTTATCCAATTGTCTCCAGGCATCACGAGAGCCAGTCCAGACAACTTCGTCTGTAGCAACAGAATTCGCGATCATGATATTACCAATTCCATTAAGGACGGTATTCCATGCGCCATTAGCTACAGCAGCCGCTGCAGAAGGATCCGCAAGGTCTCCTTCAAGCAAACTATTAGGGTTATCAACTTCTAAACTACAGCCAATCATCGAAAACGTAACGAGAAGGCTGATTAATTTCATTTTATTTGTCATGATCATACCTCCTTTATAATCCAACTTTTAAGCTGAAGTTCCACATGCGTGGTACTGGAACACCAAAAGCATCAATTGATTGTTGATGATCACTGATACCGCCGTTTGTACGGGCAAGAGAATTCAACTCTGGATCGATACCTGAATAATCAGTGCTCATCCATAAGTTTTTACCAGAAACTGCTACTGTTAAAGATTTAACTCCAAAACGAGTAGCTACTTCTTGATCTACTGTGTAAGCAAGACTTAATTCACGTAAACGGACAAATGATCCATCTTCTATGGTGTTAAGGCCACTATAAGGCGATAACGCTAGAAACTCTTTACACCATTTTGCAGCAGCATCCATACGCTCTTGACCAGCCTTAGCTGGATCCATTAGAGCGGCTTCAGTTGCAGCTGCTTTTGGAGTATTACGTCCAATCAAACCGTGAGATTTACGAAATGCATCAGTTAGATTTGTTATGTGATAATTTCCCCAACGGGACTCGAATAATGTATTAATACGAATATTCTTTCCCCAGTTAAGACTTCCACCAAATGATGCGGTATAGTCAGGGGTTGGTTTTCCTAGATACCAGCCAAGTGCGCCTGTATCTTTTGCCAAACCTGCTGCAACATCAGCATCAGTTGGAGTCAACATAACTGGATTCCAACCAGAACGGACACCTGCACCACCAGTTTTGAAAAACGCAAGAAGGTCAGCTTGGCTATCCGCTTTACCATCACCATTGATATCAATTGGATAATCTGTAGATCGGTCAAGTTTCGCTCCAAAATAAGTGCCTGGAGACCAACCTTCCGTCAAGAAATTGCGATAACGAGGATAAGAACCACCGATTTTTTGTTCAGGTGCTCCACCAAGACTAACCACTTTTTCTTCAAGGTAGGATAGTGTTCCAAAAACGTCAACACTCATTTGAGAGTTACGCATGACATTTGCATCTAAGCCAACTTCCCAACCTTTAGCATCTAATTGCCCAATGTTGGAGAGCTGTGTATTAATAAAACCGCCTGAAGGTGGGTATGCTCTTTGGATCAATGCTTCATCTACAACTCTATCCCAGTATTGAAAATCTACAGCGATCTTATCATTTAAAAGACCTACTTCACCACCGAATTCAATTTCAGTAGATACTTCAGGTTTTAATGTTGGATCGCCTACATTTCCAGGACGAAGTCCAGGGCCAAATTCAGAAGCCCAAGGGGAATAAGTTGTAAATTGGTCAAATGCGCCAGGCTGTTGACCTGCTTGTCCCCAAGCCATACGTAGTCTTAATGTAGACACAGGACCCATTTGTCCAAGCTGCGTAGTTGGGATATAAGAAACATTCACGCGAGGATAAGTCACTGTTGTGAAATCTGCACCAAAAGCACTATTTGCATCTTGGCGTACACCAACTGTAGCATATAACCAATCTTGGAAACCAAGTCTGGTTTGAACCAAGAATCCAGCTTCCACTACTTCAGAAAAGTATGATCCTGGGTTGCCTGGAGCACCCAATGCGCCTAGAACTTGAAGTCCAGGGCCAGGGAACTGTTGACCACCACCATTCATACTCTTATAAATTGTTTGGAACGTTTGGAAGCCCACAACACTTTCATGAGAAATGACACCTGCTGTACCAGCATAATCAGCTTTTACATCAGCAGTATAGACTTTTCTATCATTTTTGTTTTTAAAAAGAGCGCCGGCTGTGGCATAAGCCATTTTACCATCAACATTGTAGCCAAACGGTGTTAATGCGGTACTCTTATTTAGTGTTGAGTTCATCCCAAATGTACCTGAAAGATTCAAGCCGTCTGTAACTTTATAACTTGCTTGCAATGAGATCGTGGTATTATCACCTTCGTTATTTTGAGAACGATAGGTTGTCTCACGAGCGGTCGCAAATGCCATAGAGCCAGATGCATTATTTTCAGTTGAATGTTCAGGTTTTCCCATTTGAATGAGGGAAGTTGTTCCATAAATATTGTTATTATTTTGGATCGTATTATGGTCTGTGTAAGAATAGTTAGTTGATAAACGGAGACGAATTTTATCCGTTGGCAACAAGTTCAGCGTAGCGCTTGCCATAAATTGATCACGATAGTCATTGGCGCCTGGTTTAGTTGGGTCCGCAGCACCAACAGGTTTCCCAAGAAGGGTAGCTGTTTCATCATAAGGACCATCACTATTCAAGTATCGTACACTTGCATAATAAGTTGCGCCAGGTGCACCACCTCTAACAGAAGCAGAAACAGTTTGGTTACTTCCTTTATCATAAAGCCAGCTAGTAAATGGGACTGAGATCACCTCGTAAGGTTTAAGACCACCTTTAGCATAGTCAGGAAATAATTTTGCCATACGATCTGCAGTTGCCTGATCTCTAGCAAACCCAGAGTTGGGCTTCCATCGGTCTTCAGGGTAAGCACTTGACATAGTACTTACTTCTACTGAAAAATCAGGTTTTGAGATTGCACCTTGTTTTGTAAAAATTTGTATAATGCCATTGGCAGCTTGAGTCCCGTAAAGTGATGCAGCAGCAGCACCTTTTAGGATTTCAATGCGCTCAATCGCATCTGGGTTAATTTCATCTAAGCGTGAGGGTGTTCCGCCAGGACCAGTCCCACTAGCAGTATTATCTATGCGAACACCATCGATATACACAACGGGTTCATTAGATTGTGATAGTGTAGAAGATCCACGGATACGAATCGAAGCGCCTTCGCCATTTAGGCCACCATTTGGTAGCATCACAACGCCTTTTTCACGACCTTGAAGAATATCCGAAAAGTTAGTAATCGGAGCATCTTGCAAAGTTTCCATGTTTACCACACCCACTGAATTTCCAACTTTAGATTTTTCCACAGCGGTACCAGCACCTGTTACGATGACCTCATTAAGGTTCAAAGCAGCAACAGACAGACCGAAATCTGCACTGGCATTACCGTCGGCTGGAACATCTACATTCATTGATTTACTTGCGTAACCAATGTAGTTGGCATTCAATCTCTGAGCACCTGCAGGTACCCGACTAATGGAATATTCACCATTTACATCCGTGGCTGCACCTAAATTGGTACCGACCACAAGGACGTTGGCTCCCACTAGCGGATCCCCAGTATCAGCGTCAGTGACGCGACCAGAAACAGAACCTTGCTGAGCAAAGAGAAATGTACTCATTGCAACAAGCATTAAAAGGTTAGTAACCGATCTGGGAATGCTAAATGTATTCATTAAGCCTCCTAAGGTTAATTGTTTTATCGTCAATAAAGTATAGAAATAGTGCATATTAATAACACTATTGAATATACCCTCCGTCTGGAGACTAAGTGTTTTAACAGTTATAAGTCAATGAAATAATTTAAATTTCTTTTTCGCAGATTCAATTAAGAGAATCTGGATAAGAATAACTAAATTATAGATATGAGTCTGTGGTTGAGAACACTATTTCAAAACCGTTTTTTTCAAGTTATTGCTGGAATATTTGTCACGGTAATTATTGGTGGATTAATATTACAATGGCTTGAACCAGGAGAAATATCCGAAGGGAACACCCCATTTTGGTGGGCCATTGTGACGATGACAACGGTCGGATATGGTGATTTTTCTCCAAAAACTGTAGAAGGTCGTTTGTTTGCTGTTATTATTATGTTTATTGGAATTTCACTGGTTTCACTGCTCACAGCTTCAATATCATCAATTTTTGTTGCGCAAAAAATTAGGGAGGATAAAGGTTTGGAAAAATTAAGTTTATCTGATCATCTTGTGCTTTGTGGATGGAATCCAAATGCAGAAAGTGTAATTGATTCAATACAAAATCTCAATCATGATAATCTTATTAGAGATTTAGTTTTGGTGAATGATCTATCCCCTGAAGAGGTTACTTTACTAAAAAATAGATATCAAAAGTTGAATATCCATTTTGTATCAGGTGATTTTACCCATGAAGAAACTTTAAATAAAGCTAGTATTGCAGAAGCAAATACCGTCATAATAGTTCCAAATGGAACAACTGCAGAAATGGCGTCTCATGACGAAAAAACGATATTTGCAACGCTAACAATTAAAAGTATCAGTAGCGCAATTAGAGTAGTGGCTTATATCTTACACCGGGAAAACTTAACTCATATTAAAAGAGCAGCTGCTGATGAAGTTGTGGTAAGCGATGATTATAGCGCACATTTATTGGCTTCCCATGTTGTCGAGCCTGGTATTCCTCAGACGGTGAATCAATTAATGGAAAGTGATTCCCATGCTCGTATAAAAAGAGTTCCGATTCCACAAAAATTTATTGGTCAGAGTTATGATGAATTATTTGATTATTATAAACAAGAAAGAAGTGCAATTTTGATCGGTATTTGTTCTGAAGACGAAAATTTAGGTATTGGAGCAGTTCTCTCTTCTGATGCTTCTACTCTTGATGCATTTATTGAACGAAAACTAAAAGAGGGGGGTATTTCACTACAAGAAGAAAGTAAAGTTCATGTTCATATAAACCCTGAAAAAAATTATATGATTAAAGATGATGAACAAGCCATTATAATTCCTTGAGGTACTTATGAATAGTGAAAAATTAAAAAATTATAAAATTTTTGAAGATCTAAGTAATGAAAATATCAATTTATTTCTTGATGTTATAGAGGAGGTTAAAGTTGATAAAGGAGAAAATTTTATTTCTGAAGGAGATGAAGGGGATAGCATTTTTCTACTCTTAAAAGGCGAAGTTGAAGTAAACCAAGTTTTGACTCTATCTGTGAATAAAGGGGAAATAGATAAGAGAGAAAAAGCTCTGATAAAACTTTCCAGCGATGATTACCCACAATTTGGAGAAATGTCCATGTTTAATGAGGGCGATCGAAGGACTGCCAATGTAAAAGCAAAGTCTAATTGTACCTTAGGAAAGATTAATAAAGAAAATCTATTTACGATCTGTGATAAAAACCCAGATGTTGGATATAAAATTATGCGAAACCTAGGTAGAATTATATCTGGGAATCTTGTTAAGGCAAATCAAAATGTTCTCAAATTGACTACAGCATTTAGTCTAATTTTAGATCGGTAATCATAAAATAATCCTAATCGATGTCAACGCCACAACTCGATAAAACTTATAATTGGAATAAACTTGAAGAGCGTTGGTATCAACACTGGTTAGATTCCAATTATTTCGAAGGTAAATCGGATTCAAAAAAAGAGCCTTATTCTATAGTAATCCCCCCGCCAAATGTGACGGGTATGCTAACGATGGGACATGTTTTAAATAATACCATTCAAGATGTTCTTATTCGGAAAGCGAGGATGGAAGGCAAAAATGTTTGCTGGATTCCAGGGACAGATCACGCATCGATTGCAACAGAATCCAAAGTAGTCCAATCATTAGAAGGAAAAGGCATTAAAAAAGACACTCTTTCGAGAGAAGAATTTTTAAAACATGCCTGGGAATGGAAAGAAAAGTATGGTGATATAATTATTAATCAGCTGAAGAAACTAGGCTGTTCCTGTGACTGGGGTAAACAGCGATTCACTATGGACAAAAACTATTCACGGTCAGTAATCACTGCTTTTGTTAAATTATATGAAGAAGGATTGATATATAGAGGGCATCGCCTTGTGAACTGGTGTCCAGTATCAAAATCAGCGATAAGTGATGAAGAAGTTATACACAAGGAAAAGAATGGCAAATTATGGTATTTCAGATATTCTATAAAAGGAACTAATGATCATTTAACTCTTGCCACAACTAGACCAGAAACTATGTTAGGTGATACTGCAGTGGCTGTTAACCCAAAAGATGATAGATATAGCGAATTTATTGGAAAAACGGCAATTTTACCCCTTGTAGGACGTGAAATACCTATTATTGCAGATAATCATGTCGATCCTGAATTTGGGACGGGCTGTATTAAAGTTACGCCTGCACATGACCCTAATGATTTTGCTATTGGGGAGCGTCATAAATTGGAATTCATAAATATTATGAAAAAAGATGCCTCAATGAATTCGGAAGTTCCGAAAAAATATCAAAAATTAACTAGAGAATTGGCCAGAAAAGCTGTGATTTCAGATATGGAATCAGAAGGAAAAATCGATAAAATCGAAGATTATACGCATAATATCGGATATTCCGAACGTGGAAATGTGCCTATTGAGTTCTATTTATCAGATCAATGGTACTTAAAAATGGATGAATTAGCAAAACCTGCACTAAAAGTAGTTAGTACAGGAGAAATCAAATTTTATCCCAATCATTGGGTTAAAACCTATAATCATTGGATTGAAAATATAAAAGATTGGTGTATTAGTCGACAATTGTGGTGGGGACACCAAATTCCAGTGTGGTATCATCGAGAGGATTCAAAAAAAATACATGTTTCTGTTGATGGCCCCAGTGACCCTGAAAATTGGACTCAGGATGAAGATGTTTTGGATACTTGGTCATCGTCTTGGCTTTGGCCTTTTGCTGTGCATGATTGGCCCGATAAAAATGATGATTTAAAGTCATTTTATCCCACAAATGAATTAGTTACTGGACCGGACATTATTTTCTTTTGGGTTGCTCGAATGATAATGGCAGGGCAGCATTTTACAGGTAAAAGCCCGTTTAAAAATGTATACTTCACGTCAATCCTCAGAGATGAAACAGGAAGAAAATTCAGCAAATCCTTAGGAAATTCTCCTGATCCATTAGAGTTGTTTACAGAATATGGAACAGATGCAGTGCGTTTTGGCACTATGCTAATGGCTCCTCAGGGACTAGATGTTCTTTTTTCAGATTCTAGATTAGAAATTGGAAGAAATTTTATGAATAAGCTTTGGAATGCTTCTCGTTTTGTCCAAATGAACGTCGATGAGAAACTTATTTCGAAAATAGATATTTCTAAAATTGAATTAGATATTCCTGAGCGTTGGATATTGAATCAATTAAATCAGACTGCTATTGATGTAAATCGTCAGTTTGATAGGTTCCATTTTAATGAAGCAGCAAAGCTAATCTACGAATTTACCTGGAGCGATTTTTGTGATTGGTATATAGAAATTGCAAAAACACGATTTTATGGAGAAAATCCAGAAAAAGCAGCCATAACTGCAGCTGTCTCCATTAAAGTTATCAAGGGTATCCTTAGTTTATTACATCCATTTGCTCCATTTATTACTGAAGAGCTATGGTCTTATTTTAAAGATAGCAAAGATAATGATTTAATTATATCTCCTTGGATTGAGGGAGATTCTTCAATAAAAGATGAAACTGCAGAAAATTCAGTTGATTTATTAAAGGAAATAGTGACAGCTGTACGTATGATAAGAAGTCAAATGAATGTTCCTCCAGGGAAAAAGGCAGATTTAATTATAAGAAATGTGAATGGATATAAATCAAATCTTGAATCTTTTGATGAAATAATCAAAACTCTAGCTAAAATAAATACAATTTCTATTGGTAAAGATATAAAAAAACCTGATCAATCAGCTACTGCAGTAGTAAAAAAAATGGAACTTTTTGTTCCACTAAAAGGATTAATAAATTTGGACCAGGAAACTGTTCGTTTAACAAAACGTTTAGATGAGTTAACATCTCATTTAAAATCGATAGAAAAGAAATTGGAAAATAAACGTTTTATTGACAATGCGCCCAAGAGCGTAATAGATCATGAAAAACAGAAGTTTATAGATATGAGTGATGAATTTGATCTTATTAAAACAAATTTGGATATTTTAAAATGAGAATAATAATTATAACTATAAGTCTTTTATATTCTTTAACTGGGCAATCAAACAATGCCATAATTACTATGTATAAGGATGAGATTGCACTTATTAAGCAGCCAGTATCCT
>ENA-UPTF01001610-UPTF01001610.1-marine-metagenome-genome-assembly--contig:-NODE-1610-length-14013-cov-5.803243_pt1 | contig 14013 bp, 10 predicted proteins | sample MGYA00238166_ERZ767019 | MGnify/ENA primary metagenome ERZ767019 (study PRJEB28930, sample SAMN06266391) | marine metagenome | isolation source: Sea water from 250 m depth | place: Atlantic Ocean...
CATTAGAACTTGCCTTGGGTGTTATGATTATTGCAGCAGCACCCGGCGGGGTTACATCTAATGTTTTAACAAAATTTGCAAATGGTGATGTTGCATTATCAGTATCTTTGACTGCAATAATAAGTTTAATAAGTATTATATCAGTTCCATTTATAGTATTTAAATCTGCTGATTTGTTACAAGTCACAAGTATTTCAAAAGAGATTTCAATGATTGGAATTTCAATGAAAATGTTTTTAGTTGTTACGTTACCAGTTCTTTTAGGAATGTTAATTAGAAAATTAGCAAAGAATTTTATTGATTCGAAAACACAATTAATTCAAAAAATTTCTGTTATTTTATTTGTTATTGTTTTTGCAGCTATTTGGGTTGAAGAATGGGAAAATATAATAAGTTATATAGCCCAAGCTGGAACAATCACATTAATCTTAAATATTGTTATGATGTTGATTGGTTATTATGTTGCTAAATTTTTAGCAAGTGGTATCGCTCAAAGAAAATGCATCTCATTAGAATGTGGACTTCAAAATGGAACTTTGGCTGTATTTGTAGCTAGTCAATTATTTAATGATATAACATTTTTAATTCCAACAGCAGCATATGCTTTAATAATGTTTTTAACTTCGTTAATATTTGTATTTTTTGTAAGAAAAATTTCTTAATTAACTATCTGTGTTTTTTCTTTAGATCTTTTTTAAGAGTAATTTTATTATAAATTCTCTAATGGATGATGGGACATAAGTTCAAGATTATTTTCACCAACTAAATATTGTTGTTCAAGTTTAACCCCTTCTTTTCCCCTTACTTTACCAATGTATGTTTCCACAGTAATGGTCATATTTTTTTCAAAACAACCTTCTTTTTGACCTCCATCAGTTGGATACCTAATCATTGGCCATTCATCACAAAGACCAATACCATGAACCATACATGTATATCTGTTTCCATAATATTCATCAGGAAGTTTCCATGATTTTTCTGTAAATTCTTTAAAGGATACACCAGCTTTAATCAATCTAGAGTTATGATTTATATGTTCAAGCGCCATTTGATATAATTTTTTTTGATCTTCATTAAATTTATGTCCTTCAACAAAAGCTCTTGATATATCTGCACAATATCCATAGGGACCAACCATATCAGTATCGAATGACACCATCTCACCTTTTTGAATAACTTTATTACTACTTTCCTGCATCCAAGGGTTTGTTCTTTGACCGGAAGATAAAATTCTGCATTCCATCCATTCACCACCATGTTCAATGTTAGTTTTGTGTAAAATTGACCAAAGTTCGTCCTCTGTCATTCCTGCTTTTAGCTCTTCTCTCATTTTATTAATTCCAATCCCAGCAACTTCAAGAGCAGCTTTCATGCATTTTAACTCCTCAGGGGATTTAATAACTCTTGCTTGTTCAATAATTAATTTAGCGTCAACTACTTTAATTCCAGCTTTATTAAGCGCAGTAACAGCAGGTCCATTAATAACATCAATTGCAATTTTTTTATTTTTAAAATAAGAATTGGACAAACTATCAACCTCATTAATCCATTTTTTTAATTGTAAATTTGCTTGATCACCATTACTAAAATAGTCCCAAGTTATTGCAGGTCTTACCTCATTTATTAAATTCAGATGGCTGGATAGTCCTTCGCAATTAAAATACTCATACAAAATTACCGGACCATTAATTGGTATAAAACAGTAACGAGTTAGATTATGCATGTTGTAAATACTCATATTAGTAGTATCTAGTGCATACCTAACATTTACTGGATCAAACAATATACAAGCTTCTAAATTATTTTTTTCTAATTCTTTTTTAACTCTATCAAGTCTGTAAGATCTAAGTTTATCAAAATTAATTTCATCCTCTCTTAATCTTTTCTTTGTAATGAAGTTTTGATTAGGTTTTATATCAGGGCTAATTTTTCTTTTAAATTTCATATTAAACTATATTTGATGCTACCCATTTATGAAAGTGGTGAGTTGGATTATCCATAACTGGTGAAAAATTTCCACCATTGTAAGAAGGTGAATTTCGACCTTCTTGCATACCTTCTATTATATGAACATCCTCAGACTGCACACCTTTCCATAATTTATGATTCTGTTTTCTTAAAGATTTAAATTTTTTTGAATTAGCTGCTTTTTCGCCAACATAATATATTTCCATATGTTCTTTAGTATATTTGTGACCAATTGGTTCCAGCCAATAAGAATAAAAATGATCTTTATGAAGACCCAACATTACATTTGGAAATAAAGCTACATATTCAGCAATATGCTCTTTATTTTTTGGCCAATTAGGAAAACTTGGAAATTTTTGTTTACCTTTTAACCTAGGATTATAAACCGTCGTTCCTTGACCCGCAAAACGATTTGGTAAACCTTGTATATGATAATGATCTTCTATTTTTGAATAAGAGTTCAGTCCAGGATGAACCCATGGTAAATGATAACTCTCGCAGTAATTTTCTATAGCAAATTTCCAATTACAATTTGCGTTTAAATTGAAATATCCATAATCTTTTGAATAAACCATTAATTTTCTATCTTTTATTGACCAAAATTTTTCCCATCGATCACTTAATGGTTTTATGTATTTATCAAATGATATTTCATTATTACTTATATTTATAAAAATCATATCTAGCCAAACACTAGATCTAATTTCTTTTAAATTGCTTTTTGATTTATCAAATTTTACTGAATTATGTTTATTCATACCTCCAAGATGAGGAGTAGCAACTAGTTTTCCCTCTGTATCATAAGACCAAGAATGATAAGGACATCTAATTAGATTTTTTATTTTACAATTTTTTTGTAACAGTTTGTAACCTCTGTGACTACAAACATTGTGAAAAACTCTTATTTTATTATTTTTATCTCTTAATATAATTATTGGTATTCCAAGTAAATCAAAAGGTTTTGCGTCGCCAATATTTGGAACTGAACTTCCAACTCCAATTACAACCCATTTATCTTCGAACAATTTTTTTCTTTCTATTTTTGTATACGCTTCGCTGGTATAGCATTCATTTGGTAGACCATGAGATGTTTCAATTGGATTATTAACAACATCTAATTTTTTCTTTTCAATAATTTTATAAATTGGAATTTTATTTTCTACATCTTTTTGTGTCATCTAACTTCTCATCTTTTCTCCACTTGGATCATAAAGTGGTTCTTTTATTATTGAACAATTAAATAGATTTCCATTTATCTCTATTTGAATTCTATTTGTTGATTTTAATTCATTTGTGTTAATATATGAAAAAGCTACACTTTTATTTACAAAATGTGCAAAACCACCCGAAGTGACATAACCTATGCTTTTGTCACCATTTGTTACAGCTTCATTATTTGTTACATCGATATCATTTGTTTCTACTATTAAAGGTGTGAGTTTATTTGGGCTTTTATCTTTTTTAATATTATCTTTTCCAATAAATTCTTTATCCCAATTTATAAACATATCTAAACCAGTTTCTTTTGGTGTAAAATCAGGTCTATAATCTAAAGTCCATGCGCCCCAATTTTTTTCCAATCTCATAGACATCAAAGCTCTTGAGCCAAATGGCCTAATGTTAAATTCCTTTCCGGCCTTTGTTAGCTCTTCATATAATTTTAATTGAAAATGAGGAGCAACATAAATTTCATAACCAAGCTCTCCCGTAAAAGAAATCCTATTTACTATTGCAGGAACTCCTCCAGCAAACATTTTTTTAGAGTCTCTAAACTTAAATTTTTCATTTGAAATATCGTCTCTTACAATTTTTTCTAGTACTTTTCTCGATTTAGGACCTGCTATAGATAAACCATGAAAATCATCTGATCTGTTTTTATAATTTACATTAAATTTATTGATATGAGTTTCAAACCATCTTCTGTGCATTTCCTGTGCAACCCCAGAGCCAAAAATCATAAATTCATATTCATCCAAGCAAGCTACAGTTAAATCTCCGTATAATTTTCCTTTGTGTGTTAACATTGGAGTTAAGGAAATTCTTCCTGGTTTAGGCAATCGACCAGCCATTATATAGTTTAAAAACTTTCTCGAATCTGGCCCTTTAAATTCATGTTTAGCAAAATTAGCAACCTCTATTAAACCAACGTTTTCTCTAACATTCTTAACTTCTTTTGAAACATAATCGTGTGATCTGGATCTCTTAATCGTAGGTTCCTCATGGGCATCCTCTTTATTATTTGCAAACCATAAAACATTTTCTAATCCAAAACTATCACCCATCACAGCTCCTTGATTTACAAAACGATCGTACAAGGCTGTCGTTTTTTGTTTTCTGCCTTTTGGTAAAGTTTCATTTGGAAATGTCATAATAAATCTTCTTTCATAGTTTTCTGAAGATTTTATTGTTCCATATTGTGGAGATGCATAATCACCAAATCTTGCAACATCCATAGCCCAAACATCTATTGAAGGTTCTCCATCTATAATCCATTCAGCGATACATTTTCCAACACCACCTCCTTGACAAAAACCAGCCATGACACCAACAGCTACCCAATAATTTTTCATCCCAGGAACTGGTCCAATCAAGGGACTACCGTCTGGACCAAAAGTGAATGGACCATTTACAATATTTTTAATACCAGCTTTTTCTAATGCAGGCATTCTTTCAAACCCTATTGCTAATCTGTCTTGTATGTTGTCTAGCTTTGGTTCAAGTAACTCATGACCAAAATTCTTGGGTGTTCCTTCAATTTTCCATGGAGTAGATTTTTGTTCATAGGTTCCAAGAAGCATTCCCTTTCCTTCTTGTCTAAAATAAATATTTCCTTCAAAATCTGTTCCTATTGGTAATCTTTGATCACCCATAGCTTCAATTTCAGGAATAGATTCTGTAATTAAGTAATGATGCTCCATAGGCTGAACAGGTAAATTTATTCCCGCTAAGTGACCAACTTCTCTTGCCCAAAGTCCAGCAGCATTAATCACTATTTCAGCATTTATATTTCCTTTGTCTGTAATCACATCCCAAGATCCATCTGGTTTTTGTTTAGTATCTTTAACTACTGTATGAGTATAATATTTACCTCCATGAACCTTTGCAGCCTTAGCAAATGCATAAGTAACTCCAGAAGGATCAACTTCACCGTCAATTGGATCCCATAAAGCTAAAAGATATCTAGATGGGTCTATTAAAGGATTTTTCTTTTTTACTTCTTTGAGGGAAATAAATTCTTGATCAAGACCCATGTATCTCGCTTTTGATCTTTCTCTTTTTAAATAATCAGCCCAAACCTCATTAGATGCTAAATAAAAACCACCACTTGGCTTAAAACCAGTTGAATGACCAGATTCTTTTTCTATCTCTTTATATAAGCCAATGGTATAGGCCATCATTCTAGAAATGTTTGGGTCTGAAGAAATGACATGGACACTTCCTGCTGCATGCCATGAAGATCCTGAAGTTAATTCGTTTCTTTCAAGCAATACACAATCTTTTAATCCAAATTTAGATAAATGATATAAAATTGAACAACCTACTACTCCCCCACCTATAACAACAACTTTTGCATGACTTTCCATCTTTATTTAATACTTTTTACTCATACTGGTATTAATGTCTAAAAAAGATTTATCATCCCCGTGTAACCAATGTTTGCTAATGTCAGGATAATATTTATATGAAATTGGTTTCCTACCTAGAGCAACTGACATTTCTCTTACATGATGAGGCTCGGCTCCACAACATATACCAATAAAATTTATTTTCTTATTTAAGCAATCTTTTGCAAATTCAGCCATTTCAAATCTATTACAATATAAGTTATCTAAAGCTGCGGGAAAAGCATTACCCCCTGGAATACAATCACAACCAATATCAGTTTGATTTAAAAAATTTGGCTGTTCTTCTGTAGTTCTATAAGGAACAGGTAAACCAGCTACATGACAAGAAACTTTATTTCGTATCTTTGATAAAAGTTTCATTGTCATTTTTGGTCCACGATAGCAATTTAAACCAACAACATCTGAACCAAGATCCTCCATGATTTTACATGCATCTTCTGGTGTATTTCCTTCTCTTGTAAGATCTCCTTTTGGAATTGAAAAGTTTGTAACTGCAATTAAACCTTCGTCTTTTATTGCTTTTAAGGCAATTTTCATTTCACCAATCCAATTTATTGTCTCTGCCACTACAAAATCAACACCAGCTTCTTTTGCCCAAGCTACTTGCTCTTCATACATTTTTTGACATTCACTATGAGATTTTTTTTCATTAGGATTGTAAATATTTGTATTAGCAACGTCCCCACAAACCATTAAATCTAATTCTTTAAATTCTTTTGCTGCGTCTTTTGCGATTTTTAATGCATTTTTTTGCATTGGCTCAAGCAACTTTTCTTTACCAATTAAACGAAGTTTTTCTCTGTGCCCATAATATGTAAATGCTTGAACAACATCAGAACCTGCCCTTATAAATTCTCTATGTAGCTGAGAGACTACTTCTGGATGCTCTAAAACAACCTCGGGCACAAAGGATCCAGCAGACAAATATCCTCTTCTTTCCATTGCAAATAAATATCCTTCAGCACAAAGAACTGGACCTTCATTTAGTCGTGTTAATAAATCTTTCTTCATTTTTTCTCCTTAACAATACCTTTTTTTGTTTAAAAAATTGAATTTGAAGAAGAAAATTTTTATTTTTCTCTAATTATTGATTGCTGAAAAACAGTTTTACAATTTAAATTAAATTTAAAGCCAAAATAATTATCTTTATGTATGTTTTTCATAACGAAAATTATATATCTTATTTAATTCCCCTAAAAGATGAAATATAATGCAATTTGAAGTTGTACAAAGTTTGTGTTTTTTTTCAATATATGTTCTAATCCAAAAAACAAATGGGGGAATTATGAAAAAGATAAAAAATTTGTTACTTTCTGTAGCATTTTTAACAGGAGTGACATTTGCTAGTACTTCTGCGAATGCTGCTTGCGGAAAAGTAACAATAGCAGAAATGAACTGGGCATCGGCTCAGGTAATAGCGCACGTTGACAACATAATACTTTCAAAAGGTTATGATTGTAATTCAGAGCTTATACCTGGTGATACAATGCCTACAGCTACTTCATTAGTAGAAAAAGGAGAGCCTTCAATAGCTCCTGAGCTATGGTCTCAAAATATCAAAAATATTTTAGATCCAGCTGAAAAAGAAGGAAAAATCAAAAACGTTGGAAAAGTTTTTGAAAATGGTGGAGAAGAAGGCTTGTGGATACCGACTTATATGGTTAAAAAAAATCCAAAGCTAAAAACAATAGAAGGTGTTTTACAACATCCTGAATTGTTTCCACATCCCGAAGATTCAAGCAAAGCCGCATTTTATGGCTGCCCTGCTGGATGGAACTGTCAAATAACAACAACGCAAATGCATAAAGCTTTTGGAATGGAAAAAGCTGGTTTTGCTTTCATCGATCCAGGTTCTGGCGGAGCTCTGTCAGGGTCTATGGGTGAAGCTTATAACAAAGAAGCAGGTTGGTTTGGTTATTACTGGGGTCCTACAGCAATCTTAGGTAAATACGATATGACTAAACTTGATGAAGGTGTTAAACATAAACATGATACTTGGATTTCAGAAATTAATGATCTTAATGTCGCTAGTCCAGGAAAAAACAAATACCCTGCATCTACAGTTGAAACATACGTAGGTTCGGACATGCTTAAAAACAAAGTTGTTATGAAGTATCTTGAAAAAAGAAGCTTTAACAACGCTATGTTAAGTAAAATCCTAGCTTGGAAAGAATCAAATCAAGCTGAAGCTAATGAAACAGCCGAACACTTCTTGAAAACCGAAGAAAAAACTTGGAAGAAATGGGTTTCAGGTGGTGCAGCTAAAAAAATTAAAGCAGCTCTTTAATTAACTTTTAAAAACAAACCCCATTAATTTGGGGTTTGTTTTGATTTATTTATGGAAAATTTTCTAACAAAATTTCCTGAAATGCCCAAAGAAACCTACAGGGCAATGAAAAAAGGGGTTGATGCAAGCTATAAATCTTTTGCAAGAGAATATGGTGATGCAATAGATGCTTTTTTTGAACCACTCTTACAACTTTTAGTTTTTTTTGAAAAACTACTAATCTCTACACCTTGGCCAATTGTTTTAGGGGTTATCTTGGCTTTAACGTACTGGGGTAGCAGAAGTGTAAAGATAACTATATCAACCTTCCTAGCTTTTATATTTATCGGTTACTTTAAAATGTGGAATGAAACAATGAGTACCATTGCGATTATAATGACTTCTGTTTTGATTTCAGTAGCCATAGGAATTCCTACTGGTATTGCTATGTCTAGATCTGACCGAACTCAAGCAATTGTCACGCCTATCCTTGATTTAATGCAAACAATGCCACCTTTTGTTTATTTAATACCAATTGTAATGTTAATGGGAATTGGAAAAATTCCTGGACTAATTGCAGTTGTTGTATATGCAATACCGCCTTTAATCAGATTAACAAATTTAGGTATAAGAGAGGTTGACAAAGAGGCTTTGGAAGCTGCTGACGCTTTTGGTTCAACACCCTGGCAAAAATTAACCAAAGTTCAATTACCAATGGCACTACCAACAATTTTTGCAGGTATTAATCAAACAATTATGATGGCTCTTGCAATGGTTATTATTGCAGCAATGATTGGAGTTAAAGGTCTTGGTCAGCCGGTGTTACAATCTATATATAATCAATATTTCACAAAAGGAGTATTATACGGACTTGCTATTGTGATTGTTGCAATAGTTTTTGATAGAGTTTCACAATCCTACGGAAAAAGAATCCAGAAACATAGATCAGGAAAATTAATTGATGACTAAAAAAATTTCAATTAAATCTCTTTATAAAATTTTTGGTAAAGATCCTAAAAGAGCCATGGAATATGTTCAAAATGGTATTGGAAAAGACCAGCTATTAGAAAAACATAATCATGTACTCGGTCTTTCAGATATAAACCTAGATATAGAAGACAAATCAATTCAAGTGGTAATGGGTTTGTCTGGTTCAGGTAAATCTACTTTGATAAGACACATTAATAGATTGATTGAGCCAACCTCGGGCTCAGTCAATGTAGAGGATCAGGAAATAACTAATCTTGATCTTGGAGAATTAAGAGATTTTAGAAGACAAAAAACCGCAATGGTGTTTCAGAAGTTTGCATTACTGACACATAAAACTGTTTTGGAAAATGTTTCATTTGGTTTAGATATTCAAAAAAAAGATCCTAATGAGGCAAAAAATAGAGCAATGAAATGGATAGATAGAGTTGGTTTAACAGGTTATGAAAAAAAGTATCCTCAGCATTTATCTGGTGGAATGCAACAAAGAGTAGGTTTGGCTAGAGCACTTACAAACGATGCAGGCATACTATTAATGGACGAGGCCTTCAGTGCTCTTGATCCTTTAATAAGAAAAGATATGCAAGACATGCTCTTAGAACTTCAAGAAGAATTGCATAAAACCGTTGTTTTTATTACTCATGACCTCGACGAAGCTCTTAAGTTAGGAGACAACATTGCTATTTTAAAAGATGGTAAAATGGACCAAGAAGGTATTCCTGCTGAGATTATTCTGAGACCAAAAACAGAATATGTGAGAAAATTCGTTGAGGATGTAAATAGAACAAGAGTTTTAAAAGCTAAGCACATCATGGAAAAGATAAACGGTATAAATACAAGTGGTGCTATGCTTGTAAATCAAGAAGATTTTCTTGAAAAATTTATGGAAAAATTTGTTCAGGTAAAACCTGAAAATATTTTAGTTCAAGATGAGCGCAAAAATAACAAAGGCGTTATTACCTCAAAAAGACTCTCGGAGATCTTAAGGAAATAATTTCTTCGTGAAAAAAAAATAGAAAAATTGAAAAATGAGTAATTATCGCATAGATAATCTACAATATTGCAATTGGTCAAAAGAGATATTTAAAATTAATAATGAAGCAAAATTAGACGCCGTTCATGTTACCATAGCCTACCATGAAGATTTTAACGAGGTTAAAAAAAATATAGAAATTTGGAATAAACATTTTAAAGAAAATAAAGATTTAATTTTTCATGGAAAAACCTTTAAGGACATAGAAAAAGCTAATAAAGAAAAAAAAACAGCAATATTTTTTGGTTTTCAAAACTGCTCTCCTATAGTAGATGATATTAATTTAGTTGAAAAAGTATACGACTTAGGAGCAAGATTTATGCAACTTACTTATAACAATCAATCTTTGTTGGCTACTGGATGTTATGAAAAAAACGATAGTGGAGTTACTAGAATGGGGAAAGAGGTTATTAAAGAGATGAATAGATTAGGACTAGTAGTTGATATGTCTCATTCAGCTGAAAAATCAACATTTGATGCCATAGAACTATCATCAAAACCTATAGCCATTACTCATGCCAATCCTTCATTTTGGTTTGGAGCCAAGAGAAATAAATCTAACGAATTATTAAAAGCTCTAGCAGATTCTAAAGGAATGTTGGGTCTTTCTTTGTATCCTCATCACTTAAAAGATAAATCAAATTGTACACTTGAAAGCTTTTGCGAAATGGCTGCCAAAACAGCCGAGCTTATAGGTGTAGAACATATCGGAATAGGTTCAGATCTTTGTATAGGACATCCAAACTCTGTTGTTGAGTGGATGAGGAATGGAAAATGGACTAAAAAAAAAGACTTTGGCGAAGGTAGTTCTAGTAATCCAAATTTTCCTAAACAACCAACATGGTTTGAAGATGCCAGGGGATTTAAAAACTTAGAAAAAGGATTAAAAAAAGTTGGATTTCAAGAAACCGAGGTAAATGACATACTGGGAAATAATTGGTATAATTTTTACCGAGGTATGAACAATTGAGCAAACCAATCATTAAATTAAGAGAACCATCAATGGTTATGAGTCTTTCGAGACTAGGTTCATTTCATCAATCAAAATTATCATTTCTTAGAAGTTTTATTAGAGAATTTAAAAACTGGAATTATAACAGAAATTTATTTGATCTTGATAAGAAGGGATACGGTACGGCTGTTTACTCTTTTGAAAAAAAAGGAAGAAGCTATTCTTTATTATGTTTTGCCCAACATATAAAACCTGAAGAAAGATCAGACAGGGTCATCGCTACAAAATGGGATGCAGCATTTGTTTTACATGATGGAGTGCCAACAAAAAAAGATATAGATCGACTTAGAAGAAACGTTCCCCAGCAAGAAGTGGGAAGGTTATCTTATAAAGAACTTACTTTATCAAGGGCAAATAAATCCGTTAGAGCATTTGATCATGTCGTTGATTCATTAAGTTCAGGAAAACAACCTGATAAAGAATTATTAAAAAAAGTAGGTTACTTATATCGAACTACCGCAGTTTATGGTTCAGGAAAATTTGGTCTTGCTGATCGTTTTAGAATTAAAGATAGAAAAGAAATATATGGACCTTTTCGATTAGAAATGATGTTGGTCTATCTTGTTAGACAATTTACTTTCGATCAAGTTAATCACATAGCAAAATCCAGAAGTCCAAACAAAGCGGTCACGTTGAATGAAAATATTGCAAGAAATTTGGGAATTGGAAATTCAACTGGACTTGGCATGGCTCCTTTTTTAGTTAATCACCCAACTCTTTTACATAATTGGATTTATTGTAGAGAAAAAGCCTTAAAACAAATTCGTTCCATTGAAAGAGTTAAGATTGAAGATTTTAATGCATTCAAAAATTATATTGATAAATCTAAACTCAGCATTGATACTTGGTTAACTGATAGTGAATATCAGATTAGCAAAATTAATTCTTTAAAATCAGATCTAATAAAATTTATTAAATATTTAGAAAGTTGTTATTCTACAGAAAGTGATTATCTGTGGAATCATATTTATCTCTGGTCAGAAAAAAATCTTGGGGAAGAATGTGTCGAATATATTGTTTCCATGATGATGGAACCTTATGATTCTATAATAGATCCTCTCATTAATAATATGAGTTCTGAAGAAGAAAAATATTTTAATATTCCTGGGTATAGAAAAATTTCTGAACTAAAAGACATTATTGAAAAAAATTATAAGCCAATTATTCAAATAGATTTCAAAAATAAAAATAATACATCTAATTTTTGGTTCATATCAAAAAATAAAGAAGAGCCAAGAGTGGCTAATAGATATGAAGAACATGGGTCTGAACTAGAACAACCTTTGGCAATAGCAAGAGATATAAAACAACTACACGAAAGATTAATAAGAGCAAAACAAACTGATACCGTTGCAGAATTTTTACTAAACAATAATGATTTAAGGCATGTAGTTAGAAGAGCCTTTATTATAGAAAAATTTCCATATTCTGAAATTCAAGACAATACTATTGGAGCTTCTTTAATTCCTATAGATATGCTTCGCTTAAAACTTTCTTTTTTTGGAGCCGTTAAGTTTGATCCAAGATCAGATAAATGGTTGAGAATTAATATGTATCAAGGCGCTCCTCTTCCTAACGAAATGAAATTTTCAAATGATAATTGGGTTTACAACTCACTTAATTAATTATGCAGTCTTTTAGCGAAATAGATACAACATCAAAACGAGCTTCTAAAGCAGCTGGATTTACTTGGGGAGTTGCAGAAGAGATCGGAAAAAATATGAGAAATTTGGAGATGTTTGGTTTGCCAGGCATAAAAAATTTGAATTTATATTTTAGAAAAATAAAAAAAAAACCTAATGAAAAACCTAAAAGGATAGAGAAAAAAAATAAACCTAAATTCAAAGAATTTTGCCCAATATATTGTGGGGTAGCCTTTTTGGATAATTGTAAAAAACTTGAGAACTTAAAATTAATAAAATTTTTTAATGTAAGTTATCCTTTGTTACTTCTACCTTTTTTAAGTAGATCTTCAGACATAGTAGGTAAAAAAATCTTAGTAAAGTATGAAAAAAATAATTTTTTACTTAATTTTGATAAATCTATTTTTTCTAATAATAGTAATAATAAAATTGTTTCGAAAGCAAAGGAAATCTCCATAGAATTTTTAGAAAATAATAATTCTTTTTCTCTTAAAGACTGGAAGGAACTTTATAAACTTTCAGAAGAAACTTTTGTTGAAGAAACTGATAGTTTGAAGAAAAAAGGTGCAGGTGCTGGTCTAACAGATAATGATTAAAAACATGATTTACAACAGCTTAGATAAAGTATAATTTCCTTACATGTTAAATAAAAAAAATTTTTATATTGATGGAAAATGGGTTTCTCCAATAGAACCAAGAAATTACAAAGTAATTGATCCATCCAATGAAGAACCTTGTGCAGAAATATCTCTTGGCGGGAAAAAAGATGTAGACAAAGCAGTGAGTGCTGCGAAAAAAGCTTTTGAAAATTGGGCTTTCACAACAAAAGAAGAAAGATTGGAATTATTAGAAAAATTGTATGTGATTTATAAAAAGCGATGGGCTGAAATGGCAAAACTCATTACTCTTGAGATGGGAGCTCCTATGAAATTTTCTACTGAAATGCAAGCTGCAGCAGGAGCTGGCCATATAAAATCTTTCAAAAATGTATTAAAAAATTTTAATTTTGAAAAAGATTTGGGAGATGAAAAAAATAATCAAAAACTATTGTATGAACCAAAAGGAGTTTGTGCTTTGATTACACCTTGGAATTGGCCCATCAATCAAGTTAATTTAAAAGTAATTCCTGCTCTAGCATCGGGATGTACAGTAGTTTTAAAGCCATCTGAAATAGCACCTCTATCATCAATGTTACTCGCGGAAATGATTGATGAGGCAAAATTTCCTTCAGGAGTTTTCAATTTGTTAAATGGAGATGGAGCGATTACCGGAAATGCTTTAACCAGTCATCCTGATATCAATATGATTTCTTTTACAGGATCAACAAGAGCCGGTGCATTAATTTCTCAAAATGCTGCGAAAGATTTCAAAAGAGTAAGTTTAGAATTAGGTGGAAAAGGCGCAAATATAATTTTTAAAGATGCTGATCCGGAAGCGATAGCAAGAGGTGTTCTAAGATGTTTTAGAAATTCTGGACA
>ENA-UPTF01001611-UPTF01001611.1-marine-metagenome-genome-assembly--contig:-NODE-1611-length-14013-cov-2.858998_pt1 | contig 14013 bp, 9 predicted proteins | sample MGYA00238166_ERZ767019 | MGnify/ENA primary metagenome ERZ767019 (study PRJEB28930, sample SAMN06266391) | marine metagenome | isolation source: Sea water from 250 m depth | place: Atlantic Ocean | study...
CGGGCCCGAAGCGCAATTGGCATGCTACTTCGAGCGTGATCTTAGCAATGGGAGGGTATACAAACTTAATGGGAGATCCAGATCGCGCACCCCTTACATTGCCCGGACACTATCCAGAATTTCAAAGTGGCGCGTTCGCCTACACGGCGGCCAACGCATGTCGAATCGCAAAGCAGAAAAACACCATCGACATCGGCATGCTCGAGGTGGTGATGGCACTGAGTCAGTTCACCACGGTGATGTGGCACTGCGCCAAGACGATTCGATCAAGGCATGGCAACGACTTCTGGACCGTCGTACCGACCAACTTATTCCGGTGTGTGGACGGTTGGGCATACCTCAACATCGTTCCAACCTTCTGGGACGCTTTCGCCGTTTTTTTGAAGCAACCCGAACTACTAATCGATCAGCGTTTCAAAAGTAACGACCTTCGGTCGCAGAACCGGGACGCTCTGCAGACCATCATCGCAGATACGATTGTGCACATGACCCGGTCGGAGATCGAACAACGCGCCACCGAATGTCGGGTTCCTATTGGCGTGGTACAAACCCTATCCGAAGTATTAGACGATCCCCACCTTAGCCAACGCGAGTTTTGGCAGTCCGTCACCAACGGACACTCGAGCGTCCAATCGCCGCGGACCGCGTGGAAAATCCACGGGGATTCTCTTACTAAGCTTGAGCTTAACGACCCCGAATCGGCTCATGGCTAAAGGACCATTAAACGGGATCCGCATCCTGGATCTCACGCACGTGTGGGCGGGACCCCTCGCGACTCGCATCCTCGCCGACTTGGGTGCAGACGTCGTGAAGATTGAATCACCTACAGGTCGAGGGCCCCGCAGCTACGGACAAGCGTTGCCAATCGGTGGTTGGATCGGTGGTACTCCAGGAGATGAGCCATACAACGTCAACGCCGTATTCGTAAAATTACAGCGCAACAAGAAAAGTGTGGCCGTAGACCTCAAGACCACTGCGGGGCGCGCAACGTTTCTAGAGCTCGTGAAAAAGGCCGATGTGGTGATGGAAAATTTCAGCGCACGGGCGATGCCTTCATTGCATCTCGATTATCAGGAGCTATCTGAAGCGAACCCAAAAATCATTTACGTGAGCATGCCCGGTTACGGTATGGACGGACCCTACAGAAATCGCGTGGCTTTCGGGCCGTCGGTCGAACCGCTCTCCGGACTGACCGACGTCATGGGGTACGGGCCCGATGAACCTCGGAACACCGCGATGGCGCTGCCCGACCCGATCACCGCCCTCAACGCAACATCAGCCGTCGTAACGGCGCTGCGACGGCGCCAGCAAACCGGACATGGCGCGCTGGTCGAAACGTCCCTACACGAAGGAGCCACAGCCTTTTGTGGTCCCTGGCTGATCGAGCATCAGTTAGGTGGATCGGTGGAGAGGATCGGTAATCGTCATCCCAACATGGCCCCCTGCGGTATTTACCGTTGCGCTGGAACCGACGACTGGGTAGCCATCGCGTGCCGGGACGATCGGGATTGGCAAGCGATCTGCGCGACAATCCCGGAACCCCTTGACGCAGCTGCGAGTTTCGACGAACGCGTCCAGGCACATCACTCAATTGATCAGCAAATCGAAACGTGGACACGGCGGTACAGTAAGAACGAGGCGGCAACCATTCTTCAGGAAGCAAATATCCCGGCTGGGCCCGTGAATACCACACCCGATATGACGTCCGACCCACAGACCATCGCTCGTAATTTTTTCGTGCCGATCGAGCCTGGACCCACCCCCATTCCCGGGAATCCAATCAAAATGAACGAGGTGTCGAGCGCCGACTGGTCGCCCTGCCCAAGGTTGGGCGAAAACAATCACGCAATATTAAGCGAGTGGCTGGGTTACTCGAACGAAGACATCCATGAGCTCGAAAGTTCGGGGGTTATCGTCGATCGTCCTCCCAACTAATCGATCAGCTACGCTAGTCTTTCTTTGACGACCCGACGAAGTAATTTCCCAGTCTCGTTGTAAGGCAGTTCGTCCCAAAATTCGAGCCGCTCAGGTACGCGAGACGAACGCATACGTTCTTTGACCCAGGCTTGCAGCTCTGCCGTCGTCACCGCATCCGAAATCACGAGAGCAGCTACCACGGCTTCACCCCATTCTTCGCTTGGGATACCAACCACCGCGGCGTCGCTGACCGCGGGATGCTCAAGCAGCACGTCCTCGATTTCGCCCGGGGACATGTTTTCGCCGCCGCGGACAATGACGTCATCTGCCCGTCCATCAATAAACAAAAAGCCTTCGCCGTCAACGAAACCGGCGTCTCGGGTGGGGAACCAGCCATCACTATCGACGACGCTTCCGCGTCCTTCGTATTCTCCGGAAACCTGTTCGCCTCGCACATAGATCTCGCCCCGCTCACCCGTGGGTTGCAGGGCTCCTTCGTCGTCGCGGATTTCGAGTTCAATACCAGGAAGCGGAACACCCACCGACACCAACCGACGTCGGACGCTTTCGTCATTGCTCGCTGCCGCGAGACGGTGCTCATCCGGCCCGAGGACAGTAATCGTCGAACTGGTTTCGGTGAGGCCGTAGGCATTCGTAAAATCGGTTTCAGGAAACAATTCCATCGCGCGCTGAATCACGGAGAGCGGCATTTTTCCACCACCGTACGAAAGCGACTGAAGGTGCGGCATATCGGCGTTGGTCGCGTCACCAAGCTCATCGACAATACGCGAGAGCATGGTCGGTACCACAAAAGCCGTCGTGATCTTTTCGTCGCGCGCCAATTGAACCCATTTATCGGCACTGAAGTTCGCAAGTTGCACGACTCTTCGACCCGAATAAACCGAGCTTAAGACAGCGGCTATCCCAGCAATATGGTAGGGCGGAACGCACACGAGAGCCGCCTCTTCCTCGTCAGCTCCCATAAACTCCACAGATCCAAGAATGTACGATACCAAGTGTTTCTGTCGCAAAACGGCAGCCTTTGGCGCGCCTGTTGTTCCACTGGTGAAGAGCAAAACGGCGGTATCATCAGGGTCCATCGACCACGCATCCGTCGGTTCGCCAGGTTCGCGAGCCAGCTCGACAAAATCTGAACGAGACGATACTTCGACCCCCTCCCGACCGTCGAACCCGGCAACCCGCTCAAGTTCCGTCACCAAGTACGCGGGAGTGATCCGCTCAAGAAGGCTCTCGATTTCTGGATCGGTCAGACGATAGTTAAGAGGGACATAGGGGATACCAGCCCACCCGCTTGCAAATAACCCGATGGGGATTCCGATATTGGAGACATCCAACATCGCAAACCGCTCGGCATTAGTAGCTCGTAGGATCGCGGCCATGTTGCCCGCGGCATCAAAGAGTTCTTGATAACTGACCGATGCGCCGATCTCTGGATCAACAAACGCCACACGTTCGGGGCAACCCGATGCGGCCATCTCCAACAACATCATGATGTTCATGTTCGGTCCCTCTCCCTCTCTTCACCGTACTTTCGAAGCCGCTTCGATTGGACCTTTACGAATGAATGGCCGCGACGTCTGCTAGTCTGTCTTCGGCAACTTCTTCGCATCCTTGACCTTCAGCACTTCGCCACCAGCCGATAGCGAACCGTCACCAGGTTTGACACACAAAAGTTCAAGGCCTCCGTCTTCGTTAACGTAACGCTTGCCTAACGCCGTGCCTTCTGCATAGTCGGCATCGACACTGCCCCCGGCATTGCCTTCCCCGTCAGTCATTGTCGCACCACCACACTGCAACTCGATGTCCTCATCTGGCGCCGCAATGACCATAATTTCTGTTGCACAGACCGTACTTTTTAACCGTTGACCTGCCGATAAGGCTGCCATCTCATCTACCCCTATCCGTCGCTTGACCCGAGATTGTACAAAATCAATTGTCTCCGAGCAGCGCAATCAACATCGCTTGTTTCTCGGCTTCGGAGTGATTACGCACGCTTTCGATTTCCGCCGCGTCAAAACCTAGCGCGGCCATCACCTCTTCTGTATGTTCCCCCAACGGCGGAGGAGGGCCGGGCGGACTAGTAGGAGTCTCACTGAATGCCATAAGCGTCCCCACCGTCGACGTTTTTCCTGAACTGGGCAGATCGATTTCGACCACGTAGTCGTTAGCAATATTTTGTGGATCTGTACGAACTTCTTCGTGATTCCGAACCCGCTCCCAGATGATCTCCGGTTGGTCCGAGAAAAACACCTGCCACTCTTCCATCGTGTGACGCGCCATCGCCCTCTTCATAAGATCCCTAATCTCGACCAATCCATCATCGGATCCTGCAACTCCGATTCGCTTACCTGGGGTATCCCACTGTTCAAGAAGTAACGCCTCCGGCATGTCGACGAACAACCAGAAAGCGGTCCACGACTCGTCGGTCATCGCTGCTACGTACATAATGGGCACATGGTCTTGCGTCATGTACACGCCGTAGGGCGCTTTGAGGTTGGGATGATGCGATCCTTCTCGCGTGAGCGGTACGCCGGTCATGAACGAATGCTGCAACTCCCACATCTGCAACCACAATTGTGCGCCTAACGAAGATGTTTGAACGAGCTGTCCGCGTCCCTTAGTCTCCCGCGCGAACAAAGCCGTGACACAGGCGAGCGCCGTCTGCATGGCTCCCGCATGGTCGGCAATGGCGGCCCCGGGCGGCATAGGAACTTCGCCGGTCGACCCCGAAAGTCCAGTGATCCCACCTCGCGCCTGTGCCGCACCATCCAGCATCGCCTTGTCCGCTTCAGAACCTTTGGGGCCAAACCCATTCACATGCCCAACCACCAATCTTGGATGTCGCTTTGTAACCGCTTCCAGCTCAAGGCCGATCCGCGCCAATGCAGTTGCACGGTAATTGCTTACGAACACATCCGCGCTCGCCAGCAGACGCTCCATAACCTTCCGCCCCAATTCGCTTTTTAAGTCAATCGAGACGGAGCGTTTACCCTTGTTCATCGCCACGAATTGAGAACCGTAAGCGTCCGCGGCTAGCGTGTTGTTGACTCCCCGGTGGTATCGACTCGCATCACCCATCGGCGGCTCAACCTTGATGACGTCGGCTCCCATGGCACTGAAGAAAAAACCCACGGCTGGACCTTGAATCGCCACAGCAAGTTCTACGACACGCATTCCCTCCAGCGGACCCGGCATTCGTACACCCCCATAAATTCGATCGCTGAGTGTATGATTTATTGCCTATGACGAGTCAAGTTGTTCAATACATGGCGCGCACGCGCGCGTATTACGAAGCCCAGGGATTTGAGATCCCCTACACGTGGGCACAATTTGACGATATCCCGTTTACGCCACTCGCACTTCCTCTTAGAGAGTCCACTGTTGCCCTAATCACCACGGCAGCACTCTATGATCGCCACGCTGACGACGTTCGCGAAGTCGCGTCACAGACGACGTCGGAAATACCCGCAAAGCTCTATGCCAACGACCTTTCCTGGGACAGGCAGGCCACGCACTTAGACGATCTTGGTTCGTACTTCCCATTAAAAGTGCTGGAACAATTGGAGCGAGAAGATCGGATCGGATCGATCTGCACCAATTTTTATTGCGCACCAACCGAATACAGTCACCGCCGAACGACGGAAGTGGACGCCCCCGAAATCCTTGATCGGTGTCGCCAAGACAAGGCCGATATCGCGCTTCTTGTGCCGTTATGACCCGTCTGCCATCAAACCGTGTGTTTGATAGCGCGGCATCTTGAAGCCAGTGGAATTCCAACCATCATTCTAGGCTCTGCCCGAGACATCGTTGAACATTGCGGCGTACCCCGGTTCCTGTTCACGGATTTTCCTCTTGGCAACCCATGCGGTAAGCCTTATGACGTGCCGACGCAGCGCTCCATCGTGTCGCACTGCTTCGATGTGCTCGAAGAGGCTAACGGGCCAGGTTCAACCGTCGTCAGTCCAATCCAGTGGGACAATGACCAATCCTGGCGCGATCGCTACCTGGAGGTGCGCGACGAAGATCGAGCGAAGCTTCGACTCAAAGGCGAGGAAAGGAAAGCGGAGAGGAAAGCTCTGAGGGCCGCGGGGAGAGTCAGGCCCGAATAGTGCCTTACAAAAGATGCGCCACCGCGTCTCGTTCTTCGATTAATTCATTCTCTGTAGCCATCATTTTTTGTCGGCTAAACTCGTTGATCGGGCGGCCCCGAACAATGCACCAGTCACCGTTTTCACAGGTGACGGGGAACGAGTAAATCAACCCCTCCTGAACGCCATAACTTCCGTCGCTGACGACGGCCATGCTGACGACCTCGCTTGTTCCTAGCATCCAGTCGTGCACGTGATCGATAGCAGCGTTGGCCGCCGACGCTGCACTCGATGCACCCCTCGCTCCGATGATGGCAGCGCCACGCTGCTGAATCGTCGGTATGAATTCGTTTTCATACCAAGCCATATCCACAAGTTCCATCGCTGGTGTTTCCCGCACCGTGGCCGAATGCAAATCGGGGTACATGGTCGCCGAATGATTACCCCATACCGTCAACCCCTTGATTTCGTCAACCGGATCGCCGGTTCGCGACGCGAGCTGAGCGATAGCTCGGTTATGGTCAAGGCGCGTCATCGCTGTGAAGTTTTTAGGATCGAGATCGGGCGCGTTTCGTTGGGCAATGAGACAATTCGTATTCGCTGGATTCCCTACCACCAGAACCTTCACGGTTCGCGATGCTCGGTCATTGAGCGCTTTGCCTTGCACGCTAAAAATCGCCGCGTTGGCTTCGAGTAGTTCCTTGCGTTCCATGCCCGGACCCCTTGGTCGCGAACCAACGAGCAGCCCTATATCGGTGTTCCGAAACGCGACGTCAGGATCATCCGAGATCTCAATGGCGTGCAACAGAGGGAACGCGCAATCGTCAAGTTCCATTACGACGCCTTCAAGCGCATCCATTGCCGGAGGAATCTCGAGAAGTTGCAGTACGACCGGTTGTTTCGCGCCAAGCATTGCACCCGACGCTATCCTAAACACCAAGGCATAACCGATCTGGCCAGCGGCTCCGGTTACCGTAACGCGTAGTGGTTCGGTCATGTTCCACACCCCCTATGACGGTGTCCCAAAAGGCGCCGGATTCTAACCTTGTTCCCGTAACAATGTGCATAACCCTCAGTCCGAGTATTCGTGATACCAGACCTGCTGCGTTCGTAGCTCAAGAGCTTTCGTCACAAACGGGACAACGTCTTCGGGCAATTTTTCGGCTGGAAACCAACCGATTTCTGAACACTTTGCCGGTTCCCCGATCTCAGCCACACCCTTCCATTCGTGGGCCTCAAAGATGAAGTCGACACCACCCAAGAACGGCATAACGATCAGCGGTTGCAATTCCTTCGTCTCAATACAGACCTCTTCTTTGCATTCCCGCCTGGCGGCTTTTGAAATCGTTTCACCCGCTTGGACGTGTCCACCCGGAAGCCCTAGGTAGCCATCCATGAACCCGGTGTCCTTGCGACGGAGTAACAACAGCCGATCCGCTTCATTAAAGATCAACGTGTGTACCACCACGGGAAACGTTTCTCTGCCCATGTTCCGGATGATGGCACGGGAGGGGTAAATTTTGTTTGGCCTTTGCGTGCATATCCCTACGCGGCGACGATCGAGTATGCCCCGAGATCACCTGGACGATTCGCTATACCGTTGCTCGGTTTAGCGCGATGATCAACACCGTTACGCCAAACCGGTAGACTTGATGACCCGTTCCTCCGTCGAACTCATCCGACGAATCGAAGAAGCCAAGCTAAACGCATGGCCGCCCATCCAACAGGTTCTGTTCGATGGCTGGCTCTTGCGATTCTCTGGCAGTTACAGCAAACGCGGCAATGCCGTCGTCCCCCTCTACCCAGGAACGCAAAGGATGCCCCAAAAAATTCGTCATTGTGAGGACGCCTACACCCGCGAAGGTCTACCGACCCTATTCCAATTATCCAATGTCCCAGAATTGCGCAGTTTGGATCGGGCCTTAGCAGATTCTCGCTATAAACGAATTGATCCTTCCTTGGTCCTCACCGTCGGACGTGACGAATTACCGCCAACGTCTGGTCGACAATTCGAGGTGCTTGAGATCGACTCTTGGCTCAACGTGTACTGCCACCTATCGGGTATGCCGAAAACAGCCGCGAGGCTGCAGAAGCTCGTGTTGAAATCAATCCCCCACGATGCCATCTACGGCGCCATCAAGAGCAGCGCAGGGCACGTCGCGTGCGGGCTCGCAGTGATCGACGACGAATTTATCGGTTTGTTCGATATTCTCACGCACCCCAATTACCGACGTCACGGACACGCCCGACAACTAATTTTGAACCTCATGCATCACGGGTCGAAAAGCGGAGTACACACCGGTTATTTGCAAGTCGCCAAGGACAACAAGCCGGCGCTTGAGCTGTATAAGCACATCGGATATCAGTCACTGTATCAATCTTGGTACCGCATCCGTCAGGGACTCGAAACCCGTTCGGTCGAATCCGCTTAACACTTGATAACACTAGTTATTTTTGAGAACGTCCCTAGTCCCCCGCGCACCAATGACAGCCCGCGGATGGGGGTGGAAGGACTCTCGAATAAGTTATCCAGGCGAGTGCAATAACCGGGTAAGTCGGCCAGGTGCTGCTCGCCTTAGTGGAGGCAAAAAAGCAGCGCATGAAGGAGCTTTCGCGACAGCTTACGCTCGGTATGCCCGCGCGGCGTGGTCTTTACGATCCAGCGCTCGAAAAAGACGCCTGCGGCGTTGGATTTATATGTGACATTAAGGGCCGTCCAAGCCGCGCAATCATGGATGACGCTAACAACATGAATTGCTGCATGGTCCACCGCGGCGGTTTGGGTTACGAAAAGAACACAGGGGATGGTGCGGGTATTCTTACGGGCTTGCCCACCGAGTTTCTGCGGCGTGTCGCTCGCGATGAGCTAGACACGGAGCTACCCCAAGAAGGTGCATTTGGGGCAGGCGTCGTATTCCTGCCACGCGATCCAGACGAGCAGGCGCACTGCAAGCGTGTTTTTGAATCGACCATTGAAGAGGCCGGTCAACGCCTTATTGGATGGAGAAAACTGCCGATCCAGGCGGACAAGGCCGATATCGGTGATGCGGCTCGAGCAGCCATGCCGGCCATGGAACAGGTCTTTATCGCATCAAATAATGGGCTTGAGGGAGATGCACTCGAGCGCAAACTGTACTTGATCCGCAAGCACGCGACGCACCAACTACGTTCAGACGAAGAGCTCGTCGAACGATCGTTATTTTACGTTTGCAGTCTTTCGACCAAAGTCATCATCTACAAAGGCATGCTGACGCCTCACCAACTTTATGACTTCTTTCCTGATCTCGGAGAGAACGACTACCAAACACATCTGGCCATGGTTCATTCACGTTTTTCTACGAACACGTTTCCCTCCTGGGATCGAGCCCAACCCAACCGATTCATGAGCCATAACGGCGAAATTAATACATTGCTCGGCAACAAAAACTGGATGAATGCTCGCGAAGGAACGTTGCAATCCGACCTCTTTGGTGACGATCTAGAAAAGCTCTTCCCCATCGTTGAACCTGATTGTTCGGATTCCGGGACGTTCGATAACGTTCTTGAGTTCTTGCGCCTCACCGGCCGGACGCTCCAAGAATCCGTCCTCATGATGATCCCAGAGGCGTGGCAGCAACATACCGACATGTCCCCGGAGAAAAGAGCGTTCTACGAGTACAACTCTTGTTTGCTGGAGCCATGGGATGGTCCCGCCTCAATCGCTTTTACCGACGGCACCTATATTGGAGCGGTCCTCGACCGAAATGGCCTACGACCTTCGCGCTATTACATCACCGATGACGACAAATGCATCATGGCGTCGGAGGTCGGCGTGGTTGATATACCGCCCGAACGAGTGGTCGCAAAGGGACGGTTACAGCCCGGTCGGATTTTCCTGATCGATTTCGACGCCGGCCGCATGATCCCAGACGAAGAAATCAAATCGGATTGGACTCAGCGTCAGCCGTACGGCGAATGGCTCGCAAGTGAACGCGTCGAGTTGAATGATCTTGCTTCAGATCAAACGGTAGCTGGACTCGACTACGATTCCTTGTTGGCGCGTTCCCAGGCATTCGGGTACACGGTCGAAACACTCCAATTCATGTTACTTCCCATGGTTCGAGAACTGAGGGACCCGCTGGGTTCCATGGGCAACGACGCGGCATTAGCTGTTATGTCCGATAAGCCCCGTATGCTTTACGACTATTTCAAACAGTTGTTCGCACAGGTCACCAATCCGGCCGTTGATTCAATCCGCGAAGAAGTGATCATGGCCTTGGAATGCTATATCGGACCCGAGTCGAACTTGCTCACCACAACACCTCAACACGCACATCGGCTTCGCATTCCGCATCCCGTCCTGTCGAATGAAGAGCTCGCGTTACTGAAACACATCGACCATCGCGGTTGGACGGCCAAATCTATCGATATCACATTCCCTAGTGGATCTGGTCGAGACGGTTTATTGGCCGCCCTGGATCGCATCGCCTCCGAAGCAATCGACGCCATCAACGACGGATTCAAACTCATCGTGTTGTCTGATCGTGCAGCCGACAAATTTAACGTGGCCATAAGCGCTCTCCTTGCTGCGGGCACCGTGCACCAGCATCTCGTGCATCATCATGCACGAACACGCATTGGTATCGTTCTGGAGACCGGGGAGGCACGAGAAGTCCATCACCATTGTTTATTAGTAGGTTACGGCGTTGACGCCATTAACCCTTATTTGGCCTTCGAGTCGTTATGGCAGGCACGCCGGGATGGGTATCTTCAAGATGCAGCTCACATCAAAGACGACGATGACGTTGTCGAGTCTTATAAAAAGGCGGCCGGCAAGGGCTTGCTCAAGGTCATGGCAAAGATGGGCATATCAACCCTACACTCATACAAAGGCGCTCAGATCTTTGAAGCCATCGGACTCGCCGAGGAAGTCATCGATCGAGCCTTTACCGGGACGGCAAGCCGTGTCGAAGGTGCAGGGTTTGACGTGCTCGCAGAGGAAATGCAACGACGCCATGCAATCGGCTACCCGGACCAGGATGCGATTGCGGAGCCAGTCCTGCCCAACCCCGGCGACTTTCATTGGCGCCTCGGAGGCGACCGCCACATGTGGGATCCCGAGGCGGTGGCCGACCTTCAATCTGCCGCGCGAACAAATAATGAAGAGGCTTATTGGCGCTTTGCCGACCACGTTAACAACACCAACACCAGAGAGTCGAACCTTCGGGGTCTCTTGCGTTTCAAGACGCCCTCTTCCGGCGCTATTCCCATCGAAAAAGTGGAGCCCGAGACGGAGATCATCCGGCGCTTTGCCACAGGCGCAATGAGTTTTGGATCAATCTCGGCCGAAGCGCATGAATCGCTAGCGATCGCGATGAATCGAGTCGGTGGCAAGTCCAATACCGGAGAGGGAGGTGAAGATCCAGATCGCTTTCTCCCCTTGGAGAACGGCGATTCCAAGCGATCCGCGATTAAGCAAGTCGCCAGCGGTCGTTTCGGCGTCACGGCAAACTATTTAGCTAATTCTGATGAGCTCCAAATCAAAATTATCCAAGGGGCAAAACCGGGAGAGGGAGGCGAGTTACCTGGTCGCAAGGTAGACGATTACATCGCGAATATCAGGAACTCAACGCCCGGAGTCGGTTTGATCAGCCCTCCGCCCCATCACGACATTTATTCTATTGAGGACATTGCCCAGCTCATACACGACCTCAAGAATGCCAATCCATCCGCACGCATCAGCGTCAAATTGGGAGCTGCTATCGGTGTCGGTGCAGTCGCGGCCGGGGTCACTAAAGCGCGTAGCGATCACCTCGTCATCGCCGGTGACACCGGTGGTACCGGCGCATCGGCTTTAACATCCATCAAACATGCAGGCGTACCGTGGGAGCTTGGCATTGCTGAAGCTCATCAAACGCTGGTGATGAACAATTTGCGTTCACGGGTCGTGCTCCAGACCGATGGACAGTTGAAAACCGGACGAGACGTGGCCATCGCTATCTGCCTGGGCGCCGAGGAATTCGGTTTCGCTACGGCCCCATTAGTCGCGCTCGGATGCATCATGATGCGCAAATGCCATTTAAATACCTGTCCCGTCGGAATTGCGACTCAAGACCCGGAACTCCGCAAGAAATTCGCGGGCGAGCCAGAGCACGTCGTGAATTATTTTTTTATGGTTGCCAAGGAACTGCGGTTGCTCATGGCCGATCTAGGCTTCTCGACCGTCAACGAGATGATTGGGCGAGTTGATGTGTTGGACGTCGACCCAGCCCTCGACCACTGGAAGGCTGGGGGTCTCGACCTGTCACGAATACTCAGCAAAGCCGAAGAACCCGAAAATTGCCTCGGCGTTTATTGCCTTCATGAACAAGACCATGGTTTAGATGGCGCGTTGGATAACCACCTCATTGAACTTTCCGAACCCGCGCTTGCTCACGGAACGCGTGTTCGCGCCGAGCTCGACATCAGGAACACGAATCGAGTCGTGGGCGGCATGCTGTCCAATCAAATTATTTGTCGGCGCGGCGCGGACATGCTTCCCGACGACTGCATTCACTTCAAATTCAATGGCAGCGCTGGACAGAGTTTTGGAGCCTGGCTTGCTCAGGGTGTAACCCTCGAAGTCGAAGGCGATGCCAACGATTACGTTGGCAAAGGTTTATCCGGTGGAAGGTTGATTATTTACCCACCCAAAGCGAGTCGTTTTGTTGCAGAAGAGCAAGTGTTGATTGGCAACGTTGCTCTATACGGGGCCACCGCTGGCGAATGTTTCTTTCGAGGCGTCGCGGCCGAGCGTTTCTGCGTTCGAAATAGCGGCGCGCAAGCCGTTATTGAAGGCGTAGGCGACCACGGATGCGAATACATGACGGGCGGCGTAGTCGTCGTCCTCGGCCCCACAGGCAGAAACTTTGCCGCCGGTATGAGCGGAGGTATTGCGTACGTGTACGATCCCGCAAGTTCGTTCTCCAAGCACTGCAATACAGACATGGTTGAACTCGAAAGAGTGGAGGAGCGAGGCGACGCCGATGCGTTAAAGACCTTGGTCGATAAGCATGCAATCTACACAGGTTCGAGTGTTGCAAACGCGCTGCTCGACGACTGGGTCCAATCCATCAGCGCATTCGTTAAGGTGATGCCCACGGACTTCAAGCGCGTGCTTGCCGAACGAAAAATCGCAGCAGAGATAGCTGAAACCGAGAGCCATTAAGCCATGACCGTACTAGCCAGCTAATCATGGGTAAGACCACCGGTTTTATTGAGTTTCAGCGTGAGGCTGCTCCGTACCGCGACGCGAGTGAGCGCCTTCTCGATTTCGACGAAATCTATACCCAACCGGACGCGCCACACCTTGAGAAACAAGGCGCTCGTTGCATGGATTGCGGTGTTCCGTTTTGCCAATCGAACGCGCCACGTGAACATCGTATTGGTCGCGCCGGTTGTCCCATACACAACCTTATTCCGGAGTGGAACGATTTGGTCTACAGAGGCCAATGGCGCGATGCCCTTGATCGCCTGCACGCAACCAACAACTTTCCAGAATTCACTGGACGAGTCTGCCCAGCGCCTTGCGAAGGAAGTTGCGTCCTTGGCATCACAGATCCACCCGTAACAATCAAAAACATCGAGATGGCGATTATCGACCGAGGGTTCGCAGAAGGGTGGGTGAGACCGCAACCTCCGCTGTCGCGGACCGGCAAGTCGATAGCCATCGTCGGATCAGGACCCGCCGGCTTAGCCGCAGCAGCCCAACTCAATCGTGTTGGCCATTCTGTAACTGTCTACGAACGGGCGGACCGAATCGGCGGCTTACTGATGTACGGAATACCCAACATGAAACTTGATAAGACTAGGATCGTCGATCGACGTGTCGAACTCCTTCGAAGTGAAGGTATTGAGTTCAAGACAGGAGTCGACGTTGGAGACGGTTCCGGTACTACGTTTGACGTCTCTGAACTTATCGTAACGAACGATGCCGTTCTCCTAACTACTGGTGCGACGACGCCTCGAG
>ENA-UPTF01001612-UPTF01001612.1-marine-metagenome-genome-assembly--contig:-NODE-1612-length-14005-cov-3.369113_pt1 | contig 14005 bp, 11 predicted proteins | sample MGYA00238166_ERZ767019 | MGnify/ENA primary metagenome ERZ767019 (study PRJEB28930, sample SAMN06266391) | marine metagenome | isolation source: Sea water from 250 m depth | place: Atlantic Ocean...
CGGCCCGGCATCTGATCTCTTTGACGAACCCGCAGGCACGCTTAACTCCTACGAATCCGACACCGTCATCAACCATGAAATCGGAGCGAAAACAGAATGGCTGGATGATCGGCTACGATTTAACATCGCGTTCTATCAAATGACCTGGGAAAACATCCAGGTTCAGGCCGAGGATCCCCAGGAAAATATTTTCACCCTGGGTATCGTCAATTTTCCCGAAGCAGACATAGACGGTGTCGAGATGTGGGTCAGTTGGTTACCCAACGCGAACTGGAGCATTGAAGCAACGATAGGCCGCAACGATGGCGAGCTTTCCCAAGCCCAGACGTTATTCGCGAACACACCGGGTGCGATCCCGGTGCCGGTCGGTACTGCGTTACCCATCGTTCCCGACGTAAAGCGTCATCTGAGAGTAATGTACCAATTGCCTCGAACCATACTCGGCGGTGAGCCGTACATTATGCTTCGTTACAACTACACGGGTGAGTCGGTCAATTCGTTGGCTGGCATTGAATCGATCTCGTTTTCGCCGCCGGTTGTACAGCAAGGCTCGTGGCGAACTTTCGACATTCAGGCCGGCGTGGAAACTGATGCGTGGAGCGCTTCTTTGTATATCGACAACGTCACGGATGAAAACGGTGAGTTATTTTTCAACAACCGTTTCGCGCAACAAAGATTGACGGTCAATCAGCCTCGCAGTATTGGCTTCAGCTTTCGGTATAACTTGGGCGTTAGATAGGGGTCGGTTAGCCTAGCAACCAGCTATTCCTGTCGTACTCCGGAGGCACGCACAGCCTCTGGGATTAGTTCGGGTGGGCCCGGTGTCATTAAACAAACCCCCGAAACCCCTGGAATCTCATTGAATTCCGCGATGAGTTCCGCCGCCACCTGAACCCCTTCCGCTTCTGGGTCTACCGCGTCTTCCATTCGTTTAATCACCTTTTCGGGAATCAGCGAACCTCGCAGATTCTCGGATAACCACTTGGCGGCTTTAGCCGAAGGCAAAACCGCAAGGTTAACAACGACGGGGGCTTTCCAAGTTATTTTGGAGCTGACCAGGTTGGGCAGGTATGCCCGCAGCTTTTCTGCATCGAAGCACAGTTGCGTACGTATGAAATTAGCACCAGCCTGGGTTTTCTTTAGCAGCGCATCCGGTCGCCAATCGGCAACAGGCTTGAACACGGTGGCGATTGTGCCCACCGACAAATTGGCAGATTGCGACTCCTCTTCGACACGGCGCACCATCCGGATGAGGTCCGTCGTGCTGACTTTTACGATCCGATCCGAGGTATCGCTGATGCCCGCTGATTCGCCACGAACAAGAAGTAAACTCGTGACGCCAAGCGCGAGTGCTCCACGTATTTCGATCTCCAAAGTCGATCGATTCTTATCGCGGCAAGACAGTTGCAGAACCGGATCGATATTCTGCTCAAGAAGAAGCTGAGCGGCAGCCAACGCGGGGAAATGGACACCTGCATAGGGACCGTCGCTTACGTGTATCCCATCGACCGATTGGGACAGCACTCTGGCTTGGCCAAGGAGATCCTCGACACTCCCCACGGCGGGAAGATTCAGATCCGCCGAGAAACTAAAGTTAGTGTGGATTGAATCCTTGAACTTCATCTCGAGTGCTATCGCTTCACTAAATCAGCTCCAAGGTCTGATCGAGACAATGAACAACAAGATCAACCAGCTCATCAATTTCATCCGTCGTAATACTAAGCGGTGGAGATATCACCATCGTGTCCTCGATCGCTCGCATGACCAAGCCGCTATCAAAACAAATGTCCCGGCAGAGAGTTCCTACCCGTCCTCGATCCTCAAAAAACTGCCGCCTAGTTTTGTCTTTCACCAATTCCAGAGCGCCGATGAGACCCGCGATTCTCGCTTCTCCGACCAGTGGGTGCGAAGTTAACTGCGTCCATTTCTCAGCAATGTAGGGGGCCGTTTCGGTGCGCACTCGATCAACGACGCCCTCATCGCGCAGGATGTTGAGATTTGCAATGGCTGCCGCGGCAGCGACGGGATGACCCGAGTAGGTGAAGCCATGGTTGAACTCGCCACCCTCTTCTATCAGAACCGACGCCACTTCATCGCTGACTAATACCCCGCCGATTGGCACGTATCCCGAAGACAGACCCTTAGCAATCGACATCAAATCTGGTTCGATACCGAAGTAGTCACTCCCAAACCACTCACCGGTTCGTCCGAACCCACAAATGACTTCGTCAGCAACCAGCAGAATTTGGTACTTGTCGCAAATTGACTGAATTCTGGGCCAATACGTTGGCGGTGGAATGACGACGCCGCCACCTCCCTGTATTGGCTCACCGATAAATGCCGCGACGTTGTCCTCGCCCAGCTCAAGAATTTTGTGCTCCAGTTCGTCGGCAATTTTCTCGCCAAATTCATCTGGTGGTAGGTCACCACCGTCCTGGTACCAATACGGCTGGCCTATATGATCTATGTCGGGGATAGGCAATCCACCCTGGGCGTGCATAGCCTGCATACCCCCGAGGCTGGCAGCCGCTAGGGTGCTCCCGTGGTAAGCATTGTGTCGACTGATGATGACGTTTTTGTTCGGGAATCCTTTTAGGGACCAATAAAAGCGCGCCATTCGGACGACCGTATCGTTTGCCTCGGATCCCGACCCAGTAAAAAAGACTCGGTTCAAATGGGACGGAGCCAGAGAACAGACCAGACGCGAAAGTTCGATCGCAGGTGGATTTGCGGTTTTAAAAAAGCTGTTGTAGTAGGGCAATTCGCGCAACTGCTGGTTTGCAGCTTCGGCAATTTCCTCGCGTCCATAACCCACATTGACACACCACAAACCAGCCATCGCATCGAGATAGCGATTTCCATCGCTGTCCCAAAGATAAACCCCATTCGCTCGGGTGATGATCCGGCTTTTTTCAATCGACAGCTTGCCATGGTCAGTAAACGGGTGAAGGTAGTGTCTGGTATCCAGATCCTGTAACTGTTCGGTGTTGTAGTTGTACATCAAACTGACGTCCTGAAATGGTGCCGGTTTCGACGATAGCCAGTTTGGCGGGGCCTATCAATGAGGAGATCGACTGCGTTTGCAACCCAAAATCAGTGCTGGCAAAGTGCGTGCGGATTTACCTGAGCAAACGCCGATGATCACGGCACAAGAGTGGCTAGCCTCCAACGAGATCGACCTGGTCGAATGTCTCGTGCCCGATATTCATGGTATGAGCAAAGGCAAGATTGTCCCGGCTGACGATCTCGTCAACGCGGAGGTCCGTTTGCCAGAAGCCGTATTCGGGCAGGACATCATCGGAGGCTGGTGCGAAGATCACGACCTCTTCGACGTCGCTGACGTCGATATGTTGTTGATCCCGGACGCGAAGACATTGATCGTACAGCCGTGGTCGAAATCCAAGATCGCCCAGTGTATTTGTGACTGCAAAACGCTAGACGGTGAAGATTCATCGATCGCACCAAGAACGGTACTCCAAAACGTTTTGGACCTGTTTCAGGCGAAGGGAATGAGCCCCGTGATTGCTCAAGAAGCTGAGTTCTACCTTGTGGAAAGAAACACCGATCCCGACAAGCCGATACAAGCAGCATCTGGCGTTTCAGGGCGTGAGCAGAAGTCCCCTCGTTCATTCCAAACCGAGGCTTTGGCTGACTTTTCCCCCTTTCTGGAACGTCTATACCAATACTCAAAAGATCACGACATCGTAACCGCCGGTGTCGTCAGTGAGATGGGGTGTGGGCAGCTAGAAATAAACTTCCGACACGGCGAGCCGTTAACGTCGGCCGACGGCATGTTTAATTTCAAACGGATTGCACGTCAAGCGGCTCTCGAGCAGGGGTATTACGCAACCTTCTTGTCGAAACCGATTTCGCGTGAACCCGGAAGTGCGATGCATCTCCACCAGAGCATCGAGGACCCAGCGTCCGGCGACAACCTCTTTGCCAACGACGACGGCGGTTACAGCGAGCATTTTTACGCCTACCTGGGAGGGCTCCAGAAATACACTCCCTCCGTCATGGCGTTCCTGGCCCCAAACGTGAATTCGTACCGACGATTCGAGGATGCCGAGTCCTGCCCAATCAATACCAAATGGGGCATCGACAATCGAACCACGGGATTCAGAGTGCCTCATAGTGACGCCGATTCGACCCGAATCGAGAACCGAATACCGGGATCCGACACGAACCCCTACCTAGCGATCGCAGCGAGTCTTGCGTGTGGGTACTTGGGTATTCAGGAGGGTTTGCGGCCCAGTGAACCGATCGCGGAAAGCGCCTGGGACCTTGAACATTCCCTACCCCGATCTTTACGCGAGTCCCTCGACCTGTTACTTCAATGCAAACCGATCATCGACCTTTTCGGCGAGCGTTTTGTCAGCGTTTTCGTCGATCTCAAGCTCAGAGAGCTTGGCGCATATTCATCTACTGTCACGGCTTGGGAGCGTGAGCATCTTCTGCTAAAGGTTTAGCAATAACCGCGGTTTGGTCGTAAATACGATGATGAATTACGTTTCTCCGGAGAATGGACGGTACGATGGGCAGCTTCCAATAGGCTCGTCACTAGTAACGACGACTAAGCTAAGATAACAGCGTGACTCAATACGACACTGTCATCATCGGTGCAGGCCATAATGCCCTGGTTTGCGCAAACTACCTGGCCCAGAAAAGGCAGAAGGTTCTGATCCTCGAATCATCAAGCGAGGTCGGAGGACTTGCGTCCTCCCGCGAGTTTCATCCCGGTTTCAGGGCATCGGTCGCGCACAGTGTTAGCCATTTTTCCAAGAAAATATACCGCGACCTTCGTTTGCAGGACCATGGGCTTTCGAGTGAACCCCACCCACTGCCATGCATAGGACTCGATCTTCACGGGAATCACGTCGTTCTCGATGGCAATGCTGTCACCGGCGTCACGGAGAAGGACAAGGAATCTTATTCGAACTACTCGAAACTCATGAAACGCTTTGCCGATCTTTTGGCACCATTCTGGCTGAAAACCGTTCCCGCTCTGGGTAACAATTCATTGCCCGAGAAGATGTCGTTCGCCCAACTTGGCTTGAAAATGCGAATGCTGGGCAAGGAAGACATGCGCGAGTTTCTTCGAGTCATTACCTTACCGACACACGACCTTATGGACGAGCACTTCGAGCACTCTCTACTTAAAGCTCTCCTGTGCTGGAACGGTCTCATCGGATCGAAGCAAGCGCCACGCTCCCCCAACAATTCCATCATGTTAATGCTGTATCGAATGTCTGAAGGCTTGAACGGATTACACGAGCTACCGCCTGGAGGAATGACGGGCCTCATTAACGCACTCCGATTGTCTGCCGAATCTCACGGTGTCGAAATTCGAACCAACACATCTGTTCGTCGGATCACGACTGGTCAGGGAAAGGGCGGTGTTGTTGCAAACGGCGTGCAAACCGACGAGGGTGAACAGATATCGGCCGTCAACGTGGTGTCTTCAGCAGACCCCAAAACAACGTTGATTACGCTCCTTGGCGCAGAGCATCTTGAAATTGAATTTACCAATCGGATTCGCCGGATTCGATCCCAAGGGCTCGTCGCCAAGCTCCACCTTGCGCTGGATGGTTTACCAAGCTTCGCTGGATTAGATCGGCCGGAAGGTCAACTACTCATTGCGCCGGATATGGCAACAATTGAGAACGCCTTTGACGACTCAAAGTATGGCCAATGTCCTACCGATCCAGTGATGGAGATCTTGATTCCGAGTTTGTACGACGCGTCACTCGCGCCAGACGGACAGCACGTCTTATCTGCGCAAGTCATGTATGTACCTTACAAAATGAAAAACGGTTGGGATTCATCGGCTAAGGATGCGTTCATCGATAGGCTCATCGACAAAATAGCCTCGCATGCGCCCGAGATCCGACACCAGATTGTCGCCAGCGAACTTCTTACTCCGGCTGATCTTGAGCATACGTTTCGAGTGGCGGGGGGCCATTGGCACCATGGTGAGTTTGCCCTCGATCAATTATTCATGATGCGGCCCACCTACGGTGCCGGGCAATACCGTACCCCCATAGAGGGTTTGTATCTTTGCGGAGCCGGATCGCATCCCGGTGGCGATATTACGGGCGGTCCGGGACACAATGCGGCTCGCGAGATTCTATCGTGAAGCGCTACGACGCCATCGTCATCGGAGCGGGACACAACGGTTTAACCAATGCAGCTTATCTAGCGAAAGCGGGCCTTGATGTCCTGGTCGTCGAAAAAAACGACTATATCGGTGGTGCGGCCGTATCCCGCGAACTCCACGAAGGCTGGACGTATTCAAACTGTTCATACGTTTGCAGCTTGATGCGTCAGGCAATCCATCGCGACTTAGACCTCAGTCGTCACGGATTAATCTTGGTGCCGTATCTGGGCTCCGTGAATTACGACGATGACGGCAACACGTTGATCGCGTACAACAGCGAGGAAGCCGCGTATCTAGAACTAAAGCGGCATTCCAAACACGATGCGGATTCGATGTTCCGCTTCCAAGCCGACCTGACCCGATATGCTCGCCTTATCCGGAAAACACTGCTCCGTACGCCGCCCGATCCCACCTCATTTCGAACACGGGATATTCACGAGCTTCTGTTCCTTGCAAAACAATTCTGGTCGCTGGGTGAAAAAGAGATCTACGAGTACGTCCGATTCTTTACCTTAAGCGCTGTGGATTTTCTCGAGGACTACTTTGAGAACGAACTCATCAAACAGTCTAAGGCCAGCTCCGGAATTATCGGTACGGCTTTGGGCGTCTATTCGCCTGGCTCTTCTTACATTTTACTTCACCACGTCATGGGGGATGTCGACGGGAGCATCGGCGCCTGGGGTTTAGCCCGTGGAGGCATGGGAGCAATTTCCAACGCCATTGCGTCGGCGTTTCAATCTTTTGGTGGAGAAATCAGGACCAACGCGGGGGTTTCTCAAATCCTCGTCGAGGGTGGCAAGGCAGTGGGCGTCGTATTAGACAACGGAGACGAAATAAGGGCTCGTGTGGTCGTATCAAATCTCGACGCCAAGCGAACGTTCACTCAGATCATCGACAAAAACGACCTGCCGCTCGGCATTTACGAAAAAGCAAAGAATTTTAAGATTCGCGGCTCATCTGGGAAGGTGAATATCGCGCTATCGGGACTGCCCAAATTTAGCAACGTACCGGACAACGCCTACGTCAATCGGGGGGGACTGGAACTCACTGGATCATTGGAGACCATGGAGCGGGCGTACGACTGTTGGAAACGTGGTCGCTTCTCCGACGATCCCTACATCGAGGGCGTGATTCCTTCCGCCTGGGATCCTACCGTTGCGCCTCCAGGCAAGCACTGGATGTCGAACTTCATCCAGTATTGTCCCGCGGAACTTGCAGACGGGCCATGGACGCCCGAAAAAAGAGACCTGTTCGGGCAGACGGTCATCGACAAAATCGCTCGCTACTGTCCCGGCTTCAAGGACTTGATTGTGCATGTCGAGGTAAGGACTCCGCACGAGATCGAACAGGAGATTGGCTTGACTGAGGGCAACATATTTCAGGGCGAACTTACGATTGATCAGTTGTTTTTCAATCGCCCTTTTCCAGGGTACGCGCAATACAGGATGCCGCTAAAACATTTATACATGTGCGGTTCTTCAACGCATCCGGGCGGTGGTGTGTCTTCGGCGTGTGGCGCTAACGCGGCTCGCGAAATTCTGATTGATCTCAAACGACCCAACAGCGTGCCGGCGGACGATTTTTACGATGAGTGACTACGATTTTTCCAGCGAGCGACCCAAGCCCAGTCACTTCCAGGAACGCCAGGACGAACTCAATATTCACAACGCCTGGTCGTCCTGGAACGGTTACAAATTCGCAGAGTACTTTTATGACGCGGAATACGAGTATTTCTGCGTCCGCAATACCTGCGGCACTTACGACATTTGTCCCATGCAGAAATACCTCATCAAAGGTCGTGACGCCGAAAGAATGTTAAACCGGATGGTGACCCGTGACGTAACGAAAATACGGACTAATCGCGTCAGCTACGTCGTGTGGTGCAACGATGAGGGTCGTCTGATCGATGACGGTACGATCTTTAAACTGGCCGACGACCAATTCATGTTGAATTGCGGTAGCCCCTGCTCAGCATGGTTGGACAAAAGTGCATTCGGATTCCCAAACGTCACGATCACCGACAAGAGTGATGAAATTGCGGCGTTGGCGTTACAAGGGCCGACCTCGTGCGCCGTACTTAAACGCATGGGCCTGACAGGCATCGAAAACGCGAAGCCGTTTTCCATCAACCATTTCGACTTTCAGGGCGACCGACTCATGGTTTCGAGAACCGGGTTCACCGGTGATCTTGGGTACGAGCTTTGGATCGATCACGGTCTAGCAATCGAGCTGTGGGACACGGTTTACGAAGCTGGACGCGACGTAGGTATCCATCCATACGGCGATCAGGCAACCAACATGTTGAGACTCGAAGCCGGCTTTATTATGCCGGGGTACGAGTTTAACGAGGCTCTCAAGACCGTCCATTTCGAACACGATCAAACACCGTTCGAACTCAACTTAGGATGGCTGGTCGATTTCAAGAAACCGCACTTCAACGGGCGACGCGCCTTGTTAAAGGAGCAAGAACGAGGTCCACGTTACACATTAACTAAATTGGATATTGAGGGTAATAAACCCGCCGAAGACTCATTTCTATATAGCAGCAAACGGTGCACGGACGAAATTGGTTACGTCACGTCGGGTATGTGGTCGCCCGCTGCCAAAGCGAACATTGCACTGGCCATGATCGAGACTGAATATCTCGACGGCGAAATCTGGTCGGAAATCTATTATGAGAAGGAGCTGAGGCAGTACAGCAAAGTCGCTAGATGCACAATTCAGCAGGAGCCTTTCTGGTCTCCAGCCAGAACCCGCGCCACGCCAGCCGCAGACTACTAAGCCATTGCGATCCTTCGATCCAACGCCACGTGCAATCTATTCGGTCGATCGTGACCCCGGAAAAGCGAAATCGATGGCACTGTCATCGACCGGCGAGGTCCAGCGTTCCGTAATTGTCTTGCGGCGCGTATAGAAGCGAACGCCGTCGGGACCATACGCTGCAAGGTCACCAAATCTTGAATCCTTCCAACCACCAAAACTGTGGTTGGCAACAGGGACCGGTAGCGGAACGTTAATCCCCACCATCCCCGATTCCACTTCGTTGGCGTAGGCGCGGGCCGAGTATCCATCACGGGTAAAAATGCAGGTCCCGTTTCCGTATTGACTGTCGTTGACTATCCGCATTGCATCCGACGCGGTTTTTACGCGGACAAGGCAAAGAACAGGACCGAAGATCTCCTCATCATAGATCGACATACCGGGACGAACGTTGTCAAAGAGCGTTCCACCGAGATAGAAACCAGGCTGTTGGTAACTCTCATGCCTGCGTCCATCAACCAGTATGGTCGCTCCTTGATCCATACCCTCTTGAATCAAATCGACAATTCGATCTCGTTGGGGACTGCTGTTTAGAGGTCCCATATCGAGGTTGTTCATTCCGGGGCCGATATTGAGTCCCGAAACCTTCTTGCTCAGTGCATCGGCCACCTTGTCGGCAGTCTCGTCCCCCACCGATACGACCACGGACAAAGCCATGCAACGCTGACCGCAGGATCCGTAGGCAGCGCCCATAATAGCGTTAGTCGCCGTTTCGACATCTGCGTCGGGAAGTACGACCGCGTGATTTTTTGCCCCACCAAGGGCTTGAACCCGCTTGCCACTTTCGCTCGAAGTTTTGTAGATGGAACGCGCCACCGGCGTCGAACCGACAAAACTTGCCGCCTTTACGTCCGGGTGTTGCAGCAACCATCCGGCGGTGTCGTGGTCTCCTTGAACAACGTTGAAAACGCCGTCAGGAAGTCCAGCCTCCGAGAAAAGTTCTGCTAGGCGGTAGCCCGCCGTCGGAACTTTCTCAGAAGGCTTCAAGATGAACGTGTTTCCGCAAGCAACGGCTAGTGGAAACATCCACATAGGGACCATGACTGGAAAGTTAAAAGGTGTAATGCCCACGACCACGCCTAACGGCGACATTTCGCTCCAACTGTCGATGTCTGGCCCGACCGCCTTGCTGTACTCACCTTTTAAGTGTTCGGCTATCCCCGTGGCATATTCGATATTCTCTATTCCGCGCTGAAGCTCGCCTTGAGCATCCAACAAGGTTTTTCCGTGTTCAAGGGTGATCAGCCGACAGAGTTCGTCCGCGTGCGCCGATACCGCTTCACAAAATTTCCGAATAATTACGGCCCGTTTTGCCGGCTCAACGACCCGCCAATCTTGATAAGCATTGCTCGAGGAATCGACAGCGGTATTGACCGTCGATTCGTCGCCAAGCGTGACGTAACCCATTTGTTCACCCGTTGCAGGGTCAAACCGCTCGAGCCTTCGCGAACCGCCAGTGTCCGGTCTGCCCGCAATGAAATGTCCCGTGATATCTGTCTGTGCCAATTCCCTCTCCATCAACCTTGCTGAATTCAAAAACTAAGCGATTTCATCCAACACGTCCCCGAGTATCCCTAGCATCTGCTCAATCTCGGTTTCGCTAATAACCAACGGAGGCGCAAGCGCCACAATGTCGGCCGTGGTGCGAACGAGTAGACCTCGATCAAACGCCTCACGAAATACAGACATCGCGCGGTGGGTCGGAGCACCATCTTGAGGCCGTAATTCCACGGCACCCGCCAGACCGAAATTACGCACGTCGATCACGTGCGGCTTATCGACGAGCGAATGCAAACCAGCCTCCCACTTCGCCTCAACGCCGCGGACGTGCCGAAAAATACCTTCGTTTTCGTACACGTCCAACGCTGCATGCGCCGCCGCGGCCGCCAGAGGATGACCTGAATAGGTGTAGCCGTGAAAGAACTCGATCGCCGAGGGAGGGCCTTGCATAAACGCTTCTCGAATTTCCTCGCGGACCAGGACCGCACCCATCGGCACGGTGCCGCTTGTTAGTCCCTTGGCCGTGCACATGATGTCGGGAACGACGCCCAATCGCTCGGCTGCCGAAGACCAACCCAGACGTCCGAACGCGGTAATCACTTCATCGAAGATCAGCAAGATCCCGTGAGCCTCTGTGATTTCGCGTAATCGCTCCAGATAACCCACTGGAGGGACCAGTACCCCACCCGAACCAGCGAAGGGCTCAACAATGACAGCCGCGATGGTGCTCGCATGGTTGCTCTTGATGATCCGTTCGAGTTCGTCCGCGAGATGGGCACCCCACGCAGGCTGGCCTTTGCTGAACGCCTGGTGCTGCACGTCATAGGTTTCCGGAAGATGAAGTACGCCAGGGAGCAAGGGTCCAGCCGCGATCCGGTTGTTGCCAATGCCACCGACACTTGTCCCACCAAACCCAGAACCGTGATACCCACGTTGCCGCCCTACCAATCGGGTCCGTTGGCCTTCGCCGAGTGCATGGTGATATCCCAGCGCAATTTTGAGCGCGGTATCAACGGACTCCGATCCCGAGTTCGTGAAAAAAACGGCATCCATGCCATCGGGCATCATGTTCACAAGCCGTTCGGCAAGGCGAAAGATTTCAGGGTGTCCCATTTGAAATGCTGGGGAATAATCGAGCTCGTCGGCCGCCTGACGTATGGCGGCAACAATGTGGGGATGACAATGACCCGCATTGCAGCACCAAAGCCCCGACATCCCATCCATAATTTGACGATCGTCTACGGTCGTATAGTAAAGACCTTTCGCGCTTTGCATGAGCCGAGGCTCGTTCTTGAAAGCCCGATTACCCGTAAACGGCATCCAGTACGCCGAGAGATCTATCTCGTTATGTAGAGGGTTTTTCATTTCCGCCCTGCTCCACCCGATAAAACGACCACGGTGGAATCTTCTCACCAAAGACCTCCACCAACTTGTATTTTCGTTGATACGCCATCATTACGGAACGATTAAGCAACGGGTCTTCCAGTCTTGTTACTGCCACGTTGTAGACTCTACCAAGGATACTTAACTTCGCACGTGAATCTCGTAAAACATTGATTTGCAAGTATTTTTTATTCTCTCCATACGACCCGATGAAGAGCTCGTCAGAAACTCGCACGCACCAAATGGTGGTGGAATGTGGAATCCCGTACCAGGTCCGGGTTTCAATGAATACTTCGTCAATTTGATCGGTGAAACGCCAATCCTCGACCGGTAAAGATACAAGCTCGCCACCTAGCCAAAGTCCCGGCCTAACGTCCTTCGGTTCACATCCAACAACCAAGAGGCCTAGGATCAGCAAGACAAGCGTCTGCCGTATTCCCTTCGGAAATTGGTCGTCGAACATTCGCGTGTTGGTCTGCACGGGTGACAGTTGCTATACCCAATTTATCCCAGCTTGGGAGATTTGTATCGTTTCACGACGATCGAGTCACCGCTGCATATCTTTCCGGGCACATCAACAACGCCGACCACCCCACGCTTTCGTTTTGCCTCAATCAGAACCCGTCGGCGCGTAAGCGACTTGCCCGAGACTGTGGAACAACGGCTGACTATCTTGTCGGCCATGTGTGTACAAGGCGGATTGAAGTCCTCGACAACCAACACAGCGCCGGAAGGAAACACCAGCTTCGACCCTTTCGGGAGTTTCGAAAAATCTTTGATTCCTTCAACGAAAACGTTGACGCCAAGATCCGCGGGAACCAACGGCTGAGCGAGATTCAGCGCTTCTTCGATCTCTCGAGCTTCTTCTTGCGACATGCCCGACCATTGACGATTATTTCTCCGTACGGTTCCAGCCGGCTCCGTATCGCCTTCATAACAGACACGGCTTGGGCCACGATGAACGTCGTCGACAAACCCTTCGAAATCCGCCACGACATTTTTTCGAGCGTGCCATGCCATTTCCTCATCGGTTTTAGTAGATACCGAGATTAACGTCGCTTTTTGTTCCTTCATCTTGATCCTCCCCGATGCAAGTCAATCAGATTTTGTCGATTATTTCGCTCTCTAGACCCAACCTCATATGTCCTTTTCCAGTTCCAACCACGCCGTCGTATTTTAACTGTCCCAGACAAACTCGTTCGCGCGAGCGTTTTACCAGCCAAAGAATTCCACTCATCACTGTAACGGTCCTGCGAAGCCGGGATAGTCAGTCAACCTTCGTCTCAATCTCTCTATTTCGGATTCAAGCAATCACGGCCAGTTCTTTAGATCGCTGCTTTCATTGACGCTCCGAGTCGGAGCGTGTATGACCAGGTCATGAAGATTCAACTGGTAGACGAGATTCGCGGAAATCTTTCGGTCGATGATGAACATCCGTATCGAACCGGTCCCTGGCAGCCAAACACAAAGGAGTTCGACGCCTTCGATTTAGACGTGATTGGCGAATTGCCTGATGACCTCAACGGCGTGTATTTGAGGAATACCGAAAACCCTTTGCACGAAGCAATTGGTCGTTACCATCCGTTTGATGGCGACGGCATGTTGCACTCGATCTCATTTGACTCCGGGAAGGTTGATTATCGCAACCGATACGTACGAACCGACGGATTTAACGCCGAACTTGAATCTGGAACGCCGCTATGGGCTGGTTTGATGGAAAATCCGCAGAAATCAAAGCGCCAAGGTTGGGGGGCTCGAACGGGTCTAAAAGATTCTTCAAGTACCGACGTGGTCGTCCACCGAGGTCGCGCGGCAACGAGTTTTTATCAATGCGGCGATATCTACGAGCTTGACCCTAAAACGCTTCGTACGTTAGGCAAGGCAAACTGGACGAAGGACGTCACGCCCGGGTGGGGAGTTTCAGCCCACACGAAGGTCGACGCATCGTCAGGCGAGTTGCTGTTCTTCAATTATTCAAAACAGCGACCATACATGCACTACGGCGTAGTCGGTTCTGACGGAAATCTTGCGCATTACGTTCCAATCGAATTGCCGGGACCCCGGCTGCCGCACGACATGGCCTTCACCACGAACTATGCAATCCTCAACGATATGCCTCTCTTCTGGGACCCCGAAGCCCTCCAT
>ENA-UPTF01001615-UPTF01001615.1-marine-metagenome-genome-assembly--contig:-NODE-1615-length-13996-cov-2.222071_pt1 | contig 13996 bp, 14 predicted proteins | sample MGYA00238166_ERZ767019 | MGnify/ENA primary metagenome ERZ767019 (study PRJEB28930, sample SAMN06266391) | marine metagenome | isolation source: Sea water from 250 m depth | place: Atlantic Ocean...
ATTCAGACCAGTTCAGGGATTATGGAACTGCTTATCCTGAGATCGCTCAAAAAGACCCGGACATGAGTTACAGGCTGGCGGGGAAGTCGGGTACGGCCCAGGCAGTTGGAATTAGCCAGGACATATTGTCTAGTGATGACATTATGGTTTCTGATTTGAATCGTGACCACGCCTTGTTTATTGCATTTGCTCCAGCAATGAATGCACATATTGCGCCGCAAATCGCATTAGCTGTATTTGTTGAAAATGGTGAATCTGGAGGAGGCGCAGCAGGACCCATTGCGAAGCAACTTATCGACAAGTATCTATTAGATATTTTACAAATCGATTTCGGAGCGTTAGAAGACTCAGTCCCGCCACCTGAAGCGGAAACCAGCGCGCTAGTTTCAGAAGCTGATGAATAGTCAGGATTTCATCCGCCAGTCTACTGGTTTTTATATACCAAAGAGTCGTGCTCAAACTATTTGGCGCATTATTCACACTGACCCGCCATTGCTTGTAGGCATTATCGTGCTGTGCGCTTTTGGACTGTTTGTACTTTACAGCGCCAGTGATGGGGATCAGATAATGGTTCAGCGACAAGCTTTAATTATGCTCGCAGGCCTAGTACTAATGTTTATCGTTTCGCAATTTAGCCCGCATTTCTTTCGGCGTTGGGCGCCATCACTCTATGGTATTGGTTTGGCGCTGCTAATTTTAGTTTTGTTTATAGGCGTGGAAGACAATGGCGCTCGCAGTTGGTTGGATCTTCCAGGGTTGCCAAGTTTTCAGCCTTCTGAAACTTTGAAAATTGTGGTGCCGTTACTCATGGCTTGGTATCTGGCTAGCAGGCCATTGCCGCCGCGTTTCAAGCATCTCTTTTGGTCAGCAATAATGATCTTGATTCCAGCTGCATTAATTGTTGTGCAGAATGACGCCGGGACGGCAATTATGGTTGCTATGTCTGGTGTGTTTGTAGTGTTGTTGGCAGGTATTCGTTGGCGAATTGTGTTTACTGGTATTTTTGCTTTACTGTTAGCTTCACCGTCCTGGTATTTATTTCTCGCACAGGAGCATCAGAAGAATCGCATTCTTACTTTTTTTGATCCCTACCGAGATCCGACTGGTGCAGGGTACAACATAATCCAGTCTCAAATAGCAATTGGTTCTGGAGGTGTCTACGGTAAAGGCTATGGCAATGGTGCGCAATCACATCTGGATTTTATTCCAGAGAGCAATACCGATTTTATTCTGGCGGTTTTGGCGGAGGAGTTTGGCTTACTCGGTGTCTTGTTTTTAATTAGCTTGTACTTATTTGTGTTGGTGCGTGGTTTTTATATAACCTATGCAGCGAAGGATATGTTTAGTCGCTTGCTGGCTGGCAGTATAACTCTCACCTTTTTCTTTTATGTATTTATTAATATGGCCATGGTGTCAGGGTTGGTGCCTGTTATCGGATTACCGCTTCCCCTCGTAAGTCGTGGCGGTACTGCGATACTTACGCTGTTCATCGGTTTCGGTTTGCTCATGTCAATTCACACCCATGGGCGCGCACGATCTAACTAACTGAAAATAAAAGAAATTATTTGCCTCTCATCATGATTTGAAGCAGAAAATGTGCTGGATTAAGGATCTGCCACTGCTGCTCCGGGCCGGATTGATTAAAATTCTCACTGTTTTGGACGCTAAGTAACTAACTTACTTAGATTTTCTGTATTTCAGCAGCAAAAAATGGCATCGTATATAAGAAGAATTGGCTATGTATTTTTGATGTTGGCATTGGCTGCCTGCTCTTCAGCGCCTGCTCCGGCTCCACCGAGTTCGTCGAGCCGTTATTCAATTGAACAGGACCGGGCACCAAGCGGGCATCTTGATATTGATTCGATTCCTGAAGTAGTACCTGAACCTTTTGCCCGTACATTGGCAGGTAATCGGTCGCCCTACACCGTGTTGGGTAAGACTTATCACGTAATGCCTACAGAAGACGGCTATAACGAGCGTGGAATCGCATCTTGGTATGGTGAAAAATTTCATGGTCATAAAACTTCCAATGGTGAGTTCTTCGATATGTATAAGGTCTCAGCAGCTCATAAGTCTTTACCCATTCCAAGTTTCCTGCGAGTAACCAATTTGGATAACAATCGTAGTATCGTTGTCCGAGTAAATGACAGAGGCCCTTTTCATGGCGATCGAATCGTTGACTTGAGTTACGCGGCAGCGTTGAAACTTGGATACGCAGATCGAGGTACTGCAAGGGTTCAGTTGGAAGCGATAATTCCCGATGGAGTTGTAGTCGACCGTGCTGCGGGGAATAACAATAATACACTGTCACAGCAGACCTTGAGGGTTGCGAGCACAGGAGACAAATATATACAGGTTGGCGCCTTTGCGGACATTAATTCGGCCCGCGAGATGTCAGATAAGTTGAGAGCTATGACCAATAGGCCAGTGTTTATTAGATCCTTAGATAGTACCAACAGCGGTGTATTGCATCGAGTTAGAATCGGCCCGGTTAATGACACCAGTGAAATTCGACGAATTACACAAAGTGTTGTTGCTGCTAACTTGGGAAGTCCGTACACTGTAACTGAGTAGTACTTCATGATCTATGCACTTGCTTTTGTCACCTCTCGGCACCACATAATTTAAGGCTTTAACACGGGTTTCTTTATGTTTTTAAAGAATGCAATCTATCAACTTTTGCCACGTCCCCTAATTCAGGGAACAACGCTTTTTGGTCTGTTGTTTTTAAGTATGTCGTTAGTTTCAGCGCAGACCATCATTCCTCGCGCACCTGAAATTGCAGCAACCAGTTACATCCTCGTGGATGCTCGTACAGGTCAAATCATCGTGGAAGAAAATGCGGATGAGCCATTACCGCCTGCGAGTCTGACTAAAATCATGACCTCCTATATTGCTATTGAAGAAATCATCAATGGCAACTTATCCCTGCGGGATGAAGTGCATATCAGTGAAAAAGCCTGGCGTATGGAAGGATCTAAAATGTTTGTGGGGGTGAACACTCAGGTAAGTGTCGAAGATATATTGCGGGGCATTATCATCTATTCATCAAAAACCGCTAGCGATGCAATTGCGGAACATATTGCAGGTAGCGAAGAAGCATTTGCGGATATGATGAATCAGTACGGCGAAGTATTAGGTCTTACCAATAGCTTCTTTATGAATTCGAGTGGCCTCGATACCGAGTTGTACTACAACACTATGTCTGCGCGAGACTTAGCCAAATTAGCGCAATCATCAATCATCAAGCATGCTGACTATTACCCAATGTATGCGGAACGGGAATTTACCTACAACGGAATCCGACAATCGAATCGAAACACCTTGTTATTTCGTGATCGCAATGTCGATGGTATGAAGACTGGCTGGACTGATGCTGCAGGCTTTTGTCTGGTTGCGTCGGCTGAACGTGATGGCATGCGTTTGGTTTCAGTAGTAATGGGAGCAGCCAGTGAAGAAGCTCGCGCTATTGAAACACAAAAGTTAATGACCTATGGCTTTCGATACTTCGAAACACACAAGCTATATGATTTGAATCAAGTATTAACTAATGTCCCAGTTTGGTCCGGCGATCAGAACGCAGTGGATCTTGGCATACTGGAAGAAGTGTACGTCACTATCCCAAGAGGTCAGGCAGAATCAATGCAGGCCACAGTAGATGTCGATGAAATTATTCGCGCACCACTGAGTAATGGTCAGATCATGGGTGTTGTAAATGTAACCCTGGACAATGATCTTATTTACACCGGCGACGTAATCGCCATGCAAGAAATTGTGCAGGGTGGAATCTTTAAGCGCTTCATCGATTGGGTTACGTTGTTGTTTGCGAATTTGTTTGCAGGTTAACAAGTTTTCTATGTCTGCAGATTCAACTTCGAGTAATCAAGAACCTTCTAAAATAAAATTTCCTTGTTTGTATCCAATAAAAATCATTGGCAAAGCGGTCGATGATTTTCAGGTATCCGTCATTGCCGCAGTTGAGCGTTACACTGGCACCATCACGTCGGATTTAATCAAGGTGCAACCAAGTCGCCAAAACAACTATCTTTCAGTAACGATAACAATTGCTGCAACTGGTGAAGATCAGTTAAAAAACATTTTTCTGGATCTGAAAAAAATTGAAAGCGTAAAAATGGTGCTTTGATTGCGACTAAGTGACTATAAATGGTTTCAAGCTGAACCATTGGTTGCAGATTCCTTCCTGCCGGATTTGGTTGTACGTCGATTAGGATTACAGGATTACGATCCGATATGGGGTGCAATGCGCTATCTTGCGGCAAATCCAAATAAAAAAAGAAATGATGAAATCTGGTTGCTTAGCCACAAACCTGTATTTACACAGGGACAGGCAGGCAAAGAGGAGCACATCCTAAACCCCGGTAATATTCCAGTTGTTCATATCGATCGGGGTGGGCAGGTCACGTATCATGGGCCTGGTCAACTAGTTGCATATCTCTTAATTAATGTAAGGCGCAGAAAATTAGGAGTACGTGATCTGGTGGATTTGATTGAAACCGCCATGACTTTTACCTTGGCGCAGTTCGGCCTGATCGCCGAGACCCGTCCTAAAGCTCCTGGTGTGTATGTGAGTAATGCTAAAATTGGTGCCTTAGGACTTAGGATAAAGAATGGCTGGAGTTATCACGGCCTTAGTTTGAACGTAAACATGGATTTGTCTCCATTTCGTAGCATTAATCCATGTGGATTTGAGAATCTCGCGGTAACTCAGTTATCTGACTTTATAGGAAGCGAAGAATTACTGTTACAAAAAGTCAGTAAAGTGCTATGCAATAAACTGTTAGTCGAACTAGGGTATAAAGAGCACTACTAATCGTAGAGAAAATTTTATGGCAGAGCGTAAACGCCGAAATATGTTAGTAGAAGGAGAGAAGCTTCGGGGTGCGGAGAAGGTTCGTCGCATTCCGGTGAAAGTTATTCCTACTACTGATCTTCCGTCTAAGCCCGATTGGATTAGGGTAAAGATTCCTGCGTCATCAAAAATAAGCCATATTAAAAACAAGTTGCGCCAACATAAACTCGCATCTGTATGTGAAGAGGCATCCTGTCCAAACCTTGGCGAATGCTTTAGTAATGGAACCGCTACTTTCATGATTATGGGTGATATATGTACCCGCCGTTGTCCATTCTGCGATGTTGCCCACGGCAAACCGCGTCCCCTGGATGAAAACGAACCGAGAGAATTAGCTGAGGCGATCAAAGAAATGGGTTTGACTTATGTTGTTATTACTTCTGTCGATCGTGATGACTTAAAAGACAGTGGTGCTCAACATTTTGCCAATTGCATTACAGAAACCCGCAAACATAATCCGGATATAAAGGTAGAGGTACTGGTTCCTGACTTTCGTGGCCGTATAGATATTGCACTAAGCATATTGGAACCAATACCGCCGGACGTTTTTAATCACAATTTGGAAACGGTGCCCAGACTCTACAAGAAGGTTCGGCCGGGTGCTGACTACCAATATTCCTTAGATCTTTTGAAAGCTTACAAATCGATGCGGCCAGATGTGGTAACCAAATCTGGATTAATGCTGGGATTAGGTGAAGAAATCGATGAAGTCAAACAAGTGCTTCAAGATTTGAAAGCGCATGATGTCGACATGATTACTCTCGGTCAGTACTTGCAGCCAAGCAAGGATCATTTAAAAGTCGAGCGATTTGTGCATCCTTCCGAATTCGATATGTTAAGTGAGTATGCTGAAGGCTTAGGCTTTTCTCAGGTTGCCAGTGGGCCTCTGGTAAGATCTTCTTACCATGCGGATAAACAAGCCCATGGCGAAAATGTAACTTAATCCTACAATGAGTCAGGGGTGAGTGGTCGTATGAAGATTGGTCTACAACAGATCATCACTAGTATCACCGCTCTCCTGGTAGCGATCGTTGTTGTTGTGTTTATTTACGAAAACCCCGCCCGTCTCGGTGAAGAGCCGCTTATCGTTCGGGCGCTGGTCTTAAGCATAGCTATAACGGCTGCACTAGTGGCTGTTTATCCGCTAAATCCGTTGTTTGCAGATCGGCCTGCCACTTACGCTGGAATAGTCTGCATGCCTGCGCTTATTCCGGGATTTATTTTTTATATGCTGTTGCTTCCTGGAAAGGCTGGCCAGGGTTTTGAAGCGGAACAACTGGCGAGTTCACTCATAAGTGATCGTTCTAGTAATGGTATTATCGAAGTAGGGTTCCGTTATCCCATATACACTCCAACGATTTCAGTTAAGAATCGCGAACTATTTACCCGTCATGTAAACGTATTCCTACGGATGGCTGATTCCAATGGTGGCGATACCCTGTTTAGGGCAGTAAGGTTCAATGTGCCCGGCAACAGCCTTAGTGTTGAGTCAACTGTGCAAGGGATGCTTAGCGAGAACAGGAGATATTTGTTTAATCCGTTGGAGATTCCGCCGGATAAAAGCTTAGAAGGCCAGGTAGTTTTTATAATCAGTAATTTAGAAGATGGCACTGCGTTCAATGATGCTCTGGTAAGTGCATATCAGGCACAGTTCGAGATTCGCGATCCAGAAAACGGCCAGCTACTACTGGAGTTTCCGCTGCAACACATTTAAGCTGCGCAAGCTGCGAAAAGGACAAGGATGCTCGGTGTAATGACAAACAATTGGGGGGTGTATGCCAAAGAAAATTAGTTTTTCATTTTTATCAGTTTTATTCCTAGCACAGTCCACGCTTGCTCAGGACTTATGGGAAGTGCCAAGAACGGATTATGGAGTTCCTGATTTGCAAGGCGCATGGACTTCTGCATCTATAACAACTTTGGAGCGAGACCCTGCGCTAGGCAACGCACTAATTGTGGATGCGGAAGAGGCTCGGCAAATCGAGCAAAATGCACCATTCAATGTGTTAACGGAAGCTGACAATGCTCCCAGCGACCCTGATCGTGCACCTCCTACTGATGGTGATACAGATGCAGGGTATAACGCGTTCTGGATTGATCCCGGAACTCGCTTAGCCCAAATCGATGGTCAATATCGAACCTCATGGATCGTTGAACCGGAAAATGGACAGATTCCCTATACTCAGGCAGCGGGAATGGCCTTTATGGAATATGGTCAATCTACTGGTTATGACGGCCCAGAACAGCGTCCATTAGGAGAGCGCTGCATGGTTGGCTTCGGTTCTAGTGGCGGGCCGCCAATGTTACCAGTGCTCTACAACAACAATTTGCAATTAGTTCAGAATGAAGACTATGTGATGATTGTGGTGGAAATGAATCACGATGCGAGAATCATTAGGTTAGATTCAGAACATTTGGGAGATGAGTTTTCTCCATGGTTGGGCGATTCAGTGGGACACTGGGATGGGGATACCTTAGTGGTTGAAACTGTTAATTTTCATCCACAGCAAAGTTTTCGCTTTGCCATAAAGCATGTCCTCTATATGCCTTCCACCGCGAAAGTTACCGAACGATTTACCCGAATCGGCCCTGACGAAATTCTTTATGAATTTACAGTTGAGGACGATTCAGCTTACACACAGCCCTGGACCGCGCAAATTCCTTTTCGGACTGCCGAGGGTTCTTTGTATGAGTATGCCTGCCACGAAGGTAACTATGCATTGCCGGGCATATTGGCTGGAGCGCGTCGCGAGGAAAGGGAAGGACCGGACTAATCGAAATTTTATTTGACCATAGAGTTACCAAGCTTTTTGTATTCTGCAATGGCTAGCCCTGCTGCGACACTTGTGAATGGGTCATGTTCGATTACTTTATGTGGAAACAGTGCGTCCAAAATATTCTTTACCGAAGGAATAAGGGAAGATCCCCCTGTTCGGATGACAAGTTGTATATCTTGCTGCTCCAGGTTCGCCTCCTTCATTAGGTCGAAGAGGGACTGTTCAAACTTTCTCAATACTTCTTGTATATAAGATTCAAACTGATCCCGTGTTACAAGCAGCTCGATATCCAGCTCAGGAATATCCAATAGCGCTGATTCTTGATCCGACAACGTGGCCTTTAATTCCTTAATACATTGAAAAACTAAGTAGCTGTAGTTATTTTTTATGAGGTCATATAGCCTGCGGAATTTAACTGCTGCTTCATCTCCATATTCAATCCGCTGCATTAAAGGAGTGGTGTACTTATTTTGATTCAGGATGTAACTCACCGCCCAATTGAGAAGCAGATCTTCATATTCTTCAAAGGGAAAGGCTGTTTCAATTTCTCTATCTTCTCCAGCGCGACGCCACCGTTCGCCCTTACCAAATATAGGGAACAACAACTCCTTGAATAGTATTTGGTCGATGTGATCTCCACCCAAACTTATACCATGCGTGGCCAGCACAGAAAATTCTTGTTCTTTTCTAAGGAGTACACAAAGATCTAGAGTGCCCCCACCAAAATCTACCGCAAGTAATATTTGTTCTTCTGATTCTGGATGGTAGTGGAGATAACTTAATGCCGCTGCGATAGGCTCTGGGTAGTACATTTGTTCATTAAATTCCGCGTAACCATAAGCCTCTGACAATAGTTGTAAAGCAGATTGGTTTCGATCGGCGCCTGTTCCTTCAAAATTTACTGGATGACCAATACAGGCATGATTAGTGTCTTCGGATTTTCTATTCATCTTGGAAAACAATTCGCTGGTGCTATGACGAATTCTCAGAAGAAGAGGTGTAATCAGGGCTACCAGCCTAAACGGTCTGTCGAATACCATTAAGCGTCGTGTAGATGAATTTCCGAGTAAGCGTTTTATGCCGCGAAATAGACGACCTTTTTGTCCGCTATCAATAAACGACTGACCATAAAGTTTTTCAGTTTGCGCTTCTTCGGGGAGCCCATGGTCTCCAATTTGTCCTGTAGAGGCTCTTCCTTCGCCCAGCACTTCGGCGCTGAGTTCTACTGTGCGACCTGTATTGCTTTCAATATAGCAGTCGACGGCGGCTTGGCCAGTAACGATTTGAAAATCTTTATCAATATAAGTAGCGGAGGGCATCACCGCACTATGGGATTCTAACTGCACTAGGTAAACTTTTTGCCCATCAAAAACTGCGGCCACGCTGTTACTAGTGCCATAATCGACACCGATTCCAAGTTGTTTGGAATAAATCTGGTGAATAGTTCCTGACACCAATAACTCTTAATACTTTTACTGAACGATTGGACAAAAACTCAAAGAAGAAGCTTTGCATGAAACGAGCAATGAGCAAGCATAGCTTATTTGACCATGCCCGGCAAAATACTGAAATTCTTTCAATTTGAGCTTGAGCTTAGCTTCTTAATCAGTTGAAACTTAATGGAACTTAACCTATGCTCGTCCGGTCTCAGAATAGTCAGACAGAGCAAAATAAGGAGTATTCATGAGAGCAGTATTGCGGGTTCTATGGTGTAGAACTGCCGGTTTTTTGATTACTCTCCTCATTATAATAATTCCCATTAGTTCCAGTGCCGGCACGATCGTACGCGTAAGTACTACTATTGGCGATTTTTCCATGGAGCTGCTCGACGATATCGCACCGATTACGGTGCGAAACTTCCTCAACTATGTGAATCGCAATGATTATAACGGCACCTACTTTCATCGCGTTGTGGATGATTTTGTAGCTCAGGGTGGTGCCTACAGGTTTCAACCTTTCGTAGGGCCTATTGATGTTCCCACCGATCCACCAATTCAGAACGAATTCAATGTCTCTAATACCAGAGGCACCGTTGCCATGGCTAAAATTGCCGGCGATCCTAACAGTGCGACCAATCAGTGGTTTGTAAATTTGGCGGATAATTTGGACCTAGATACTTCTGATGGGGGTTTTACTGTCTTCGCCAATGTCATTGGCGAAGGCATGGAAATTGTGGATGCAATAGACAACCAGCTCACAATTAATCTTGGTTTTAAAGCATCAGAAGCTCCCTATGTAACTTCCGCATATGAAGATCCAACGAATTTTCTTTATATGAATGTTGAAATAGTTGAGCGACTAAGCTCTGCTCCAAATTTATTCGAAACTAATTCAGGACTGTTTATTACGTCTGTCGATATTGACAATGGTTCAGATTTGATTGCTCTGAACTTCAATGTTGTTCCTTCTGGCGATGCTCTAGTCATTCAAGCTAATTTAGAAAGTGTCATCCCTCGTCGGGGGCCTGTTGAGGGAGTTGCGACTTACTCTAGTGCTGATGGACGTTTTAGAATTCCTTCACTTGAAGTTAATGCAAATGGGGAAGTGTCGATCGTTTCAAATGTTGTTTTTGTATTAACCAATGCGAGCCCAGTGCAATTCACCCTGGAATCTTTCCAGCAATAATCCAAAGCTTTTACCTCAACAGTTACATGAGTTAATCTTGCGACTCATAAGTTGTGCAATAAATAAGGAATTGTTAAATCATGGCTGCCCCTAGAGGAGAGTTTTCATCTAGATTTGGGTTTCTTATGGCAGCATCTGGTTCCGCAGTGGGACTGGGTAACATATGGGGTTTTCCCACCAATGCCGCTTCCAATGGCGGTGCCGCATTTCTGTTTGTCTATCTCGTGCTCGCCTTCGCTTTGGCCTATCCCGCCTTAATGGCAGAGCTCATTATTGGTCGGCATGCGCGGGCAAACGCTGTGACGGCGCTTCGATCAATTTCTCCCGGCGAGAAGAGTAAACTTGCTGCCTTGGCAGTGGGTTTCGCTGGCATAATTACCGTTAGTTTTATCTTGAGTTTCTACGCAATTATCAGCGGTTGGATGATTGCGTTCTTCTTCGACCCAGTTGCACGAATATTGGGTTTGGATAGTGCCGCTCAGTGGTTGACGACCGATACCACCTTACGCAACTCCATTTTCGTGGTGATGTTTATGACTGTTACCGTTTTTATTATCAATGCTGGAGTGAAGGACGGCATCGAGAAATGGGCTTCTCGTCTAATGCCATCATTAATCGTCATATTAATCCTGCTTATTATCTATGTTCTGACATTGCCAGGAGCATCAGGTGGTTTGCGTGCATATCTGGTTCCAGATTTTTCGAGAATTGCAGACCCTGCATTGTTAGTTGATGCCATGGGGCAGGCTTTCTTTTCTCTGTCATTAGGTGTGGGAACCATGCTGATCTATGGTTCCTATATTGCTAAGAAAGAGAATCTTCCAACCACCGGCGGGTTGGTAGCCTTACTCGATATTGGCATCGCCGTATTGGCTGGTTTGTTAATACTTCCTGCTATGTATGTCGCGCTAGCCAATGGTGTTGAAATATTCGATGCTGAGGGGGGCTTAATTGCAGGACCAGGCTTAATTGTGTCTGTCCTGCCTGCTCTATTTAATACAATGGGTGGTGCAGGCGTATTTGTAGGATTAGCATTTTTCTTGTTAATGACAATCGCTTCGCTAACTTCTTCGATTTCTATGTTGGAAGTTCCAGTGGCTTACGGCGTAGAGCATCACAACCTAGAAAGACGCAAAGCAGCAATTATTATAGGTAGTATCATTACCCTGATCTCGCTGACAATAGTGTTTAACTTCGACCCAATGTTTGACATGGTAGTTAGTTTTACTACAGAAGTTAGTCAACCGCTATTAGGATTTGCGTTCTGTATCTTTGCTGCCTGGATCTGGCGTAGAAACGATATTTTACAGGAGATAAAGCAAGGTGCTCCAGAAGCAGAACGAGGAATGTTCTGGAAGATCTGGCCTTTCTACGTTAAGTTCATCTGCCCGGTTGCTATTCTGGTTGTTTATTTTCAATAGAAGATCTGTTTCTTCTCGCTTCGCTTTACCCTATTTGATTCGAAATTTCTTCTCTCAAGACGTTGGATGATATCGATATGCAGATGTGCTAACGTCGAATTTGCGAGATCATAATCTTCTCTTAGAACAATAATCGAGTATTGCCTATGAATTCTGTGTCAAAAGAAAAAACTCAGCTAGCTAGAGACTCCAGGAGGCAGTTTCTGACAGCAGCAGCTGCAATTCCCGCAGTTTTGGGCCTAGGAGTTCTACCAATTAATTCGCTTAACGCTCAGACTTCAATTGCGGACAGTGTTAAAGCTTTAACTTTTGATGTATTCGGTACAGTGGTTGATTGGAGAGGATCTATAATTCGTGAAGGTCAATTACTTGGTGCGAGGAAAGGCTACGACATAGATTGGGCTGAATTTGCTGATCGTTGGAGAGGTGGTTATGGGCCTTCAATGAATCGGGTTAGAACTGGTGAGCTTCCCTGGACAAAAATTGATGATCTGCACAGAATGGTACTGGACGAATTGGTTGAAGAATTCAACCTGGAAGGATTATCCGAAGAAGAATTAGACCATTTCAATAGAGCCTGGCATAGATTATCACCTTGGCCAGATACAGTCGCTGGACTAAATAGGCTAAAAACCAAATACATTATCGCAACCCTATCTAACGGCAATGTATCCCTGCTTACTAATATGGCGAAAAATGCAGGTATGCCATGGGATGCGGTACTTTCAGCAGAGCTGGCAAGGCATTATAAGCCTCATCCTCAGGCTTACTTAACTGCCGCGGATTTACTGGGTCTAGATCCGGAAGAAATTTTGTTTGTTTCTGCTCATGTCAGTGACTCTCGAGCTTCCGCACAAACAGGCATGAAACAGGCCTATGTGATTAGACCTTTGGAATATGGCCCAGGCCGGCAAGCGCCTCCCCCTCCAGAAGACGAGTTCGATTACATCGCGACAGACTTTCTGGATCTGGCAAATCAGTTGGGAGCCTAAGCTTGTCAAAGATTGAACTCGATCAAGCCGCAGAAGACGAAATCACAAAAAAGATAAAAGACTATTTGTCTGAGGAGCTGAATATTGATATAGGCAGCTTTGATGCACAATATCTTTTAGACTTTTTTAGCGAACAAGTAGGCTACCAATACTACAATCAGGGCCTTGCAGATGCGCTTAAAGCATTCGAAGACAAGCTCGAAGAGTTTAATGAATTAATATATCAGTTAGAGAAGGGTAGCCCTGACTAAACTCTAAAATAGTTAACTAATGTTTTCTTGAGCGGGGAAGGCGGTTAAAAAATTCGCTTCCTTTTCCATGATTAGACTCGTAGGTGGTTTCCCCTCAAAGTTTTGTTATTAATGCGCTTAGGTCGGTTCCCTCCGGCTTTTTTTCAGAATTTGAGCTTTCCTTGGCGAACTCTATGTGCATACGCTTCTTGTCACGAATTTGGTAATAGCTGCGCAAAATCGGCGTTTGTTGACTAATTTCTGCATCCATGTGACATTGCCGCCTATTTCTAGAGAGCGTGACGGGAAGTAAGTCCATGAAATTGAAATCAATTTATCTAATTCTGAGCCTCGTTCTAATTGTGGCCTGCTCTGAGCAGGAGGAGCAAACTGCTGCATTTAACGCTGAAGCAAGTGGGGAACCTGAAGTGGTCGCTAATGCAGAACCGGTAGCTGTTGAAAATCCATTTTTTCAGGAAAGCCCACTTTATAAGAACTATCCACAATTCGACCTCGTTGCTAACGAACATTATCTACCGGCTTTCGAGCGAGGAATGGAAGAAAATCTTGCTGAGATTGTGGCTATCGCAAGTCAAAATGAAGAAGCCACATTTGAAAATACAATTATTCAGATGGAACTCTCAGGGGATCTGTTAAATCGAGTCGCAACTGTGTTCTTTGCCATGTCCAGTGCGCATACTAATGACGATATACAGGAAATAGATCGTCAACTCGCTTCCGAATTAGCTGCTCATCAAGATGCAATTCTTTTGAACCGGGATCTGTTTGCAAGGATCAATGTACTGTATCAACAGCGGGAAGATCTCGGTTTAGAAGCGGAATCGATTCGTTTACTTGAAGACTATTACATTGATTTCGTTCGCGCTGGCGCTTCTTTAACTGAAGAACAGCAACAACGTATGAAAGAAATCAACGCTCAAATTGCAGTATTAGAAACTGAGTTCAGCCAAAATATTCTCAGTGAAGTTAATGATCTGGCGATTGTCGTTAATAGTAGTGAAGAATTAACCGGATTAAGCGATGCGCGAATTGAAGCGGCAGCGGAAGCAGCTCAAGCACG
>ENA-UPTF01001616-UPTF01001616.1-marine-metagenome-genome-assembly--contig:-NODE-1616-length-13991-cov-2.401394_pt1 | contig 13991 bp, 14 predicted proteins | sample MGYA00238166_ERZ767019 | MGnify/ENA primary metagenome ERZ767019 (study PRJEB28930, sample SAMN06266391) | marine metagenome | isolation source: Sea water from 250 m depth | place: Atlantic Ocean...
TATTCTCCGTTTTTAACTTTTTCTAGGGCCGCTTCAACTTGTTTTAATTTATTCCATTCTTGTTCTTCCAGATCCCCTTGTAATTTTTTGTCGTAAGCTCGGGCAGCATCATCGCTGATATCAGGCATATGCTCTGCCTCGTCATTTTTCCCATTATTTTGTGACTTTTCCACATCACCCACAATTTCTATGCGGATTTCTTGCAGCACAGATTGGAAATGTTTTATTTTTTTATTTTCCATTTTTTAAAATCTTACTTTTACAAAAAAATTGGTTATGCACTTACAGCTTTGATAATTGGTACATCTCCCCATAAGCGTTCTAAATCGTAGTGCAGGCGTGCTTCTTTATGAAAAACATGGGCAATTAAATCTCCTAGATCGACCACAACCCAATAACCGCCTGAATAACCTTCAACTCCCAATGGTTTGATTTTATCAAGATGGCATTTTTCAAGGATAGTATCAACAATAGATTGAACTTGAACTTTAGAATTCGCGCTGCAAATCATGAAAGAATCTGTGAGGTCAGATCTATTCCGAAGATCCAAAATGAGGATATCAAAAGCTTTTTTTTCCGCTGCAGCGTCTACCGCTAATTGCTGCATAGCATTAAGTTTTTCTCTCATTCAAGTCACATTTGGAGACGAATCATTCGAGTAAAGCCGATGTTCCATAATATAATTATCAACGGAGAGGGGCAACAAATTTTTAATTTCTTCTTTATTAAAAATTCGTTGGCGAATATCATTTGATGAAATGTCAAGAGGAGATATTTGAAAAAGAATTACCTGGGTGTTTTTTTTGCGTTTTTTAAAAACTATTAATTCTGCTTTCAAACTCGAATGGCAAGCCTGCCTTTTGGGTTCATCTAAAGAAAACTTATGTTGAATAGATTTTGGTATGTGCAGTTCAGCTCCTGGTCGCGTTCCCACCAAAATAGAACAAAAATCTAGAAGTTGTGAAGATTGCTTCCATGTGTCGATTTCCTTGAACGTATCGGCACCCAGGATTAGAAATATTTCCCAATCAGGATGTAGTAAATTTAAATCTTTCAGGGTTTCGATAGTATAAGAAACCTTATTCTTATTGATTTCCAGTTTATCTAAATAAAAACCAGGTTGGTTCTCAAGTGCTAAAGTGAGCATAGTTAGTCTATGTTCGCAAGATACGGGTTCAAGGTCTAACTTGTGTGGAGAACGGTAAGCAGGAACAAATATTACTTTTTGCAAATCAAAAAGCTTTTGTGCTTGTAAGGCCAAATGCAAATGCCCATTGTGAACAGGATCAAAAGTGCCTCCAATCAAGCCTATTTTTTTAAGAGAGTCTGCCATGAATCAAATCGTTTCATAAGATTCAGTGAATGGCAAGGGGCAATAAATATTCCCCGATCGACAACTACAAAATCTAGTATTCTAAAAAAATTGTTGATGTAGATTGACAAAATTTACCATTTTTTGGATTATTCATACTAAAACATGGACGAACATCTGATTTATAAAATATTGTTTTTTTATATAGGTATAATGGGTTTTTGGTTATCTCAAAATGATAAGATTTGTTCTTCCATTAAATAAATGAATCAAAAAATCTTAATTATCCGCCAGGAGTTTTTTTAACCGAACGATTGGGAGAAAAAAATGCTATCCAGAATAAGAAAATTACTAGGTGAAAAAGGTTTTACTCTGATGGAATTACTTATTATTGTCGCCATTATTGGTATTTTGTCTGCAATTGCAATTCCACAGTATAGTGCTTATCAACAGCGTATGTTTAGCAAGCAAACCAAAGATACACTGCAAAGCTTTTTTCTGTCTTGTAAAGCTTATTGGGCAGATAATGGGGCTTCAGCCGAATGCACCTCCGCCGCTGTTGCTAACAAGACCTATGGTTTTACAAAATCTAACAAAGTCACAATCACGGAAAATGCCACGACGGAATCTGATTTTTCTGCTACAGCGGTTAACTCAGATGCTTCCAAGGTAACCTTTGCAATTGATTCCCAAGGGACCATAATCAAGAAGTAAATAATGGTTAACTATTTACACCAAACAACGGGAAAAACATGAAATTAGTTACCCTGTTGCCTTCTGCTACAGAAATTATTGCCAAATTGGGACTGGAAAAAAATCTTGTAGGCGTGTCTCACGAATGTGATTTTCCACAAACCGTGCAATCGCTTCCCAAACTTACATCTAGCAGTGTCAACACTAACTTATCGAGTGCTAAAATTCATGAGTCTGTACTAGAAGTAGTGAAAAGTGCAATCTCGGTTTACGATCTCGATATAGAACTTTTAAAATCCCTTCAGCCTGATTTTATAATTACCCAAGATTTATGTGATGTCTGTGCGGTTTCCTTCGATCAGGTTGAACAGGCTTGTCAGGAAGTATTAGACACGGATGCGCGAATCATTTCTCTTAAGCCAAAACTGCTCGATGATATTTGGGACGATATTCAAAATGTTGCCGATCACTTGTCTGTCCCGGATCAAGGCCACAAGTTTAGGGAGGAAGTAAAGGAAAGAATTAATTCTGTAAAATTACGGTTAGAGAACAAGAATCGCCCCAAGATTCTAACCATCGAATGGATTGATCCGATTTATATTGGGGGTATGTGGTTACCAGAAATGATCGATATCGTTGGCGGAGAGGTGTGCTTCGCTGAGAGTGGAAAAAAAGCTCCCGTGGTCAGCCGTGAAGATTTGAAAAAAATAGAACCCGATGTAGTCGTCGTTAAACCCTGTGGATATAAACTTGATCAGACTTTAAAAGAAATCGATCTTCTTAAACAGCAGATGCCTGTATGGGAAAAGCCACCTAGAATTTATCTGGTGGATGGGAACTCCTATTTCAATCGTCCCGGCCCGCGTATTCTTGATTCACTGGAAATCCTTGCTTATTGCACATACCCGGACCTGTTTTCCGAATTCGGCGAGCGTTACAAAAAAGACCTCATTGAGCTAGGACCCGGCCTGCAATTAAAATAATTAAACTTTTCCTTCTTCAGTTTAAAAAATCAGGATAATCCACCCCTAATTTTAATTATCGCCATATTTTTGGGACAAATTTGTGTTTAAAAGGGTGAAAAAGTACTTTTTTTATCAATATTAAACCTAGATCCTCATTAAAATTAAAGAAAAGCAATTATGCTAATGAGTTGAAAATTAAGGGGTAATTCGATATAATCGGGGTATGGCTAGGCAAAAGGATTTCATTGTTATAGGCTCTGGCGTCGCCGGATTGACCTTTGCTCTCAAGGTTTGCAAATTTGGCTCGGTAGGTATTATCACGAAAGACAAGCTGGAAGAGTCTGCGACTAAATACGCTCAGGGCGGGATTGCCTCGGTGATGGCTGCGGATGATTCTTTTGAGCTACACGTTAGGGATACCATGGAAACCGGACGCGGGCTCTGCCATGAAGACTTCGTGCGTATCGCCTGTGGCGAAGGTCCCTCCAGAATCCGTGAATTGATCAACCTGGGAGCTCAATTTGATTTGCGTGGAACGGAGTTTGATTTAGGTAAAGAAGGAGGCCATTCCAAGCGCCGAATCCTGCATTCCCACGATCTCACCGGCTGGGAAATTGAAAAGACACTCATTGAAGCAGTACACGCTGAAAAAAATATAGAAATTTTTGAACATCATATGGCCATCGATCTGATCACTAAGGCCAGACTCGATGACAAAATTCAACCGGGCAGTTCTGATGATGAGGCGCTAGGGCTCTATGTGCTTAACCATAAAACGAATCAGGTTGAAACGATGGTGGGGGATGTGATTTTACTTGCCTCAGGAGGTGCCGGAAAAGTTTATCTCTACACTTCGAATCCGGATACCGCTACAGGAGATGGTATTTCTGTTGCCTACCGAGCGGGAGCAAAAATTGCCAATATGGAATTTTTTCAATTTCACCCGACCTGTCTTTTTCACCCTAAAGCAAAATCGTTTTTGATTTCTGAAACTGTTCGAGGTGAAGGTGGAATTCTGCGCCTCGAAAATGGCGATACTTTTATGGAGAGATATCATGAAATGGGATGTCTCGCTCCACGCGATGTCGTCGCGCGCGCCATCGACCATGAAATGAAAAAAAGCGGTGACGATTGTGTCTATCTGGATGTTACGCATCTGGAAGGCTATCGTATTCGTGAACGCTTCCCGAATATTTATCAAACCTGTCTTGAGTTTGGTTTTGATATGTCTAAAGAACGCATCCCGGTTGTCCCTGCCGCCCACTACATGTGTGGCGGATTAGTGGTGGATGTCAATGGACAAACCAATATCAAACGGTTGTTTGCTAGCGGTGAGGTTTGTTTTTCAGGATTGCATGGCGCTAACCGGCTGGCTTCCAATTCATTATTGGAAGGCCTGGTACTTTCGCACCGAGCCGTCGACAAAGCGGTAGGATTGCTAAAAGAATCTAAAAACTCAAGAAACCAGTTGGATAGAATTCCGGAATGGGACCCGGGAAATGCCGTCGACAGTGATGAGTCCGTCGTAGTTTCGCATAACTGGGATGAGATACGTCGTTTGATGTGGAATTATGTTGGCATCGTGCGTTCAGACAAGCGTTTGAAACGCGCTGAGCGTCGTATTCAACTTCTTCTAGAAGAAATTCAAGAATATTACTGGAACTTTAAAATTACCAAAGACACTTTGGAACTAAGAAACATTGCTATCACCGCGCAATTGATTATTCAAGGTGCATTGGCGAGAAAAGAAAGCCGAGGTTTGCATTTTAACCTCGATCATTTAGATACGGACGATGAAAACTGGAAACGCGATAACATTTTTCAGGACTCCGCCCGTAGATTGATAACCCCGATTAACCCGAGAATAGTGACTCATGAGTGAAGAAAAAACAGCACATGTATTGATTAGAGATTTTTTTGGTGTGGTTGCACTGGCCTTCACAGTTTTTGGACTGATGGCTTTGATGACTTTTTCATCCACCGATCCCACCTTCAATAAAAGTGTTTCGGAAGGGAACGTGATCAATTCGGGTGGCTTGGTGGGTGCCTATCTTGCAGATGGCCTTGTTCTTATTTTCGGTAGTGGCTCCTTTTTTGTCCCAGTCATTACGGCTGTTATAGGTTGGATATTGATCCGTGGCAAAGATACACAAAACTGGTCATTGGTCCTGAGTTCAGGGGTTTTGTTTCTGGTCGGCCTTTGTTCTTTACTGGCGATACAATTTGAGGCTGATCCTTTTTTTGAAAAGGTTGTCCCGGTGGGTGGTTTAATTGGTGATGTATTAGGCGGGTTTCTGGTCACCTGGTTGAACCCATCAGGAGCAGTGTTAACCCTCCTTACATTAATTTTTATTTCATTTATGGTCATGACTCGTCTTGAGGTCAATACTCTTGTAAAGACGTTAGGAAGAATTTTTTCGGTGGTGGGTTCTGGGTTATGGTTAGCTATTAATGGCGCCAAAGCAATTGTATTAAAAACTTTCCAGGCTATGACAAGAATTTTTAAGGGTGTGGAAACAGCTTTTGAAAAATTACAGATCGTGCGCGCTGGATTGGTTAAAACCAAGAAGGTAGAAAGTGATCCAGTAATTGTTACCCGAACTCGACCTGAACCGTTGGTTATTGAGCGTAAGGACAAACCTGATCAAAAGAAAAAAGAAGAGAAACCGGAATTCGTCGTGCAAGACCATTTTTCTTTTATGGGCACCTCTAGTCATTACGAGGTTCCGTCTTTAACTTTGTTGAATGATGTGCCCCCTGACATAGGTACGGATGTTGAAAAGGCCCGTAACGAAATTTTAGCAAGTAGCGCTATTTTGGAAAAGAAGTTATCGGATTTTGGCATTGAGGGTCGGGTTGTTCAGGTTTTACCGGGTCCTGTTATTACTTTATTTGAATACGAACCGGCACCGGGAATAAAAGTCAGTCGAATCGTTTCACTGGCTGATGACCTGGCTTTGGCAATGCGTTGTGTTGGATTACGCATTCTTGCACCTGTTCCAGGTAAGCCAGTGGTCGGTATAGAAATTCCTAATCTTCGACGTGAAACAATTTATTTTAAAGATGTAATGGAATCGGACGCATTTCAAAAATCTGATTCCAAATTAAATTTGGCAATCGGTAAAGATATAACGGGAGAGCCGGCTGTTCAGGACCTTGCAAAAACACCGCATTTACTAATGGCGGGTTCTACAGGATCAGGGAAAAGCGTTGGACTCAATTCCATGATTTGCAGCATCTTACTCAATGCTACTCCCGATGAAGTTAAGATGATAATGATTGATCCGAAAATGTTGGAGCTTTCTGTTTATGATGGCATCCCGCACCTTATCGCTCCGGTGGTCACAAATCCTAAGAAAGCTGCCGCAGCGCTGCAATGGGCAGTTACCGAAATGGAAACGCGCTATAAAATGATGGCTGAAAAGGGAGTTAGAAATATAAATGGTTTTAATGATCTTGCTGAAAAATTGCAAAAAGAATATGAAATAGAGTTGAAAAAACGTGAAAAAACAAACAAAGGTATAAAACCTACTGATGAAGAAAATGAAGATCAAGAAGAGAATCAGGTTCCTGAACCTCCCGCAAAACTCCCTTATATCGTAGTCCTTATTGATGAATTGGCAGACTTAATGATGGTTGCTTCAAAAGGAGTTGAAGATTGTTTGACCCGTCTTGCGCAAATGGCTCGCGCGGCAGGGATTCATTTAATTGTTGCCACGCAACGACCTTCCGTAGATGTATTGACCGGAATCATTAAAACCAATTTTCCAACACGAATGTCTTATAAGGTTACCTCACGAGTGGATTCCAGAACGATCCTTGATGCGATGGGTGCTGACAAATTGTTAGGTCGAGGGGACATGTTGTTTCTGCCACCGGGATCCTCCAGTTTGCTAAGGTTGCATGGGGTGATGGTGAGTGATGAGGAAATTGCGAGAATCGTGAGTTTTATTAAGAAGCAGGCCAAACCGGTTTACGAGGAAGATATTTTTCAATCCGTCACTATTGATACCAAGGATGAAGAGGAAGAGCAGGATATGGATGAGAAGTATGATGAGGCATTGGCTATTGTCGCGAAAGACAGGCAGGCTTCTATCTCATATATCCAACGTCGATTGAGGATAGGATACAATAGGGCGGCACGAATTATAGAAACCATGGAGCGAGAAGGAGTGGTAGGTCCATCTGATGGAGTTAGACCTCGCGAAGTCTATGTCAGCCCGATCGAAATTGAATAGTAACTGTTTAAGGGTAGGCGTGTTAGCAGTTTCAACAATCCCGATTTTTTACCATTTTACTTGCCGCAGTAAAGCCAATCTATTTTTATGGATTCCAAATAAGTTTCGCTAGTTCCCGCTCTATGCAAGAAGAACCTTCGTCCAAAGAAAAATTTTTATTTTTATTTATGGGTGCCAGTAACCTTGCCCGAGGTTACTCTCTGCTCACCCGCTATCTTTCTAGATGTCTGGGAGTCCAAAACATAGAGTTCCTAAATGCGTTAGGACCAGGACGTGGATTTTGTGCAAAAGGTGGAATGTTTAATTTTATTTATCCACCTATCCAAGACTGTCAGATTATAGAAGCAGTTGATAAAAAAACAAAAATTCCACGAGTAGTCTTGATTACAGATCTTGGTAATGACCTTATGTATGGAGTAACTCCCGATGCGCTGATCGAATGTTTGGACACGCTAATAGATCGAATGTTGAAATGGAATGCAGACATATTTCTAACCTCGATTCATATAAATATGAAAAAAGATATCAGCAGAAGAACATTTTATATTTTAAGATTTATATTCTACCCAAACAGTAAAATAAATTATGAAGAAACAGATTCGTTTATTATAAAAGTGAATGAGTATTTAGAGGAGAAAACACGTAAAAATCAAAAAGTGCATTTAATTACAGGAATGGAATCATATACGGGTTTAGATAAAATTCATTATAGTTTGTTAAAAATGCATAAGGCTTGGTCAAAAGTAACTGATGAAATTTTTTGGACTTTGAATGTTCCTGTAACAAAAAAGCTAGGATTAAGCGATGGGATTACATCCGTTCTTGCGAATCTTAAGCGTTTAGTTTTCTGCGATATGCTTGGGTGGAATAAAAAAAGCCGAGATTTTTTTTAATAAGGAGTATTGCTCTGTATGGTATCTAAATTTATAAAAATTAATTTGTGAAAAGCAAGGTCCAATAAAATTATGGGATATGTTTTAGCAATCATACGCTTGCTTGCTTATATGATTATCTTTATCACTTTCGTCTTGATAGGACTTACAGTCCACATTTTATTCTTCTTATCCGAATCAAAACGTTTCAAGTGGATCTCATTTTTTACTCACTATTGGGCGAAAACAACTTGCTGGATACTCAACTTCCGGTTTGAAATTCATGGAGAAAAAAGTCACAGTCCAGGTTCCTTGATTGTCGCAAATCATGTGGGCACTCCAGATGTGTTTATTTTGGGTGCTTTTACTAAGGGATTTTTCGTTTCAAAGGCAGAAATTTCAGATTGGCCCTTTTTTAATTTTTTGGCATGGTTGGGAATGACCATTTTTGCGGATAGGAGAAATAAGAGGCAGGTAAGATCCATTATAAAGAAAATGGAAACAAGGTTGAATTCTAATTGTTCAGTGATATTATTTCCGGAAGCTCAGGCAACAGATGGAACGGATGTGATTCCCTTCAAATCAGCAATATTTGAATCGGCGGTTCGCGCTCAAGCCCCTGTGATTCCGGTGACTGTAAAATACCATGATGGCAATCAACCGACAATCGCATATTATGGAGACTCTTTTTTCAAACATATGTTAACGTTACTGAAAACCCCCAGACTTCGTGCAACGATTTTTGTCTTACCGGAAATCGCAGCAGGACTTGATCGAAGTCAATTGGCAAGAGCCAGTTATAATGCGGTGCGTAATTGTCACCGAGATATTATTTGATAAACCAAGAGAATATTTTTGTCATAGACTTTAAGAATAAAATAATAGACCATTATAAAATCTAGATAACTTAAATTTTTAAAGGCATTAAAATGATCCATCCTTTTAAAGGTACTAAACCCGAGATAGACGCATCAGCCCTGGTAGTGGATAGCGCGCAGATCATCGGCGATGTGAAAATAGGTGAAGAGAGCAGTGTTTGGTTTAATGCTGTCATTCGGGGCGACGTCAATTATATTCGTATTGGAAAGCGAACAAATATTCAGGATGGTTGCGTTTTACATGTTGCACGTAAAACTTTGCCTTTGGAAATTGGCGATGAGGTAACTGTGGGTCATAATGTTACCTTGCATGCCTGCACTATTGGCTCGCAATGTCTTATTGGTATGGGTGCGACGGTGATGGACGGATCTGAAATAGGCGAACAGTCGATCGTCGGAGCCGGTTCTTTAGTTACACCCAATACAAAAATTCCACCCAAAAGTCTAGTCCTTGGTTCTCCTGCAAAAGTAAGGCGGGAACTGAAAGAGGAAGAGATACGTGGAATTCGGGAGTCTGCTGCCAATTACGTAGGTGATATTGAGACGTATCTGGATTAACGGATGAATAAATTCGTAAAAGACCCGGTACCGATTGCGGTGATTGGTGGTAGTGGTGCTTATCATCTTCTTGCCGAGCAGTCATTGGGCGAAGAAAAAAAATGCCAAAATATCGACACTCCCTATGGAAAGAGTGCGCCCATCCATCAATTCAATTTAAATGATTTCGATTTTCTTTTTCTTTCCCGACATGGTGAAACAGATTATTCGCTGACAGCACCGTTTGTTAATTACCGAGCTAATATTCATGCCTTAAAAGAATGTGGTGTTCAAAGGATCATCACCTGGTCGGGACCGGGAATTATTAATACAGCCTACAAGCCTGGTGATTTTGCGGTACCGCACGACATCATTGATGAAACGCGAAACCGCCCGACAACTTTTTTTGATAACATGGGAGTGGGATTCATTCGGCAAAGCCACCCTTTTTGTCCGCAAATTTCAGAAATTTTACATGATGTTTTACATGAGAGCGCGCTGCCACATCATGAGAAAGCAGTATATGCCTGTACCGAGGGTCCGCGATTGGAAACCCCTGCTGAAATAAGAAAGCTGCGTATTCTTGGTGCCGATTTGGTCGGAATGACATTGGCGCCGGAAGCATTTTTAGCTCGTGAAAAGGAAATTTGTTATTCCCCATTTTGTTACCTTACCAATTATGCCGAAGGAGTTAAAACCAGAAAATTTAAAAAGGGAGAGTTGTTTGAGGGCATGCAGACAGAGGAAGAGAAAAAAAAGGTTGATGTTTCCGTACAAAAATTTCCACAACTTATTCGTGCTATGTTTGAAATTTTAAGACGGGAAAAAAGAACCTGTGATTGCAGTGAAGCCCTGCGACGATATAAAAATAAGGGTTTCTTGCCACCGACCTAACCGCCGAAGGCAAACCTAATCTCATATAGGACTCTTAAGGAAGATTAGTCGGGCCAAGCTTCGAATCCACCGGTCATCGAATAAACTTCTTTGAATCCTTGTTGGGATAGATATTCTGCAGCACCGCGACTAGATATGCCGTGATAACAGCAGACTACCAGGGGAGTTTCCTTATCCGTTTTTTCGATGTATTCCTTAACATTCTGATCGTTAAGAGAAACAGCATTTGGAATATGGCCTGAAGAATAAGAGCCGGGATCGCGAATATCGACGACATGTACCGTACCTTCCTCAACCATTTCCTGCACTAGATGAGGATTTATTTCTTTAAACATGGGAGCCTGTCCTTTATAGAGTTAAAAAAATTTTAGTTCGATTTCTTGCTATTTGCATCTTATTTCCTTAGATGATCAAATTTGTAAAAAGTCTCTTATAATATTTTAGGTAAAATGAATTTATTACAATTAAAAGAAAATTTTGAATCTACTCTTTTGAGGGGTGATTCGGCGAAAACTGTTAAAAAGGCAGTTGCTTATTGCAATGGTTGTCAGACGGCACGGAAGTACGATACCGCAATTATTTGTTTGAATAAACTTTTAATTAATGTGGAAAAAGATAAGACCCTGCGGGCGGTGGTGCTGACCGCGTTGGGCACGGCATATTGGGAAAAAGCTCAACTCAAAAAGGCCTTGGAGCAATTTGAAACGGCCTTGCTATTGTTTAAGGAAATGGATGACAAGGCAGGAAAAGCGGCTATTCTTTCTATAGTCGCGATCACCTATTGGAGAAAATGCGCATGGGATCAAGCTTTGGAAATTTTGGAAGATGCTTTAAACCAAAAATCGGATAGAGAGGAACGATTTGCATCTTTGTACGGAGCATTTGACCGAGGTATCTCTACTTTGCAAAATAGAATAAGGCTCGGAAGGGAATTGGAACAGCCATTGAAAATCTTGCAACCTTTGTTTTCTTCCACTGCAATTCATCTCATAACTGGGAATATGGTAGAGCTTAAAAGATGTCTAGATGAATCGGAGGCTCTGGCTAAAGAAACCGGTCAGACAGATATTCTGAATGCTATTTTAGGAGTTTCTAAGCTGGCCGCCAAAGTTTTATAAATGTCAGTTCATTTTTGTTATGAAAAAGATGCATGACTTTACTATTTGGGATGGCGGCAAATTTTTTAATAATGCTGGATTCGGGTTTGCCTTTAAACTTGAGGGTGCAGATAAAGTTTTTGCAGATACCCGAATCTATCCACATCAATAGCCAATCATAAAGTTTTTCTGGATAGCAGATTAAATCTGAAAATAACCAATCGACTTGTCTTCCTTCCTTTTTAAATACTTCGGGTAGTAAAGAAAAGGCATCACGTTTTTCAAACTCCACGTTTTTTAGATTTGAAATATTTTTATCAAGTGGCGAACGATCGATGCTGAGTACTTCTGCACCGCATTTTTGGATTACCCAAGTCCAACCACCAGGGCTACCACCAATATCAATACAAAATTCTCCTTTTTTTGGGGTTTCCCCAGCTAGAGTCAAAGCTTCAAAGAGTTTCAGGTAAGCCCGGTTAGGCGGACCGTTCTTGTCTTGAATAAAAATAGGTTCACCGTTAGGGAAGGGACTAGAACAATCTGTAGATGCGAGGAGCGTGTTTTCATCAAGCAGGCACCAACTTCCTAGAGCATTTTCGGGAAGTGTTGTAGGAACTGCTAAGGGTTGTTGAGGTTTTAAGTCCAGTTTTTCTTGAATGAGTTTGGCCCGCCGGTGCAAGGTGAAAGAATAAAGACACCAGTTCTTTTGAAGCGCTTTGAGCTTCTTTGATGCATCATTGATGGACTCAACAGAAATTATCTGTGTGTTTTTCCAAATGTTCTGTGCCCAATGAGCGTCGATGAATGGCTCGCTTGAAAAAATAAGTCGGTCATGAACAGCAAGCACTTTTCCGACCTCATTTACTAAAAGTTCGTTTAGTCCCTTCGGTGCTAGATATACAGATTTTATTTCGAATTTCATCTATTAGAAATCGCCATATTATAGATAAGGGAATAGAGAGTAATTATTACCTTACTCTGTTAGTTTGTCACTTCTTAGATTAGTGTTCTCTCTTATGATTTAATTAGGGATCACGAGTGGTTAAATCTTAATTTTTTGATTGAAACCGTTCCAAATAATTCAAAAATTCATCATCGGTGCTGTTGGCATCAATATAGAGATAGGTATTTCTGGAGTTTGAGTTGAGAGCAAAATTTACCCTAGAGAGTTGTTTTCCGTCTATAAACATTAAGGTATCCCATGGATAGGTGACTTGATAGTCGCGATGATTTTTCACAAATCGTATAAAATTTTTAAAGGCCTTGGCACAAAGTTCAGATCTCAAGCCTTCCAGATCACAAACCGCACGTAGTTTGGTTGCATTATTTTTTGTGCGACCCTCGAGTTTTACTGCCAAAGTCGTATTCTCTGCAGCTTTAGTTTTGATTGCTTTTCTAGAAAAATGCTCAAGAATTTTTTTCGGTGGAAGGTCAAAACGAATTTGTGCATGGAAATCATCTTGGACCAAAGTATTATACCGGTTTAGAATCACTTTCCCCCAATAGCGCATGCGAAAATCAGTGGATTGACTAGCTGCCATTAGATTTTTAGCTCCTTGTTGGCACTCCTTCAAATTTAATTCGGCAGCACAGATGAAGTTTTCCAATTGCAGTTTCTCTTTAAACACCTTGCCATATTTTTCCTGAATAGTTTCGTACATTTTTCTTTGGGGATTCCAGGTTTTATAGGGATCTTTCATTAGCTGACTTCGCATGTTAGCAGGTGTTTCGTCAAACCCCAAAATAAGCTTGTTTGGTTTGTCTGCTAAAAAAGAGGAGTGAGTAATCATAATTTCATGCCAACCTGTTCTTCTGGTTCTTTTGGAATTTTGTACCTCGGCAAGATTTTTATATCCTTTGAGACAGTCGTTGTTGGAAATTTCTTTAGAGCAATAGATTTCTTTAGCAAGGCCTTGATTTCCGATCTCTTTTTTTAATGCACGGATTTTATCCATGAATTCATTTTGCTGCTGCTGATCAAGTCGCTGATTTAAAAACTTTTCTATTTCTTCAGGTGTAGCCTTCCAGTTTACCAAGATGGTGTGAAACCCTGCGGTTCTCAAAAAGCGATTGCTTATTCCCACTTCCTTGTAATTATCATGCTTTATGCGGGTGAGGGCTTCTTGGAGTGAAGATACACCCTGCAAGCATCTTTGTATAAGAGGTATTTGATCTTCAGTGAACCCGATCTTTTTTATGAAGGGGAAGCATTCAAGCGTTTCGATACCAAATTCTTTTTCTAGTAGTTGTTTTTTTTCAACCAATTGGTTGAAGTTATTTGCAAAAAGAAATGATGGAAATATTAATACCCCTATAAGGCATAAAATAAAAAATCGAACTTTATTTTGAGTACTCATGCTTTAATTATATCAAATTAGGTTATTAACTAATGATTCAGTCGGCACGATTAGGCTTTTCAAGGGATATGGGTTCTATTCCGATTGGCTTGTCAGTAATTTGCAAAACATCCTTATCCAATTTATTCAATTCCTTATGAGCCGTATT
>ENA-UPTF01001618-UPTF01001618.1-marine-metagenome-genome-assembly--contig:-NODE-1618-length-13989-cov-13.108539_pt1 | contig 13989 bp, 15 predicted proteins | sample MGYA00238166_ERZ767019 | MGnify/ENA primary metagenome ERZ767019 (study PRJEB28930, sample SAMN06266391) | marine metagenome | isolation source: Sea water from 250 m depth | place: Atlantic Ocean...
AGTAATCTTCAGGAAAATGTCTTAATGGAAGGAAACTTTTACTATTCCTCCTTTGGATCCGGCTCGGGTTCGGTATTGATCCATGTTGTATTGGTAATAGTTTGATTTTCAATTGTCTGACCTTTGATTGTTGAATTGGAGATCGTTGAATTGGTGATTGTTGAATTTTCTATTACCGAATTATTAAGAATTTTTGATTCTTCAGTTATCGTAGACTTGGATACTGTCGATTTTTTGACTGATGAATCCTCTAACTTTGAATGCTTGAGTGTTGAATCTGTCGCAATGGAATTCTCAATTACCAGAGTATCTACTTTGGAATTCACAACTTTTGAATAAGTTGTAGCACAGGAAATGATGGCAAGACTAAAAAATAGTACCAGCAAAACGAACAGAATATTTTTCATCTTTTCCCCCATAGTCTATGATTTTAAGAATGTTTTAGTATTAATGTTTCTTATTGAAATCAAAACGGTAGCCTTTCGTTATCAATGTTGCTGTGCGATCATTCAATGCTGAAACTGCAAAGCCCCGCATTCAGGCTTATAAAGTGCTCGAAGATATAACATCAATTATCGCATGTCAAGAAAAAAAGTTATGCCTTTCCTATGCCATTTGCAGTTACAGCACTGAATGGGATGATTCCCATGCCTTTTTGACCGCTGTTTCAAATCTGGTAATTCTCATAAAAGCTTACAGAATTTCTTCCAAGCAGTGATTTTACCCGATAAAGATAATTTTGCAAGATCTGGTATGAAAACTTGAATAAAACTCTCCTTAGAGAATGCTTTTTTCTGGTTCTGAAGTTTTTTGCTTCATCATATTTAAATTCGTTCGTATTTATAGAATTGTGCACAGCAACTATGATTGTACTGAAAACATATGTTTTTCCCGAGTTCTTCCCATAAAAAGTGATTATAAATTATTTTGACAAAAAATTTAAAATCAGTGAAAATTAACCACAACAATCAACAACAGGTTTAAAAGATTAGGCTCCGTTGCTCCTCGTGAAAGAGCACTTCAATTCTCAAGATGAGTGACACTACCGCAAAAGTAATAAACCTTGCGGACCGCAGGGCAAAAAAAGAACATGAAGCCCGCAATGCTCCGATCCCAGGCTGGATAGTCTGGCTGCATTGTCCTAAATGCAATACCCTTGAATATTCAGAAATCTCGATGCCGGACGGCAGGGTACACAAAAAATGCGGTACACTTGTGGAAGAGGAAGAAATACAGATTGACGTGAGAGCTGAATACACCATCTCTATGCGCAATTCAAAGCGGCTTGATGAGCTGTTCAGGGAAACAAAAATACCGGGGTTTATGAAGCCTCTGGCCAAAAAGGGAATCGGGATGCTGGAAAACCTGCAGGCTGCAGAAAAAGAATACAGGAAGAGACTGGAAAACATTGCAGGTGGTACAGTCAGCCCTTACCAGGATGAATGGGATGAAAAGTCACTGGATATGGATTTGAAAATTCTTGATCCGCTGGGATTGATCCTCACAGAAGCACGCCAGCCTGACCTTCATTTTCCGGAAGTAGTTTCCTGATTCCCCATGCAGATTCCTGCCGCTTTAGAACGGCTGATTGAAGAATTTTCTAAATTTCCGGGAGTTGGGCGCAAAACCGCACAGCGACTGGCTTTCAGCATCCTCCGTTACACTCCTGAAGAAATTCATAACCTGACTGATGCACTATCAGAGGTCAAGGAAAAAATACGCTTCTGTTCCGTTTGTTCAGGATTTACCGATACCGATCCCTGTGCTATTTGCACTAACTCCGGACGCGACCAGAAACAGCTGTGCGTAGTAGAACAGCCTAACAACATCTTTCCCATTGAAAACAGCGGAGCATACAAGGGAGTCTATCATGTTTTGATGGGTGCGATCTCTCCGCTGGACGGGATTGGACCGCAGCAGCTCAATCTGGCAAAATTACGCAGCAGGATAAATGAAAACCAGATCAATGAATTAATCCTTGCTACAAACCCTACAGTCAAGGGTGAAGCAACTGCATTATTTCTGCAGCAGGAATTTTCCAGTAAAATCCCAAACATCACCCGACTTGCCTGCGGTATTCCTGCTGGAGGTGACCTGGAGTATGTTGATGATATAACACTGATGGAAGCCTTTTCCGGACGTCACACGATTAGCAACTAATTACCATGCTGGAAGAACTGAAAGAGCGGGGCTTTTATCAGCAAAGCACGCATCCAGAAGAAATGGCAGAACGCCTGGAAAAAGACCGGGCTTGCTGTTATATCGGATTCGACCCTACTGCAGATTCAATGCATGTGGGACACCTGATTCCTTTGATGGGACTCGCACACATGCAGAGGGGAGGTCACAGAATAATCGCCCTGATGGGCGGGGGAACGGCCATGATCGGTGACCCCAGCGGTAAAACAGAAATTCGCAAGATGCTTACAGAGGAGCAGCTGCAGTCCAACATTCAAGGCATGCTTCCTCAATTTGAGCGCTTCCTGGACTTCAGTGAAGATGCCGTGATGGTCAACAATGCTGAATGGCTGCGTGACTTGAATTATATAGACTTCCTGCGTGACATCGGACGTCATTTTTCTGTTAACCGCATGCTGTCTTTTGAAACGTACAAGGTAAGACTTGACTCAGGACTGAGTTTCCTGGAGTTCAATTATCAGCTTTTGCAGGCTTATGATTTTCTGGAACTGAACAGGCGCTATGACTGCATTTTGCAGATGGGTGGAGATGACCAGTGGGCAAACATCATTTCCGGAACTGATTTGATACGCCGTGTTGAGCGTAAGGACGCATTCGGCTGGACTTATCCTCTGCTGACTACATCATCCGGGAAGAAGATGGGAAAAACAGAAAAGGGCGCTGTGTGGCTTGATCCAAAACGTACCTCTCCTTACGAATATTACCAGTACTGGATCAACACGGAAGATGATGATGTGGAAAGATTCCTGTCATTATTTACTTTCCTGCCAATGAAAGAAATCAGGGAACTCGGTAAACTCAGCGGAGCAGATATACGTGAGGCAAAACAGCGCCTTGCATTTGAAACAACTGCAATCGTTCACGGCAGCGAAAATGCTCACCAGGCACAGCAGGCAGCAGAGTCACTTTTTTCTGGTAGTAAATCAGCTGCGGGCCAAGACAATTCAAATGTGCCCAGTACCGTTATTGATCCAGAACGCATTTCAGTCGGACTTGGAATTTTTGATATTTTCCTGGAAACAGGACTCTGCAAATCAAAAGGAGAAGCAAGACGTTTACAGGCACAGGGCGGGGTTTATGTTAATGATCAAAGGATTGATGACCCGGACTTCTGTCTTGGAGAGTCTGATTTACAGAACCGGGAAATCCTGCTCAGGGCAGGCAAAAAACGCTATCACCGTCTTATTCTGGAGAATTAGTATCAATATAGTTAAGCAATAGTCATCTCCAAACTCAAAGATAAGACGCCAGAAAATCTGAAGCAGTCAGAATCTTTGTGCCAGATCCAATGTAGCTGGTTATTTTACTGAATAGTTCTCTTCAGCGCAAAGTCCAAATCTTCTAGAATTCCGTCAATTTCTGTTTCACACCCTGCAGAGATACGGATCAGGTGACGTGGAAGCTTGATCTCCTTGAGTTCCTCATCAGTGTAGAAATAGTTTGTCAGTAAAGTATAAGGGCAAATCAGTGTCTGATTTGAACCTATTGACGGAGCTTTGATCATAGAAGAGAATTCTCTGTCATAAAATTTCTTCAAAGCATTTTCACTTTCATCCTTCAGGGTGAAGCTGACCACTCCTCCATTTCCACTGAGAAGTTTTTTTGCAGTATCATATGAAGAATGAGAATTCAGGGATGGATGGTATACAAAATCAACCGCTAAATGCGCTGAAAGAAACTCAGCCAAGACAGTGCAGTTAATGTTAAAGCGTTCCATCCGCTCTCGAAAGTCCTGCATGCATTCCCAGAGAGCTGCCGACTCCAGGGGGGAAATTCTCATTCCCCAGCATCTCTGGAAATTATCCAAAGCAGAGGCCTCACTGGAATTTTTTACCATCACAGCCCCACCGGCGTGATCGTTGCTCCCGCTCAAATATTTGGTGGTGCTGTGAATAACATAATCAGCATCATAATCCAGAGGCTGGCAATTTGCCGGAGAGGCAACTGTGTTGTCTACCACAAAAGGCACTCCATGTGCAGATGCAATTTCACCGACCCTTTCTAAATCGGGAATCTCCACCAGAGGATTAGTTATTGTCTCAGTGACAATCATTGCCGTTTTCTCACTTATAATCTGAGGCAGGGTCTCCAGTTCATTCAGCTCGACAAATTCAGCTTCCCATCTGGATGATCGTCCCGGATTCATAAGCAGGTTGTAACTGTCGCTGTACATTAACCCGATCACGATAACCTGGGGCCTGCTTTTATTGCGCAGCAGATTCATCACGCTATGAACTGCCGACATTCCTGAAGGGAACAGAAAACAGTCTGCTGCATGTTCCCACTCACACAACTTTTTTGAGATCAACTGCTCCGGTTTTGAATCTGCTGGGAGTTTGTTGATTCCGGAAAGTTGAGTAATGCCATTTAGATCTGTTTCCTGATCCTTCATCAATTTTAAAAGAACTGCCGCGCTGCGTGCGGAAAGAACCGGCCCGCTTCGTTTACAGCTCTCAATCAGTTCCACAATTTGCCTGTCCGCATTGCTAAGAACTATGCCCCCTTCAATTCCGAAAAGTTTATCATTGAATTCCGAACTGCTGATTCCCGTTATCCAGTAAGTGAGTCCGCCGGGCCATTCATTAAAAACCGGCAGATGTGAAGAGTAAATAATAACAGTCACTCTCTGGTGCTTTAATTTTTCCAGCCATTGGGCATTTTCTTTTATAAATAATTCCGGAACTTCCATGGCCAGCAGCAAAACATCACCGTTCTTTACAGACAGCAGGTCAGGCCTGATCAGATTTTCCAGATCAAGCAATTTGCAGGAAATTTCCAGATTTTGAATATCACCGGCTGAAAGTGCTGTATCTGATGAAAAATAAAGATTGATGTTTGAGAGGGTCTCACGAAGGTAAATCAACAATTCAAATAACGCTGCGATTCCTGAGCAGAAAGTGAGGGCGTACTTTGCGCCGGTGCGGGAACAAATTTCTTCCTGCAGGTCCCTGATTTGCCTTTGTTTGACAAACCGAAAATAACCGTGCTGCAGTTCACGATTCCCATTTTTCCACTCATGAATGAAATCAATGGTGGGCAGGATTCCGGTAATCCCAAAGGCACCGCCTACAATACCAGCAGACGCTTCGGTTGAATTTACAGTAACTGGTGTTATATCAAAATCACCGCTGCCCTGATTGAAGTCCGCAATAATCGCACCGTCAGGTTTTCCTCCGGTTGTACCACAGACTAAAAATTTTACTCCGGGATATCTGGCCTTCCCGTTCCACAGTGCATCCTCCTTGTCTTTTTCTGAAAAATAAGCTCCAACATCCGGATGGCTGTGATAAATTACTTTAATCTCCTTTCCCTCTTTTTTAAGGGAACGTTCAAGTTTCAGTTGTTCAAGCGGATCAATTACATAACCGTCACGGGCGGTGCGGGGATACTGTGCCGGGTCCTTCTCATGAAGTTCATTCATGATATTTCGCATCGGCCATACAGTCTCAAGAGAGTTCGGATCATCACGGTTACCTGTGATAAAGCCGCAGGTCTCTTCCGGATATGCATCAACGCCATGCGCGTGACACTCTGCTAAAATTTCTTCCGGAATCTCCACTTAAACTCCTTTGTTACCTGAAAATGAATTTGCTGTTTGGAAGGGGCTTACCTGAAATTAATATTGCGGCATATCTGGATCAACTTCTTCCGCCCAGAGATCAATGCCACCCTTCAGGTTTTTAAGATTTTTGTAACCGGCGTTCCATAGCTCCTTCAGTGCCGTCATTGAACGCTGACCTTTGTAGCAATATAAATATATCGGTGCCTCCTTGTCCAGTCCGCTGGTTGCGGGATCAAAACTGCTGGTTGGCAGTAACCTTGCGCCGTCAATGTAGCAAATGTCCCATTCATATTGTTCGCGAACATCAACCAGCACTGCTGCAGGGTCCTGTTCAAGTGCCTTTTTGAATTCCAGGGGCGAAAGCTCAAATGAGTCCTCGTCAAATTCTTCCTGTACTGCAGTTCCCGGTAGCTGTATATCACAAAATTCCCTGTAATCAATCAACTCAGTAACGGTAGGATGTTTTCCACAGAGAGCGCATTCTGGGTCTTTGCGTACACGTACCTCTTTGAAGTTCATCTTCATAGCGTCATACAAGAGCAATCGTCCCTTCAGGGGAACTCCATTCTCCAGAATCAGCTTAATTACCTCTGTGGCCTGTATCAGTCCAACAACTCCCGGGAGCACGCCCAGGACACCCGCAACTGCTCAACTTGGAACCAATGCGGCAGGAGGCGGTTCTGAATAGAGGCACCGGTAACACGGCCCGCCGGACTCAGGATCAAAGATTGTTATCTGTCCCTGGAAGCGAAAAATTGAAGCAGATACAAGCGGCTTTTTAGTAAAATATGCAGCGTCATTGATCAGGTATCGAGTCTCAAAATTATCTGATCCGTCAGCAATGATGTCATATTGCTCAAACAGTTCCAGAACGTTCTCACGCTCAAGGCGAATATTATGCACCTCAACTTCAATATTGGAATTACCCGCCAGAATTGTGTCGCGCAGAGAGTGCACTTTAGGCCGGCCCTCATCAGAGGCGGCATGAGCGATCTGTCTGTGCAAATTTGTGTGATCAACCACATCGAAATCAACTAACCCGAGTTTCCCGATTCCCACAGCACCCAGATACATGCCCAGTGGTGAACCCAGACCCCCGGCTCCAATCATCAGTACTTTGGCCTCTTTTAACTTCAACTGGCCCCCCATGCCGACTTCAGGCAGGGTCAGGTGCCGGCTGTAGCGGTTGATTTCCTCATTATTTAAAGTCATTTTGCCCTTTTTAGCTGTATACAGATCCTCCCGCAACCGAAGGGACAATCTGAATGCTGTCTCCGTCCTTAACCGCACTGTTCATGCCGTCAGCATAGCGAATGTCATCATCATTGAGATAGACATTGATAAAATTTCTGACTATGCCATTTTCGTCAAACAAGTTTGGTTTGATTTCAGTGAATTGTGTGCACAAAGAATCTAATGCCTCTTCAACTGAGCTGCCGTCAACTTCGACCTCATCCTGGTTGTTTACATATTGTTTTAATGCAGAAGGTATTTCAATCAATACTCCCATAACTCTCCTTTTTCCAATTTAATCTTTAAATTATACTGTGAATACTACGGGTCACTGGTTTTCATAAAGTACTGAAATTACTTACTTAAGCTTGTTATCTCGATCGAAGCAGCAGATCTTATAACGTCCCGTTTCAGCATAAGATCCCAAAAATACATTCAGGATTATAAGTTAAATTTCGTGATTGTTGAGTAAAAATTTAAAATAGTGTATTATATTAAACAATAATTCGATATATCGAATATATCACTATACCCTTTATTTGCAAGAAAAAAATCTGAGGTTAAATCAGGTTCAGCATTAATAAATACTGAATTGAATGATCAAAATAATCGCAGGTCTTTAGATGTTCATGTAGAACATGCAGGACATTTTTACTCCCTGGAAGCAAGGAATTTGTCAACAGCTCTCAGGTAAGCTACATAACTCTCAGCAAACTGCCAGTTTTCAGCATCCCAAATTTGGTCTTCAAGCAACTCATCCATTGCAGAAAAATAGGTAATCATCGGTTCTATTTGGTTTCGATGATCATCGTTTGTCCACTGGATCATTTCCATGTCTAACATCATTTGGGAAAACAGTCCGTTCATCTCCATCAGATACTCTACATCATCTAAACTGTCCATAGATGGATCGAAAAAGATCTGTTTTTCTGCGTCGTGGAACCTTGCCTTTGACAGCCGTAGAATCTTCATGGCAACCTCATGGTAGCGCTTGCTTACAAATTTTGTCGCTGCTTTGAGAAACAGTGTTGCAGAATAGGCGTGGTCTGGCAGACTGCCGCTGCTTAGCCACTGCCTTTCTGAAATAGAATAGTAATGGTATAGCTGGTCATTTTTGAGAATCATTTCTGCCATGAAATCAAGAGACTGGGTTACCTTCTCCTCCAGTGAATTCAGCGTGGTGTAGTCGAGCACATCTATCAAATAAACAAGAGTTTTTGCAAGTCGGTCGGTAAAAACCTTTTCTACAACATTGGGCCGCTGCCCATTCTTGCGGTGATCACCACTAAGAAAATAGTATGAAGTATCTGCTTCCTGGAAACTCAAAAAAGAGCCTATATTCGGATCATACAATGTTGAAGTCAAATATTGCACGGTTTTATCCGCAGCTTTTTTCAAATCAGGAGAGGGACTTTGCCTGTTTATTTCATAAATAATCATAACAGCGCCGGCATTCAGGTCAGCCATTTTTTCATAGTGTGGTATTTGCCAGTCCTTTTTTTCAGCATACCGAAAAAATCCCCCTTCGACCGGGTCGTAAATATGCTCAACTGCTTTTTCCAGAGTCCTGGTGATCCATCGAATGGCATCTTTCCTGTCTGGTCCTCTCAAAGAATCTAGCAGGTATATAAAGGTTTGATGATGTATGGATTTTTCACCCGTACCAAGGCCGTACTCTTTCAAATCAAAGTTGTCTAGAATTCCCTGGTGGAACATTTCACGTATTTTTACCAGGTCGGCTGTTTTAAGTTCAGACGGAGGTGCGTACTCTATTTGAGAATGTTCCTCCCCATCCACAGATCTGTTTTCGGAAATATTTTTGTGAACATCCTGGATTACCTCAAGGAATTCTTCCGCATAAAGCGCTCCAGCATACTTGTAATAGATAGAACCGTCAGGATTCAAAAACACAGTGAAAGGCACTCCAGTTGCTTTGTATTTCTGGTAGGCAGAGCTATGGATATCTGCATCTATGAAAATGTTAGTGAAATGATCGCGCAGGTAGGAATACACTTCTATCTTGCTCAATGTTTCCTCATTGAAAACGTCACACCAGTGACACCACTGAGCGGCAAAAAGGAGAAAATACGGCTTATTTTTCTCTCTGTTTTTCTTGATCACATCACGGCTGTATTCCTGAAAATGTACCGATGACCCCTCATGCTCAAAAGCGTTTGCAGAAGGGATTAAGATGATCAGTGCCGTTAAGAAATATACCAGACATCTAGGAATTTTCGTGTACCACTGGTAAGCAGCACATCGATGCTTGATTGGAAAGAAGAACACTTATGATTGTTCGATATTTAAAAGACTTTTTATTTGATGTAAAAGAGGTTGGCCATCGATATCGTGCGGGAATGTTTTGCGCAGTTCTCCTTGTGGACCAACAACAAAAATTTCTGCTGTATGATAAATTGCATAACCCAAGTCCGAATCGGGTAATTCCTTTCTCTCAACTTTGACACCATACTTTTCAGCGACATCGTAGACTACCTCCATGGATGCTGAAACTCCAATAATATTTGGATGAAAATAGCCTGTGAATTTTTTTAGCCTTGCCGGAGTATCGCGCTCCGGATCAAGACTTATGAAAAGTGACCGAATCCTTTTTAGCTCAACGTGTGTCAACTTTGAAAATGTATAGGCGATCGTTGCCAGTGATATCGGACAAACGTCCGCACAGGAGGTGTACCCAAAAAACAATAAGACCACCTTTCCGCGCAGATCCTTCAGTGACAAAGGACCTTCGGCAGATTTTAGTGTAAAATCTCCTCCGTGAATAATTCTTGTCCCTGAGGTAACTTTTTGATGGGCATAAAGATGGAAGAAAAATTGAGAATTAATTAATATTGGAACAGCTATTAATAAAGGTAATCCACATCTAGAAAATAATTTCATCCAGAATTTCATACATGTCTTTTTCTAATTTTTCTGCAATTCTCATCATTTCATCAGAATTGAAAATACTGGCAAAAGCGGTAGGTTTTAAAAAGGAGATAAATACTTGTTCTTTGTTATCTGCTTGGTAGACTGCAAATTTCACAGGCATAAAAACACCAGCCGTAAGGTCAGTGGAAATCAGCTGGCTGCAACTTTCCAAATTACAAAATTCCACAATTTTATATAATTTGAATTTTACGTTTTTTGCAGCATCTCCATTCAGACGGTCATGTATATTATCAATATTGTTTATACGAGTAATAAGATAGTTTCGGGCTTTAACTTCCTGAATTAAATATTCAAGCACCTCATCAAATTTCATTCCAGAATAATTTCTTGTTACAATATCTTCTGAAACGTCCATATTGGAGATTTTTATGGAATCATAATGCTTTTAAATGGTTATGTAGAATATTTATTACTTTCCTTCAGGTTTTTTTATTGTTTTAACATAGTTTATTAAATCCCATCTTTCCTCCTCTGAAAGAATCAGTCCCCAGGGAGGCATATCTGATTTGCCATTTTCAATTATCCAATACAAGTAACTATCAGCTGCACTATCTGCTTTATACCATGCCCACAACTGTCTCGGCCAAGTTGAAAATCCGTGGGCAACTACACCATATCCATTCCCATTCAACCCGTGACATTTAGCACAGTTTTTTACAAACATGTCCTTGCCACGTTGGATCGAAGAATCAAAATCGACTGTCGGATTATTAACTTGTTTTAAATCCATAGTCATATCACCTAAAATCGTCATTGCTTGATTCTCTTCATCTATAAGATTTGCATTAGCAATCAGTGGTCCTTTATGAACTTTATACTTGTGTCCAGCCGGGTCTTCTATTTCACCAATTACAGTTTCAATTTTGTCTTTCGTAACAACATCTGGATCATATTCAATTCTAAGTACTGGCCAGCCAGAATCAGTTTTTTTCAGGTTTAAATCTATAATTTTAATGTCCAGCTTTTTTAATAGTTCAGACTGTAATGCTTTTGTACTGGCAATGGTAAGAATTCCCTCAATTTTAAATTTATCTAAAACTGTTCCAGCAAAAATTGTCTGGAAAAAGAAAAAAGAAAAACAGTAAGAAATCACAAAAATTTTTGAAAATTTCTTCATAATATAATTTGTTTCAAGTGTTAACAAATGGCTAAAAAAATTGCATTTAGCCCTTAAATTTTATTTCTTTAGAAGCTTCCCATCTTTTACCAAAATTGTCTATGAATACAACCTTAACTGGTGCTTCCTTTATTGCTTTTAATTTAAATGTAAATAGTGGCTCATCAGCAATACCTGAAGATAACCTTAAGCGGCTGACAAGTTCATCTCCATAGTATACGAGCATATTTCTTATGAAAGTTACAGGAATTGCCCTGTTAAAAACCGGATCTGATGTGTCATCAGCCATTGCAAGTCCTGTAAATGATGGGTGATCAAACTTTACCTTAACCTTGAAAACCTTATTTTCTTTGATTCGCCTGGAAATTCTTAAGCGAGGTGGTCTTATCTTTTCTTCCATACTTCTTCTCGAGTTAAAATTTGTAAGCCAATGTTTTCCAATTACTCAAAAGCTAATACTTTGATCCGGTCATCTATAGTTGATTTTACTACAGATTTTTTCTCAATGTAGCTAATTAATTCTTCTACAATCATTTTCCCGGTATCCTTCACATGAGTTGCACCAAATAGAGGGTTATTCTGAAACCTTGTGTGAGCAGAAGCAACACTGTAGACTTTTTGCTGGTTAAATTCTTCTCCTCCTACGGTTATTTTCAATACTCTTTTGCCAGCTGGTTTAACAAGATCACATATAATTTCCATTCCAGAAAATCGAATCATATCACCACCCACCCTAGTATATGGATCTCTGTTCACTACAGAACTTAATATATTTTCAATGAGGTTTTTTATTTCTTTTCCCCTCATTGAAAAAGTGGAAATGCGACCTTCTGTCGGAATAACATTATAAATATCCTCCTTAGTTATCTTTCCAGGTAGTACTGATGCTCCAAATCGCCAGGCTGGGAAAAAAGCAATATCTGTTTTCTGTATCTCCCTCATTGCATCTGTAATCAGGTTACCGACTGTACTCTGCCAAAAGTCTCTCCGTTGCATTAAAACTTCAGAGCTTCCTATTACCTTTGATAATTCAGAATCATGAGGCAGGTATGCCTCCTCTATTAATTTTGAAACCTCAGGATCAGGATCAATCCTGTTCTGCATAACTTTATTTAGCCGATACTCAAAATCATTAATTTTTTTATCTTTTATTTCCAGGTCCAGGCTCACTACATATTTCCCATGAGCACCGCCCTGAAAGACCAGTGTATCATTCCATACTACAGGGTCCAATACTTCATCGTGAGTGTGTCCACTTAGCATGACATCAATTCCATCTACTCTTTTAGCATATTTTTGATCAAGACCGAACCCTCCATGAGAAATGAAAACCACCAGGTCCGGATCTTCGTTTTTTCTTATATCCGCTAATAAATCCCTGGCTTCATCTTCTTTGATCCCAAACTTGTACCATTTAGCAGCCCCAGTAATTGCTGATGTTAGAGCTGTCCAAGGATAAGTATAGCCAACTATAGCAACTTTTAGTTGCCCTACTTTGCGGATGATATACTGATCAAGCGCTGGTTCTTCCCATTCTTTGTCTGTGAGATTGTAGGCAATAACCGGAAAGTTCGCCATGTCAATAAGATCAAGGAAATGATCATTTTTATAGAAGAATTCCCAATTACCAGGAACCATTGCATCATAGCCAATAGCGTTCATGATCTTAACCATTGCAACGCCCTTGTCAAAAAAAGTAATTCCTCCACCATGCCAGGTATCACCAGCATCAAACACGAGATTTTTCCCGGGTTTCTCTGCTTTTAACTTCTTGATCATGGATGCAACATGTGCCATACCACCGATCTTACCTTCAATTTTGGCCTTATTAACATAGTCACCTTCTCGAGATACTTTTCCCCAGGGTTTTATGTCATCAAGGTAGCGATAATATATTGGCTTTAAATAGGAATGTAAATCGTTTGTAGTAATTATCCTGATTTGCTCAGTTGCAGAAGCAAATACTTTAGGTGTATGAGTTAGCAAAAATAATAAAAAAACACATGCAAAACAGGCCTTGGGGAAAAAAAATTTGGCCCAATATGAGCTGCAGAACACTTTAGCAGCCTCCAGCTGCTACAGTCACTTTTTTACTTGCTGCCCATTTACCGTGCTTGTTGCACTCTGCTATTACCCAAACTGTTCCCTCACCTCCAGATAGACGAATTTGAGTACTTATATATGCTTCTCCGTTAACCGGGGTAAGGAAAAATTTCCCTTTTATAACTATAGGGTCTTCAAAATTCATAATTTGAATGCTTTTTATGTAGTGGTCTTCATCCATTGGGTGGTCAACACTACAAACTATTGATGCTTGGGAGCCATCTTCAACAACAGGTGGCAATGATATTTTAGGCAAATGGATCCTTTCTAATTCCGTCAAATTTTCTAAATCTTTAGGGGTTTGAAAAATTGCGCCATGTGCGTCATTTGATGAAGGAATTACTGACAGGAGAGGAATCATTAGCCCTCCAACCATCGTATAGTTAATAAATTTCCTTCTTGAAAAATTTTCTATATTTTTCATTCAATTCTCCTAGACTGTGAATTAAAATTAGAGCAAATGTTTTATTTGCGAAAAAAAAGTAATTTTTGAGAATAGATAAACATTTAAAAATGGTGGTCGAACATTATATGTAATATTCGACCACCAGCTATATTAATTCTACTCTGACGCAGCAATTTGCATTATTTGATCATCTTTAGATTCAAATCCTTTCATTGCAGCCATTATAGCACTTGGACTAGGTACCCAGCGCACGCCGTTATTTTCTACAGCCGAATCAATGTCTGTGGTAATTATTTCCCACTTAGAAGGATCTGATGATGATGTATCAACAAGAGTTGCTACTTCTTCCTTTTTTGTTGAAATAATTGCTCGTGTTCCTTCTGGATTAAAAGCAACATTGTGTGGTCCCAAACCTGTTTC
>ENA-UPTF01001619-UPTF01001619.1-marine-metagenome-genome-assembly--contig:-NODE-1619-length-13987-cov-2.589001_pt1 | contig 13987 bp, 13 predicted proteins | sample MGYA00238166_ERZ767019 | MGnify/ENA primary metagenome ERZ767019 (study PRJEB28930, sample SAMN06266391) | marine metagenome | isolation source: Sea water from 250 m depth | place: Atlantic Ocean...
ACACAAAGTTAACCCGTGAACGCTAACTGGGCTGAGGAAAACCTCAAAACAATTCGAAATCTGATGGAGCATGCCGGTCTCTATCGTCGTGCGCTGGCACCCGTGGCCATCATCGTTGGTGTACTCGGCCTGGTCGCCGCCGCGTTTGCTCACGCCGTTGGCTGGACTGAGCCCAATCATTTTGCCGCATATTGGATGGGAGTCGCCGTGGTTTCGATGCTATCAGCATTGTTGCTGATTCGAAGTCAGGCACTCAAAGGCGGCGAAAAATTTTGGTCACCCCCCACTCGTAGAGTAGCTCAGGCGATGGCTCCAATGTTAGCAGTGGGATTGGGACTGGGGCTTCTGGAGCTATTGCATACCTCAATGGATCGGAATGGCATTCGCCTTGCAGCAATATGGATGATTCTGTACGGGGGCTCATTGCATTCTGCTGGCTTTTTTATGCAACGCGGTCTCAGCCTCTTCGGCTGGCTTTTTGTTATTATTGGAATTATTTGCCTTTTTATTTCAGAGTTTGGGAAAACTTCCTGGCTTGTCGACAGTCAAGCTCATTGGGTAATGGGCTGGGCTTTTGGAGTCAACAATTTGGTATACGGCTTGTATTTAAAACTGACTACGGAACCCTTGAAAGACGAGTGAGTCCGGATTCGTTTCAGAAACTGGACAAGGTGATCCATGAAAAAAGTCGCATGGCAATCATGTCGATGCTTGCGGGGTCACCCGAATTGTCGTTCACGGAATTACGGAACTCGCTGAAAATGACTGATGGCAACCTGACCACGCATATTAGGACGCTGCAAAAATCCGGATATGTATCGGTGTCCAAGAGTTTCCGTGAGAATCGCCCGCTGACCACTTGCACGCTCACGGTAAGTGGCATAAGGGCTTTCAACGATTATGTCAGTCTGCTTGAAATAATCGTAAAGCAGGCACAACGATCTAACTAACAATCAAAATGGATAAAATTGAATCAATGAGCCAATTAACTTTGCAACACAAAGCAAATATCACCGTTCGACGAGCGGAGCATCTGGGAATGTGCTTTGGGGTTCGCGATGCCATTAATCTTGCACGAAGCAAAGTTGCAGAACAACCCATCACCGTAATGGGCGAACTGGTACACAACACCTCGGTGCTTGATGACCTGAAAAAGCGAGGTGTCCATTTTAAAAACGAACCAGAGCAAGTGGAAACCAGATCGGCTATGATTACAGCTCATGGCGCTTCAAATCAACTTCGCTACCGCGCAAAGGCGGCGGGCCTTAAGATTAGTGATGCCACCTGTCCTTTGGTAAGTTATGCCCATGAGCAGATTCGAAAGCTTTCGGATAAAGGATACCATCCCATCATCATTGGACGTCAAGGCCATGTGGAAGTACGCGGATTAACGGAAGATTTGGCTGACTACAATGTGGTTTTGAACGAAGCGGATATTGATACCCTTGCCGAATATCCCAGTTACGGCGTAATGGCCCAAACCACCCAACCGATCGCTCGGGTTCGGATACTAGTGGACTACATGCAGCTCCGGTTCCCAAATGCGGAGGTCCGGTTTGTAGACACCGTGTGTCAACCCACCAAGCAGCGGCAGCTGGCAGCAGAGGAACTGTCGAAACAATCTGATGTGGTACTGGTTATTGGAGGTGCGAACAGCAACAACACTTGTGAATTAGCCCGTACTTGTTCCAGATTTTGTAGGCGCGTGCATCATGTGCAAGGGCCGGATGATATCATTACCGAATGGTTCTTCGATACGGATACGCTTGGGATCACGGCAGGCACATCCACTCCGGATCAACTCATAGATGCAGTGGAAAACAGAGTGTATTCTATTTCGAGTTTGAACGTACGTAAGGTAAGCTAAGTCTATAATGACTTCTCTTCAGGAGCATGAATCCTTTCGCGTACCCTCTTAAGAACGTTGCCGCCCTTTGCCGAGGGGAAAAGCAGTTACTTACCGCCTGGATTGAAGGGAGGCATCGTGAAGTCATCCCGTTTTGCATCGCTCTTATCACGTTGGGATGTTGCTCCTATGGATTCACCATAGGCCTCCGGCATGGTTCGGAGATGGCATTCTATGTGGCCCTCAAATTGCCATTTATTATATTCCTGACATTATTCATTAACGGCATGCTTAATGCCATGCTCAGCCTGACACTCGGCAGTGGAATCGGATTTCGAAAAAGTCTCCAGTTCCTTCTCACGGGATTTGCCATTATGAGCATCATCCTAGGAGCACTTAGCCCAATCAGTTTCTTCGCCACACTAAACATGCCCGAGCCAGGAACTCCTGGCGATGCAACATGGCATGGTGCCAACCTCCTGCTACACACCTCCCTGATTGCCTATGCAGGCATACTGGCTCATTCACGATTGCTCCACTATGTCCGTGATTTTGCGGACTCCAATAGCGCCGGCACACATACTTTTCTGGCTTGGCTAATAGGTAATCTTTTTGTCGGTGCCCAAATTTCATGGATTTTACGCCCTTATTTCGTTTCCCCTGGACTGGAAGTGGAATTTCTCAGGGTCGATCCCTTTGACGGAAACTTCTATGAAGCGGTGTTCCTCGCCATTCGCAACGTTACTAACTTTTAAACCAATACTTAACACTGAGCTCCAAATAATACTATGACTAAAGAAATACAATCGGATACATACACACCACCGCCGGTTCTGTCCAACTCTCCAAAACACGATCTAAAAAAAGGCTACGAACCACTTGAAGGAGATTGCACACTCCCCAACCTAATCAACAAACTCCTAAAGAAGCCTCTTTCTATTATTCATGAGCTGGAAATGAAAAAAAATGCCGGCAAGATCACATGCCTCCTTCTTTTGATTGGAATCGTGTCCTTTTCTGTTTTCGGGTTCATAGTCGGTACCTTTTCCTGGGATAATCAACTCTGGGCCGCCCCTCTCAAAATCGTTTTCGGATTACTGTTTAGTGGAGTCATTTGCCTGCCCAGTCTCTATATATTTACCTGTATGGGCGGTCTGGACGCCAAGTTTTCTACAGTGTTCGGCATGCTCTGCGCAATGATTGCGCTATCAGGACTTCTGCTGGTTGGGTTCGCTCCCGTGGTCTGGCTATTCAGTGTCTCAAGCACCTCAGCTACCTTTCTCGGGTTTCTGCTTATTGTGCTCTGGTTGATATGTGCCTGCTTCGGACTATCTCTTGTCTTCCGCTCTGGGCATGCCCTAGGAATGAGCAATACGGGCCACTTCGCCGTCTGGTGCCTGATTTTTTTGTTGGTCACTCTCCAAATGACGACAACCCTTCGTCCCATCATCGGCAGCGAAGAAAAATTGTTTAACTTCAAGGAAAAGAAATTTTTTCTGAGCTATTGGTCCGAGCAAGTGATGCAGGAACAGTGAATCATATACTCGCAGATATACAGCAGCATGTTAACGGGTGAAGAGTTGAAAACTGAAGAGAAATGAAACACTTCCTACACACAACGATCGCAGTCTTGCTGTTGATGGGTTGTGCGAAGAATAACATCAAGCTGATCAACAAGGGAGCCAAAGATTGGCAAGAAATTGAAATCAAGGCTGGGGGGCAGGTTTTCGAGGTGAAAAAATTAAAGGGTGGGGCAACAGACACCTTACGGTTTACATCGGAAGCCGAGGATGGAGGCCAAGTGAGCGGGAAGTTGGACGGCCTAGCCCAGAATGTCGAGTTCGGCTACTTTACACCTAATTTATCAACCCGGCATGAGATCATTTTTGATGACAATGGCACGATAACCACTGTCGAAGTGCCGTGATGGAAATCTGATTAATGAAACAACTTCTACCTATCGTGGTTGGCTCTACCTTGTTGGGTACTAGTTGCAAACTCAAGTTTGGAGATGATATTGAACTCATCGCGCCCAAGGTGACAGCCAAGGAAATAGTCGAAGTGACTCAGCGCACAGAGATTCAGTTTCCGATTGGGACAACCGGCTTGGGCTATGTGTTTTTTGGCTCGGGGATTGATGATTCGCTGGCAATCAAGGTTTTAATACCAAATGAAAAGAAATCGGATTTTCTAAAAAATGATTTGTTTCAAAGTGGCGAAAAAAACAAACCTTCAGTTCAAATTGGAAGTAATCAATCCTGGTGGAACTTGAAGGAATTGAAGGATCGGAAGGATCGCACGAAAAGCCTACCCAAAGGAAGATATGTTGAGTGTTCCTTTGGAAAAGCAGAGGAAAAGTGGATCGCCTATATTTCTTGGTGGTCCACCTAAGGTGATGCTAAGGCAGGACTTAGAAAGAAAATGAAAAAACTTTTCGAAACAACAATTACGATCTCAATTCTGTGTTTAGTAGTTACACTTACTTCATGCACCGAGACACCCAAACATGTTTCCGGTGAAAAATTTAAAAGTGAATATGAACTTGGCAGCCATCAAACCATGCACCTATCCGAATACTTGGGTGAGAAAGATGGCAGATTTTATCTTCGTCGCAAGTCGATGTCCTTACTAAACAAAAATAAATGGAATGAAGAGATTTGGTACGCAATAGCTGAGGATCTTGAACCAGCATTCCTCAAAAAACTCAGGAGGGAAGCCAAGGCGTGGGAAGAGTTGAAATCTGACAGGTAGTAATCCACGATTTCAAAATCATCATGCTACTTCAAATTATCTTCAAAAATTCCATCTGGCTTGGCATTGTGCAGCGCATGTTTTCAGTTATACGCTTAACCAGGCATATGGCTGTTTTGGTGACCGTTGTCGGGTCGCTTGGTTTTTTGGCGCAGGGTCTTGGTGCGGCTAATCGCTCCGTGCCGAAGGTGGATCGAGATGCGCCTCGCAATATCATATTTGTCCTGGCGGATGATCATCGTTTTGACGCGATGGGTTTTACCGGGCATCCGTTTTTGGAGACACCCAATCTGGATCGAATGGCCAAGGGAGGCGCCTGGTTCCCGAACGCGTTTGTCACGACGTCGCTTTGTTCCCCAAGCCGTGCAAGCATTATGACGGGGCAATACGCTCACAATCATAATGTGGTGGATAACTACAACCCTCTTCCGAACGGGCTAATTTTCTTTCCCGAATACATGCAGGAAGCTGGGTATGATACAGCTTTTGTCGGGAAATGGCATATGGGCGGGAACATCGATCACGCTCAACCCGGCTATAACCACTGGGTCAGCTTCAAGGGTCAGGGGACGTATTGGCCGGATGGCCGGGGCACAAGCCGCAAGGTGCCGCAAAATAGCTACGACGGATTAAACGTCAACGGCAAGCGAGTGCCGCAGAAAGGCTACATCACTGACGAGTTGACGGATTATGCCCTGGATTGGCTGCGCTCCCGTAAAGGGGACAAACCCTTTTTTTTGACGCTGTCGCATAAGGCTGTTCACGCGGATTTCGTTCCGGCTGATCGGCATAAGGGACGGTACAAAAAGAAAAAACTGCCGTTGCCGAAAACATTTGTGAAGGGCGGTAAGAACTTCCGTAATAAACCGCGCTGGTTGCAAGATCAACGGAATAGCCGTCATGGCGTGGACTTTGCCTATAACCTGCCGGACTTCGATTTGAACGCGTATTATATCCGCTACTGCGAAACACTTCTGGCGATCGACGAAAATCTTGGCCGACTTTTTAATGTGCTGAAGGAGCTGGATTTGTTGAAATCCACATTGGTGGTCTACATGGGTGACAACGGTTTTCAGTTTGGTGAGCAAGGCTTGATCGACAAACGAACGGCATACGAAGCATCGATGCGCATACCGTTTCTGATGCATTGTCCCGAGGTTATCCAAGCTGGGTCGGTGATAAAGAAGGTTGTTGCTAACATTGATGTGGGGCCGACGCTGCTTGAAACTGCGGGGCTTTCTACTCCGAAACAAATGGATGGCCGCAGTTTCTGGCAGTTGGCCAAGGGCAACGACATCCCGTGGCGTGACTATGTGCTCTACGAGTATTTTTGGGAACGTAACTATCCGCACACGCCGACGACCCACGCCGTGCGTGGGGAACGTTTCAAATATATCCGTTACCACGGGCTTTGGGACACGGATGAGTTGTACGACCTTCTCAACGATCCTGACGAAACAACCAATCTCATTTTCGAGCCGGAGCACAAGGAAACCGTAGCCATGCTGAACATGCGCCTGTTTGAGTTGCTGGCAGAGAGCGGGGGGACGAGTTTGCGCTTGGCTCCGGACCGTGGACCAACGTTTCCCAAGCGGCATCCGCAGCGCTCCGAGGCGGCGGACTTTCCAAAACAATTTTACGGCACGCGAGAATAATTTAACTTACTTGACCAAGCGCCGCTTGACGCATGGCCAAGCGGCATTAACCATTCCCACCGATTTTTACAATGTCAGAGGAACTGAATTTTTTACCGAGTTTGACCGGCTCTTTCGCCAAGCCGGCTGCTGAAAATCCCACAGTAGAAATGGTCGAGGCTGCCTACCGTCATCACGGTTTACACTGGCGGTATATCAACACGGAAGTCGGCCCGGAGAGTTTGGGCGCGGCGGTTGCCGGTGCCCGCGCCATGAATTGGGCCGGGTTCAACTGTTCGCTACCGAACAAAGTCGAGGTTATCCAATACATCGATGGCTTGGGAGAATCGGCAGAGGTGATTGGTGCCGTGAACTGTGTCGTTCGTCGTGGAGACAAACTCATTGGTGAAAACACGGACGGCAAAGGCTTTTTGAAATCGCTGGAAGAAATCGTCGATCCAGCAGGTAAACGTGTCGTCATGTTTGGTGCCGGCGGAGCGGCTAGAGCGATTGGTGTCGAAGTGGCGTTGGCTGGTGCGACTCATATTAAGATCGTGAATCGCTCGAAGGATCGCGGGCTGGAATTGGTCGCGTTGTTGAACGATAAAACTTCGGCCGAAGCAACGTTCGAAAAATGGGACGGTGATTACTCGGTTGCCAATGGAGTTAATGTCGTAATCAATGCCACGTCGATCGGCTTGTATCCTGATATTGATGCTCGCTTGGCTTTGAATTTGGATTCGATTTCAGCGGACATGGTGGTGGCCGACGTGATTCCGAATCCACCGAAAACGAATTTGATCAAGGATGCCGAGGCACGCGGCAGCAAGGTGCTTGACGGCTTGGGTATGCTTGTGAATCAAGGTATTACCGGCATCAAATACTGGACCGGCGTGACGGTGGATGGCGTCGTGATGCGCACCCGCCTCGAGGAGTTATTCGGCGCTTAAGGTTCCAGCCGGGGTGTTTTCGCCTTTCCATAGTCGAGAATGCTACATACCGTTGGGCGTCAACATTACAGCATAATGAAACTGGGAATGATTAATTCGGCTTGGGAACAGCACGGCGTTGGCCTCGTGGATGGTCTCAGGAAAACCAAGGAGTTGGGCTTCGACTGTGTTGATATTTTTGAGGATCCTACGGAGCCGCAGGCCGCAGACCGCATCACCGAGATCAAGCAAACCTGCGACGAACTCGGGCTGCCGATCATCAGCGTGGTCGGCGTAAGCGTCGGTCTGGTAGATTTCAATCCGTCGGTTCAACGCTTCCATGTCGAGCGCTGCAAGCGCTACCTCGACATGGGTGCGACTTTTGGCGCGAAAAACTACCTGCTCGTCATCGGTGAATACATTTGGCAGAAAGAGGTCATCCCACCTGAGGAGCAATGGCGGTTCGCTGTCGAAAACTGCAGACTTCTTGGCGACTATGCCGGCGAACGCGACCTCGAAATCGTCATTGAGCTTGAGCCGTTCCATATGTCGCTCGTCAACAACCTTGCCGAGATGGATCGCTTCCTAACCGACGTGAACAATCCGGCCGTGAAAGCGAACATCGATATCAGCCACATGGTGCTGAGTGACAGTCCGCCTGAGTCGCTCGCCGCGCTCAAGGGCCGGGCCGGGCACGTGCACATTTCCGATTGCGACGGCAAAGTACACGGCGACCTGCCGCCGGGCCGGGGCATGGTGCCGTTCGAGGGCTACATGCAGGCAATCAAGGATCTGGACTTCGACGGCGCGATCAGCCTTGAACTCGAATACGCGCCCGATCCCTCCCAAATCGTCGAGTGGGTCACCGAGGCTTATTCCGCGACAGATCGCTTGATGTCAGCCATAAATTTGCGTCATTAACGCGCATGCCTGACGACTGGAAAGCCAAGTTTCGTGAACTGTACCAATCCGCGCAAGAGCGCTACCGTGCCGGGCGTACCACCACCCTGACCCTCTTCGAGCCGGACGAGATCTATTTTCTTGCCACGATCGGTTGCTCCACGCAGGAGCTGTTTGATTTCGTGGAGGACAGCATCAACTGGGACGACGTCGAGTACGACCAGGTCGAGGGCGTCACGGCGTTGCGGCGCGATCATTTCTTGAACACGCTTCACAGTGAATCGGCCACAACCAAGATCGACCCTGAAAAGATCCCGGCCAAGACGGACGAAGTCGATGGCATTGCCTGGCTGCCGCGCCTCATTGTCAAGGCCCGCGCTAAGCTCGCCGGCGAACTCCCGCCCGAGTTGATGTACGGCTGCGGCGGCGACCGACCGTTCCTGGGCAAGCGCAACTCGAATCTCGTCGACTTCCTGCGCGTCACCCTCGAAGCCGGCGACGACGACCGCGTGATCATTGACTACATCAAGAATTGCGCGATCAAGGGCTGACCTGCCTCCCAAGCCATTGCCAAGCAAAGACACCAACGGTGCAATTCGGCTTCGCGGCGTCCGACACAACAACCTCAAGAACCTCGACCTCGATCTGCCCAAGGGCAAATTAATCGTGTTCACCGGGCTGAGTGGTTCCGGCAAAAGTTCGCTAGCCTTCGACACGCTTTTTGCCGAAGGCCAGCGCCGCTATGTCGAAACATTCTCGCCGTACGTCCGCCAGTTTTTTGACCGAATGGACAAGCCGCAGGTCGATCGCATCGACGGCATACCTCCAGCGATCGCGCTGGGCCAGCGCAACACTGTCCGCACCACGCGCTCGACCATCGGCACGATGACCGAGGTCTGCGATCACATGAAACAGTTATGGGTGCACCTCGCCCAATGCCACTGCGACCACTGCGGTAAACCCGTGACCCGCGACGAGCCATTGGCCGTTTGGAAAACGCTGCTTAACAGCCAGATCCCCGAGGCACTGGTAACGTTCGATGTCCCGTTATCGAACAAGATTTCAATTACCGAGTCGCTGCAACTCATCGGCAAACAGGGCTACCGGCGCATCATCGATCCCACCTCAAAAACCAAGCGCGGTAGGCTGCCGGAATTGCTGCGTATCGAGGAGACGTCTAAGCGCCTGGCCAAGCGAAAGCTGGCTTCGCTGACAGTCTTGCAGGATCGCATCCGCTTGGACAAAGGAAGCCGCGCCCGATTTCTCGAGGCTGCTGGACAGGCGTACCAGTTCGGCAAGGGTCACCTCGCCGTTCACACCGCCATGCTTGGCCAACGGCGGTTCAGCCGGCATTTCCATTGCGCCGCATGCGACACCGAATACCGCGATCCGTCACCGTCGCTGTTCAGTTTCAACAGCCCAATCGGTGCCTGCCCGGACTGCAAAGGCTTTGGCCGGATCATCTCGATCGACTACCGGCTTGCGATGCCGGACCTCACCAAGTCGATCGCCGGGGGAGTTGTCAAGCCGTGGCAGACCGGACACGGCGTCGAGTGCCAGCGCGAGATGATGGCCGCCGCGAAGCAGGACGGCATCCCGATCGACGTGCCGTTCAATAAACTCCCAAAAAAAACGCGCGACTGGGTGATCCACGGCGAGCCAAACTACGGTGAGCCGGGCCACACCTGGCCTGACGCATGGTACGGCGTCGCCGGTTATTTTCGCTGGCTCGAAAGCAAGGCGTACAAAATGCACGTCCGTGTGCTGCTCTCGCGTTACCGATCCTACACGATGTGCCCGACGTGCGAGGGACAGCGCTTCATGCCGGACTCGCTGCGCTTCAAGCTCGACTACACCGGCAGCGGCGACTGGCTGACGCTCTCCGATTTTTACCGACTCCCCATCCGCGATGCGGCGGGCATGATCGAGAATCTCACCAACCGGCTTAACCTCAATCAGTCGGACGCGCTTGCGCCAGTACTGGCCGAGGTGCGCGGACGGCTCGACGCCATGGTGCGAATCGGCCTCGGCTACCTCACGCTCGACCGGGCAACGCGCACGTTGTCCGGCGGAGAAACACAACGTGTGAACCTCACTGCCTGCCTCAGCTCGCGGCTGGTCAATATGCTCTACGTGCTCGACGAGCCGAGTGTCGGGTTGCACCCGCGCGACACTGGTCGACTCGTGGGATTGCTAGAAAGCCTGCGCGACCTCGGCAATACTCTAGTCGTCGTTGAGCACGAGACCGGCGTCATCCGCCGGGCCGATCACATCGTTGACCTCGGCCCGAAACGCGGCGAGTGCGGCGGTGAAATCGTGTATGACGGCGCCGGCTCGCGCTTGGCCAAGTGCAGAGCCTCGCTGACAGGTGCGTATCTCTCTGGCCGCAGACAACTCGAAACGCCCCCGGCACGCAAGGTAACCGCGCGTACACAGCGACTGCGCCTGACAAAGTTTACCCGGCACAACCTGATCGACTTCACGGTGGATATCCCACTGGGCAGGTTGGTTTGCGTGACCGGCGTCAGCGGCTCCGGCAAAACTACGCTCATCCGCGATGGACTACTCCCTGCCCTGCTTGACAAGCTCGGTGGCACGCCATTAGACGCCCGCTTGGCCAAGCTGACCGGCTGGCAGTCAATCGACTCAGTGATGATGGTCGACCAGTCTTCTCTTGGTCGCACGCCACGCTCGAACCCGGCCGTGTACGTCCATGCGTTTGACGACATTCGCAAACTGTTCGCTGCCAGCCCTGAGGCCAAGGCGCTTGAGTTGCCGGCCGGGGCCTTCAGCTTCAACTCGGCGCAGGGCCAGTGCGGCTACTGCCGTGGCACTGGTTTTGAGAAAATCGAAATGCAGTTCTTGAGTGATGTGTTCATCAAGTGCCCCGAGTGCAACGGACGCCGCTACCGCGGTCACGTGCTCGAGGCCAAGCTCAAGCCGCCCTTAGCCAAGCACTTGGCTTGGAACATTGCCGACCTACTCGATGCCACGGCCGATGAGGTCATTCTGTTTCTTGACGCCTATCCCGACTCGCGAACGGCAGCCAAAGCGCGAACCAAGCTGCAGTTGCTCAGCGACGTCGGCCTGGGCTATTTGCGGCTTGGCCAACCGGTCAACACGCTCTCCGGCGGAGAGAGCCAGCGGCTCAAGCTCGTTCGTAGCCTCGCTGAGGCGCATGGCAAGCGAACCGCTACCGGGCCAATACTGTACCTCTTTGACGAGCCGACGACCGGTTTGCACTTTGACGACATTCGGCTCCTAGCCAAGATGCTGCATCGCCTGGTGGACGAAGGCCACTCTGTGCTGGTGGTGGAACACAACCTCGACCTCATCCGTCAGGCCGACTGGATCATCGATCTCGGCCCAGAAGCCGGTGACGAGGGTGGCCAACTTGTCGCCCAAGGTTCACCCCAAACCCTCGCAAAAAATAAACAATCCCACACCGCCAAAGCCTTGCGCGACAGGTGATCTCTCATCATCATTTTCGACGTTCGCATGAATCGGTTTTTTTCATTTGGATGCTTTCTTGTTGCAGCCGCTGCGACGGCGGAGGATTGGACGCAGTGGCGCGGGAGTCAGCGGAATGGCCTCGTCTCCAGCGGTGTGCCATTGCTCGACGCCTGGCCTGAGAATGGGCCGAACCTGCTGTGGCGCAGTGAAACCATTCCCAGCGGTGACGATGGCGGACACGGCAGCTTGGTCGTGGCTGACGGGAAGGCGTATATCAGTCTTGTTTGGCAAGACGATCAGCCGTCGGAGAACCGCGAGATCAACGAACTGATTTTGCGCAAGCTAGGTCATCGCAGCCTGGCGTTGCCGGAGCTGCTGATCGAAAAAATGGAGAAAGATCGTCTGTCTCTTGGCCCCCAGTTGCGCGGCCGGCGGCTGATCGAGTGGGCCGAAAAATGGGTCGACGACAATCTGGACAAAGACCAAACCAAGCGGATTGGCAGTTGGATCATCAGTCGGTTTAAAAAGGGAAAGGCAGCTATTCCGTATGCAGATCTTCGCACTTTGGCGCAGTTGGGTAATCAACGGTTCCCCAACGATGCCGCATTGCGTGAATGGGTGACCGGACGCGACATCAGCGACTTGGCCAAACGGGAGCTGCTCAAGGCTGTGCCCAACTCAGTCCGCGTGGCGAAGGATGTGGTCATTTGTCTCGATGCCATGACCGGCAAGCGGCTATGGAAGATCGAAGCGCCTGGGGAGCCGACCGGCCGCAAGTCGTCAAGTACCCCGTGCGTGGCCGACGGCAGGTTATTCACCGCCGGCAGTACGCACGCCCATTGCATTGATGCTGGGACCGGGAAACAACTTTGGGCCACGCCACTGCCAAGCAAGGGACCGGCATCTTCTTTCCTAGTGGCAGACGGCACGGCATTCCTCCTCGCTGGGCAGTTAACAGCCTTTGACGTGAATACGGGAAGGGTCTTGTGGCGGAACAAAAATGTCCGGGGCAATGCCTCATCGCCGGTTCTCTGGAGGGGAAAAGGTTTAAGCCAGGTGATCTGCAGCGACCGCAAGGCGTATGTTGCAGTCGATCCCGCCACCGGTAAGACGGTTTGGCAAACACCCGGCGGCGGCGACTCGACACCGGTGATCTCCGGTGACTGGATGGTCGTTTACAGCAAGGATAAACAGGTCGGGCTGGCAGCATATCGCCTGGCCGGAGATGGAGCAACGCAGGCCTGGAGTTTTCCAATGTCAGAGCGGCGTTCGCAATCAACCCCGGTGATTTATGACCGACATGCTTACCTGACAGGCGGAGAGTGGCACATGTGTGTTGAACTGGCCACCGGCAAACGGCGTTGGAAAGAATCCCGACAAAGCACGATCTCCTCCCCGGTGATCGCTGACGGAAAGTTGATTGCGCTCGAGAAAAAAGGAAGCGACCTCGTGATGATCGACACCAACCGGAAAGAGCATCGAGAACTCGGCAGGACGCGTATCAAGGCCATGAGGTGCCCCTCGCCAGTGGTGGTCGATGGCAGACTGTACCTGCGCATGGCCAACAACCTTTCCTGTTTCGATCTGCGGGCTAAGCCCGGTGTGCAGTGATCCCGCCCGACTAAGCGCACTTTTTTGTCGCGGTTTTTTTTGGAGGCGGCGTATACTATCGGGAGCATTAGTGCCATGCAATTCGGGTCGCTCCAACTGGTAACCAATCTATTTCTTTCGCCACTGGCTGGGTACACGAATCTCCCATTCCGACTCGTGCTGCGCGAGGTAGGCGGCCTGGGTCTGACCACGACAGATCTCGTCAACGCCCGGTCGCTACTCGAGCGCAACTCCAAGGCAATCAAGCTTATCGAGACGAATGAAGCGGACAGCCCGTTCGCGGTGCAGTTGTTTGGTGCCGTGCCGGAAGAGATGCGCGACGCAGCGCTGTACCTCGAGTCGATCGGCGTAGACTCGATCGACATCAACATGGGCTGCCCAGTGCGCAAGGTCTGCAAGACCGGTGGCGGCTCGGCGATGATGACCGAGTTGGACAAGACAGCGCACCTCGTGAAGACAATGGTCAATGCGGTCAAGTTACCGATCACGGCCAAGATGCGTCTCGGCTGGGATGACAACAACATCACCGCACCCGACTTGGTGCGCGTGCTCGAAGATGTCGGCGCGGCGGCGATTTTCATTCACGGGCGGACACGCGAACAGGGTTTCACCGGGACGGTGAATCTCGCGGGCATCCGCCAGGTGGTCGAGGCGGCACAGGATATCCCGGTGATCGGCAACGGAGATATTACCACACCTGAATCGGCCAGGCACATGATGAACGCCACCGGCTGCCACGGCGTAAGCACAGGCCGGGGTGCGTTTTACAACCCGTGGATTTTCAAGCACACCGATCACTATCTGCAGACCGGCGAATTGCTACCTGAGCCGAAGTTTGCCGAGCGGGTGCGAGTGATGCGACG
>ENA-UPTF01001620-UPTF01001620.1-marine-metagenome-genome-assembly--contig:-NODE-1620-length-13973-cov-2.487406_pt1 | contig 13973 bp, 9 predicted proteins | sample MGYA00238166_ERZ767019 | MGnify/ENA primary metagenome ERZ767019 (study PRJEB28930, sample SAMN06266391) | marine metagenome | isolation source: Sea water from 250 m depth | place: Atlantic Ocean | study...
GGCCGCACAGCAGGCTACACCAACCCATCAGCATAAAGAGCCGACCTGCTCCGATTGTGGTGTACCCCCCCTCGGCCACCAACATCTTGAAAAAGAATGTCACATAAATAATGTAAGAAAATCCAAAGGCAATGTAGACCACCCCCAAATGCCAGGCAGTAGTCGATCGGTAGACGTGTGACCAGTCCAGGCGATTGTCCGTGAACCCTTCTCCCACTGCTGTTTCATTATCGTCAGCAGCAATCGGTTTCAGCCCTTTTTCAGCCGGGTTATTACGCAATAGGAAAACTCCTGCCACAGCAAGTAGCAGGGTGAAACAGCCAAACACATACCAACATACCCGCCAACCCGATCTACCGAATTCATCCAACAAGTAAGGTACGAGCGGGCCCAAGGCAATCAGAGCAATAGATGAACCGCTGACAGCAATACCCGTCGCCATTCCTCTGCGTTTGGCCGAGAACCACGCTGACACCACCCCGTAAATGGGTATGTTGGCCATACCACTGCCAACCCCGGCTAAACCTCGCCAGAATCCTACTGTTGTAAAACCGTCTGCCAAACCGGTCAAAATCATACTGAAGCCAGCCAGAACCAGGCCCAGCGCAATGACGCGTCGGGGACCGAGTCGCGCTGCTAGCACACCGCCGAGCAGACTGGCGATCAGATAGCCCACAACATGAATCGCCGCCAGCACACCTGCCTGGGTGTTGTCCATGCCCAGATCGACCTGCATTGCCGGCAGGACAATGGAGTATCCAAACCTGGCCAGTCCCAGCGCACCGAAAGCCACCAGTGTCGCAAGGACCAGGATTACCCAGCCGTAGTGCAGCGCAGACAATGAATAAGGCTTCATCTGCCTAGGTATTCATCCAGCCAGTTCAACCCTTCAACCGTGCCGCTACGGGGATTGTATTCACAGCCCACATGACCTTCATATCCAAGTGCATCAATCAGGTCAAACAGGTACGTGTAATTGATTTCGTTGTCGTCGGGTTCATGCCGACCTGGCACGCCTGAAATCTGGATATGGCTAACCAGGTCATAATGTCGTTTAAAAGTCGAAGCAAGGTCTCCTTGTTCCATTTGTGTGTGATAGAAATCAAACTGCAGACCCACACCCTCGCAGTCCGCTAACTCGATGACACGTCGGGCGTCTTCCACCGTCTGAACAAGGTAACCGGGTACGTCGACCGAATTAAAAGGCTCTACCAATATTTTAGGTCCACCCCGACCGGCCTTTTGGACGGCATACCTCAGATTACCTACATAAGTCGACAATGCCTCTTCGCGTTCCATCCCCGCAGGTACGAGTCCTGATAGTAGATGCACTTGCGGACATCCCAACCGAGCAGCGTAATCAAGGCCATAATCAATCTGCTCTCGACATTCCGCCTGGCGATCCGAAAATACGGCAAGACCGCGTTCACCACCTGCCAAATCACCCGCCGGTAAATTGAGCAATATCAGTTCAAGCCCGGTCGAATTCAAACAGTCTAAAAGTTCTTGAGGACTGTGGTCGTAAGGGAATTGGCATTCAACTGCTGTAAAACCTGCCCCTGCCGCTTCAGAGAAGCGATCGAGAAAAGGGTGCTCAACAAACAACATTGAAAGATTGGCAGCAAAGTTTGGCATATAGGTCTATTCGGTTCGGAGCTGTCCGTAACTCTGATCTAGGTAACGCCTCCATCCGGCGCTGGCGGAACTGTTTTTTTTGGAGGAACCACACTACGAGCTACCGACGCATCCAGCGATTCATATTCGAAGTAACCAATCACATCATATAGCTCGCTGCGGTCAAGCATGTCATCGATGAACTGATGCGTAGTGCCAGTCTGGGCCAGTCCCTGGTAAAGCCGATCCATTGCTCTCGCCGCTACACGCAGCGAAGATGCCGGCCAGATCACTAGACGGCATCCCATGACCTCGAGTTCGGAGGATGAGAAGTAGGGTGTGCGACCGAACTCTGCCATGTTGGCCAAAACCGGTGCGTCTACACGTTGCGTTAGGGTGCGAATACTGGCTTCATCCTTCAGCGCATCAGCAAATACCAAATCTGCTCCAGCCTCGATATAGCAGTTCAGCCGTCCAATTGCAGACTCCAGACCTTCACCGTCCACAGCGTCTGTACGTGCGATAATCCTGAGATGAGATCGCGCCTTTCGCGCTGCTGCAACTTTTGCGCACATATCTTCAGTCGATATCAGCCTTTTATCGCTTAAGTGACCACATTTTTTTGGCAACACCTGGTCCTCTATCTGCATCGCTGCGGCACCGGCGCTCTCCAACTCCTGAACCGTACGCATCACGTTAATCGTTTCACCGTAACCTGTGTCGGCGTCAACCACGAGTGGTAACCTGGTGGCCCGGTAGATTGACCGGACATGACTGCATAGTTCTTCCACTGTTATGATGCCGAGATCCGGCAAGCCCATACTGCCGGTTACTGCAGCACCAGACACATAGAGGCACTCAAATCCCGCTCGCTTCGCCAGTAGTCCAGCAAGTGCGTTATGCGCGCCAGGAATTTGAACAATTCCCTGTTGCTCAATGAGCTGTGTCAATCTGACACCAGGCGCTTCGCTGTGTACGTCGCTGTCAGTCAGCCAGGTCATCTCTTCCCCTCAGTAGGTTGATTGTTATCTGTTGAACCCAAGGATATGCGAAAACTTGCCTTCAGGTCAGTTTTTAGGCCCAATTGAACATCGAGACCAGAAACTGCCTGTTCAAATCGCTCATGGCCCAATTCAAAATCCCTGCGGTATTCATGCGTGGCGGTACCAGCAAAGCATTGATGTTTCACCTTTCCGACCTTCCCACGCAGCAACATCTGTGGCCAGACCTGTTTATATCCGCTATCGGTGCTGACGACCCTTACGGCCGGCAGTTGAACGGTATGGGTGGCGGTATATCGTCATTATCCAAAGTTTGTGTTATATCCCAATCAGTGCGGCCAGATGCCGATGTGGACTACTGGTTTTTTCAATTATCCCCCCAGAACCGCATAGTTGATTCATCGGCAAGCTGTGGCAACATGGCCGCAGCTGTTGGCCCGTTTGCAGTGGATGAAGGTCTGGTTTTAGGAAAAGGAAGCAGGATCTGTATTCGTATTTTCAACGTTAATAGCGGCCGAATAATTCGTTCAACATTTTCACTAGATAAAGGCGTGGCAGCAGTTAATGGCGACCTCCGCCTGCCCGGCGTTTCTGGCTCAGGCGCACCGATTAATCTCGAATTTGAAAATCCTGGTGGAGGCGCCACCGGTAAACTTCTCCCTACTGGACAACCAACTGACGAACTCCGGACTCAAGATAACCAATTTCAGGTGTCAATGGTTGATGCCGGCAACCCCTGTGTATTTGTGCGCGCCCAGGATCTTGGCCTTGTTGGTTCTGAGTTGCCCGACACCTTGACACAACTCAGTGAAGTCCTCCACGAACTAAACAATATTCGCCTTAGCGCCAGCGTAGCTATGGGTATCGCGGGAAATATCAATCAAGCCTCTGCAATCCCGGGCATTCCAAAAATTGCAATGGTTTCTCACCCCTCCAACACTGTGACATTATCAGCAGAAACTATTCGCGAGAACGACTGCGACCTCGTAATTCGGATGATTTCAGTTGGCCAGCCACATCGCGCAATTCCAGTCACCGGCGCTCTTTGCACGGCGGTTGCGGCTCGGATCAAAGGCACATTAGTCAATCAGTTAACGAAGACGCGATCAATTGAGCGAAGCATCCGTATTGCGCACCCGTCCGGTGTAATTGAGGTAAATGCCGACGTGGTACAACAAAACGGAAGTTGGCATTCTCGCTCAGCCAGCATCGACCGCACCGCCCGCCGACTGATGGATGGGAATGTTTACGTATCGACACCCGACTCGGATGGCTAGATTCGCGATTCCATTAAATGTCGACGACCATCCTTGTATTTACCGAGATCCGAAAAAGATCAGTTACCCTAGAATCTCGACACGTGAAGAATCTAGTAAACAGCAAGAGCCTTTAATGACTGATCAAGGGCATCGACAAATTGGTCGAGTTCGACCTCAGTCATTGGAGTGGACAACACGCCGAACAGGCCTCGACTACCGAGTAGAACACCTCTGGACAACATTTCTCGATCAAGGCCGCTGAGATCCGGCCCACTATTCCGACACTCGATCAGCTCACGAAAATCTACCGGACAACGGTCACTCAACAACAAACAGAACATAGAACCACGACCGGTAACCTGGTGAGGAACGCTTCGTTGCTTGAGCATCTCTGATAAATTTCCGCGTAATACCTCACCCAGTTCGGCCAACCGACCATACTCGTTCTCGGTCATCAGTCGCATCGTCTCATAACCCGCCGCCATGGTGACGGGATTACCGTTGTAGGTGCCACCATGGTGAATCTTCTCACCAGGTCGATGGTCGAATACAGACATAATTGCCGCATTACCAGCGACCGCACCAACCGGAAAGCCACCACCAATTATCTTTCCCATCGACATCAGATCGGGTGTCACACCATTGGCGTGACCGGCTCCTCGGTAATCAATACGAAATGACATCACTTCATCGAAAATCAGCATCACTCCGAGCGTCTCAGTCAATTCCCGCAATGTCTCGAGAAAGCCTTCAACAGGCGATAACAGCCCCAAGGCGGAAGGCAGCGGGTCAATTAGGACAGCAGCGAGTTCGTCGGCACATTCTTCAATTAGCTGGCGACAGATCTCTGGCCGGTTCCAGGGCAGTGTCACCACGTCCTTTCCAAGATTTGGCACCATACTGGTTTCCAGTGTTGTCTCAGGACTATCGACCATTCCCCAGTTTCCCGGCCGTGAAGAATCACTGGCCTGTGCATAATCATAGATCCCGTGGTAACAGCCTTCGAATTTGGCAATTCTCGAACGGCCGGTGTAGGCGCGGGCTGCCCGTATAGCAAGGAGAACAGCCTCACTGCCCGAATTGCAAAATCGAAGCTGTTCAGCAGCAGGAATTCGGTCTACCAGCAGTTCAGCCAGGCGGATGTCGTACTCTGTTGGCAATGAAAACGCTGTACCCTTGTGAATCACTTCACTAACAACAGCCGTTACATCAGGATCCGAATGCCCGCGGATCAGTGCTGTGTAGTTATTAATGAAATCTATTCTTTCCTGCCCCTCGACATCGATGACCCAACATCCTTGACCAGATTGCGCATAAACCGGATAGGGGTCCATGACAATTGTGTGACGGGAATTACCACCCGGCATAACGGATAGGGCTCGGTCATAAAGCCGCTTGGATTTAGATCCTTGATCCAAATAGGCCAGCTTTTCCATTTTCCATCCTCGATAGTAGGCCAGAATTTTTGTCTGATAATTGAATCTCTACTCTCAGAGTTCAATCACTATATTGCCATAATCGTCCAGACTGGCCGTGCCCCCGGGTGGGACGAGGCACGTCGCGTCATACTCTTCGATGATACACGGCCCCGGATGAGCTGTACTGAGTGCTTCACGCGCAATTACTGGCGCGTCCATCCAACGATGTTCGCGACCAAAATAGGCCTGTCTGGACTCGACCTCAACTTTCGTATTTTGTGCTGCGTGCAACCCCTCTGGTACACGAGAACCCTGAGATAACCCCTGCCCAACGAGCTCTATATTCACCAACTCGACTGGCTCATCAGGTCCTGCACGATGCCCGTAGGTTCTCTCATGTTCGTCACCGAATGCATCTTGCAACACTTGCAAGGTTCCTTGCTCAATCGGTCCATCTGGTACAGGCACACTGAGCTCGTAGATCTGACCCTGGTAGTGCATATTGGCTGAACGGACTAATCTGCGTTGGTCAGGTAGAAATCCATCTATCGCTAGCTGCTGGTCAGCCTGCTCTTCCAAAAGATTCCAGCCCGACTCTAACTCGGCAGGATCAGCGCTCTGCAGCACCCTTCTAAGAGTCTGCGAGTAATGATGTTCAACTTCAGCACACAATAAACCAAAGGCAGAAAAGACGCCTGGAGCGGGTGGCACCAGTATTCGTCGCATACCCAAAATAGCAGCCATGGCCCCTGCAAAGAGTGGTCCGTTACCCCCAAATGCAAACAAGACGTAATCCCTAGGATCCCGGCCACGCTCACTGGACACGGACTTAATCGCACGAATCATGTTAGCCGATGCTATCTCATAAGCACCATATGCCGCCTCCTCAAGCTCCAATCCGGTCGGCCCAGCAATCTTGTCAGCAAATACGGATTTACTCAGTTCCGTATCTAAAGATAGATCGCCACCGACCAGGTGGTTGGGATTAAGGTAACCCAAAATAGCGCAGGCATCGGTCACTGTTGGGTCGGTACCGCCTTTCCCGTAGCACACTGGACCGGGTGTCGCGCCGGCGCTTCTTGGACCGACCTGAAGCGAACCCGCCGGATCCAACCAAACTATAGAACCGCCACCTGCTCCTACTTCGGCTAGATCAATGGCTGGCACTTTCAGCCGGTAACCGCTTCCAGTCAGTAGTCGCGATCCAGCCATTATGCCGCCCCCAACGCTGTACTCAACGGCACGGGCGTACTTGCCATTTTCTATCAGCGACGCTTTGGCAGTCGTACCGCCCATATCGAAACTGACAATGTCACCGAGTCCTAGTTTCTGACTAAGCGCATGAGCACCGACTACACCAGCTGCCGGGCCAGATTCAATAATATGACAAGGTAACGACCGGGTCTGATCCACAGTTGTCAGGCCGCCATTCGACTGCATGAGCAACAATGGAGCCTGTATACCGCCCGCCCCTAATCTCGCGACAAGTGAATCTAAATAGCTGGCGATTACTGGCAACAGATACGCATTGATGACCGTTGTTGACGTGCGCTCATATTCCTTTATCTCGGGCAACACGTTGTAGCTAATACAGCAGGGCAAATTGGGCGCCATGTCTTGTATCACATCAAGTATCTGATGCTCATGCACAGGATTGGTAAACGAATTGATTAGACAGACAGCTATTGCTTCAACACCTTCGGCCAGTAAGTGTTCAACAGCCTGTTGAATATCAGCTATTTCCAGTGCCTTTTCGACCTTACCGTCACGGTCAATTCTCTCATTCACCTCTACTCGGAGATAACGTTCCACCAATGGCGGCGGCTTCTCCCACTTCAAGTCGTACAGCCGCGGCATGCGCAGCGTCCTTAGTTCGAGCACATCCCTAAACCCGCTGGTCGTGATCAACCCGGTTCGTGCACCTGCCATTTGCAGTATGGTGTTAGAGGCAACAGTCGTGCCATGCATAATCTCAGACACGTTGACATCCTGATGATCCACCAAAGCTAGGAGGTCTTGGATCCCGGTTAGGATTCCATGGGCATAGTCGTCTTCAGTCGACGACACCTTGCGGGTCATAATTTCGCCACCCGGCCCCACTAGTACGACGTCGGTAAACGTACCGCCTATATCAACCCCCAGACGGTACGAGATGTGCGTAGAGTCGTTAGCTTGAACCGACGGCGTCACGAATCACCCCAACAGATATCGGGAACAGGGCTGTCCATCCTTGATTCGAGAAGACCTCGGCGTAATTCGCGGGTCGCTTCTGTATCGACGGTATAGTCGTCCCGGTCAATAATTACACCATATTCATTTAATGCGCCTTCCGTCGTGACATATTCGTTTCTAACATCCTCTCGAACTTTTTCCGGATCTCGTTCCAGGGGATCGCCCCAGCCACCACCCCCGGGGAGCTCATGCCGAAATACGTCACCTTTTCGAAGGGTCATCGTCAACTTAGAATCCAATTGCTCAGCTTCGCCGTCGGGGTTCATGATATTCTGCGACGACTTGCCAGGCCTCCCTCCATACAGACCGTAGGGTCTGATTTTTCTTCTGTCTGAACGAACCTGCAAAACCGCTTCGTCTTCTAGAAACCGATAATCGCGTCGATACGGCACCCCGCCTCGATATTTCCCAGCACCAGCTCTGTCTGTGATCAGCTCATAACGCAATATTTGTAGTGGGTTCTGAGATTCAATGAGTTCCACTGACTGCGATGCCATGTTTGCAAACATATTAGAATTGCCTTGGACACCATCGGCCCAAGGACGTCCACCCCAACTCCCGCAGGCAAAATCAACGAAAATAAATGGTCGTCGCTCACTGTCGTACCCGCCAATACTGAGACCAGAATTTCCACCATCTGATGCTGCACCGACCTTATCCCGTAACATCATTGCAAGTGCTCCAAATGCACAGTCACCCATGCGAAATCCGGTCAGTCCCCGCGCGGCACAGGCTGCTGGCAAAACCATATTCGTGATTGTCCCTGGGGGTGCAGTCACTTCAATCGCACGGAAGAGTCCTTCGTTGCACGGGATATCGTAATCAAGTACTGACCGTACAGCCGCATACGACACCGCCTTAGTAAAAGACAACGTGCAGTTGATCGCACCTTTTACCTGCGCAGAACTGCCCTCCCAATCTAAGCTAATTGTTTCGTTCTGCTTGGTGACAGTACAGTACAACCGTATTGCCTGATCACGATCAATGCCATCATCATCTATCCAGTCTTCAAACTCGAAAACACCATCGGGTAATTTCCGCAAGGCAGCTCTAGTTAGCCGTTCAGTGTGGTCAATCACCTCCTGCAGGTAAAACCGAGTCGTATCTTTACCGAACCGTTTTACCAGTTCCATGAACTGTTTTTCTGCGATCGCACACGCAGACAACTGAGCTCGCATATCACCGAACACCTGTACGGGTATTCGAACGTTTTTTTCAATAAGCCGCCACATCGTATCGTTAGGCTTTCCGGCACTAAATAGCTTGACGGGTGGTATCCGCAGACCTTCCTGGTAGATCTCCGTTGAGTCGGAGGCATTTGAACCCGGTACTCGACCTCCCACATCGGCCTGATGTGATATCGTCGCTGCAATAGCAAGACGTTCACCTTCCACAAATATTGGTTGAAAAATAAAGACATCCGGAAGGTGCATACCACCTGCATAGGGGTCATTCATAACAAAAATATCGCCAGGACCGATATCGTCCCCAAAATGTTCCAGGACTGACTCTAGCGCTGTGGGTATAGATCCCAGATGAAGGGGAATCGTCAATCCTTGGGCGACCAACTTGCCCTGCGCGTCGGTGAACGCAGTAGAAAAATCCATGTTGTCGCGTAGAACCCCAGAATAGGTCGTTCGACAGATTGTTACCGCCATCTCATCGGCGATTGAAAACAGGGCGTTTTTGAATAACTCGAGGGTGACTGGGTCTGATTTCATTATCCGCGCCAAATTTATGTTCTTCATCTGTTCTTATAGACTGTCCTATATGACAATTCAACATCTAACTTCAATTCAACTTGTCAAATGACTATGACTGACATAATGAACCAACACGCCAATGATATCTATGCCAAGGCCTTGATTTGGGATAACCATGCAGGATTTGAGAGTCGCCCCGATGTCGATTTATCCCAGCTAAATCATTGGCGTAACAGCGGGGTCAGCTTTGTCTCAGTCAATGTTGGCTACGACGTGAGACCCTGGACCAACACTATCCACACACTGGCCCATGTTCGACACTGGATCGAGGCCCACCCCAATGATTATGTCATCGCCAGAAGCGTAGACGATATTTTTCGTGCAAGATCTAACGGATGCCTGGCTGTATCCTTCGATATCGAGGGAATGGAGGCCCTGGATGGAAACATCGACATGATTCAGCTCTACTATGACCTTGGCGTACGCCAAATGCTATTTGCCTACAATCGTAACAATGGGGCCGGCGGGGGTTGCCACGACGAGGACATAGGTCTTACGGAATTTGGTCGATCCGTTGTGACAGAAATGAATCGAGTCGGCATGCTAGTAGATTGCTCCCATAGCGCCTATCTGACAACAATGGAGGCGATGGAACTGTCTACATCACCCGTCACCTTTTCTCATTCAAACCCAAAAGCGCTCTGCGACCATCCGCGTAACATTACAGATGACCAAATCCGAAGCTGTGCAGCTACTGGTGGTGTGATCGGTATTAACGGTATAGGCAAGTTTCTTGGCGATTCGATAGATCCTGAACATTTTGTTGATCACATTGCCTACACTGCTAACCTTGTTGGTGTGCAGCATGTCGGCATTGCCTTGGACTACAGTGACGGAACCGACGACCTACAAGATGCCATTACTGGACAGTCACACTTCTGGCCATCAGAGTGGTACGGAGGAAAGATTGAGTTCATGGCTCCCAATCGGCTTATGGATGTTGTTAACATTATGCTACGAAGAAACTACTCAAGCGAAGACATTACGGCCATACTCGGTGGCAACTTTCTAGCACTTGCCCAGCGCGTCTGGCAGTAGTTCGACTCACAATACCAACTTTGGCAATACAGCCAAGGACCAGCATGTCAGATTCACAACTTATGCATGGCTTCCCACCGAGCCTCGAAAACCAGGTCACCACCGAAAACTGGCGGACGGCGCCATATAGCAGTTGGGCATTCCGAAATATTCGACAACTCCTACCCACAGCACCAATCCATACAACTCGGGACCATGAATGGATACTCCCCCGCGAACCACACAATCTAACGGAACTATCATTTCAGAATATCCAAGGAAGGGAAACCACCCTGGGTGACTTTCTAATTGACAATAACGTTGATGGCTTCATCGTTCTACGTAGCGGTACTGTTGTTTTTGAGCATTATGACCACGGTCTGCTGCCAGAATCCCCACATATTCTTTTTTCGGTGTCTAAATCAATGACAGCAATCCTGTGTGGTGTGTTGGTTGATCAGGGTTTTATCGACCCAGAGGCACTCATCATGGAATACGTACCCGAAGTGGAGAATTCCGCCTACGAAAAAGCTACGGTACGACATCTCCTCGACATGACGGTGGGCATTTCGTTTGACGAAGACTACGACAATGAGACGGGAGATTTTGCACGTTATCGGATGGCGACAGGCTGGATACCGCTAACTGAGCCCGACGCGCCGGATAATCTACGCTCATTCTTACCGACACTGAAACAAGAGGGCGACCATGGAAAATCGTTTCATTATGTTTCTCCCAACTCCGACCTCTTGGGCTGGGTACTCGAACGATCAACTGGTCGTTCGTTCGCTGAATTATTCAGCCAACTAATCTGGCAACCGATGGGGGCCGAATACGATGCCTATGTCAATATCGATCGGTTAGGTGCACCACGATCAGCTGGTGGAATCTGCGTGACATTGAGGGATTTTGGCCGTTTCGGACAGATGTGTCTCAATACAGGTCTCGCCAATGGACGCTCGGTTGTTCCAAACTGGTGGATTCGAGATATACGCCACAATGGAGATCAGACCGCGTGGGACACTGGCAACTTTGCAGAATTTATGCCGAACTGGCGATATCGGAGCAAATGGTATATCTCGTCAACCGGAGTGTATGCGGGTCTCGGCGTATTCGGCCAGTTTCTTTATATCGACCCCGCCGCAGACGTCGTTATCGCCAGATTTTCCTCTCGACCAAGGGCCCTTGACTCCACTGACAAGGATTCAAGCTTCTTGGCTTACGAAGCTATCTGCGAGTTACTCAATCATTGACTGCACATACTGTACATTCAATGCCCAACTGGTAATTCCATCTCACCGAGGTCCCACCAGATACCAGTCATGATCTGTAAGGCCTCGCGGCCGACACTACCCAATAGATGTTCGTCAGCTGCGTGTTGGGAACAGCCGCTATAGGAATGCGGCACCCAGATTGTTGGCAAGCCTAAAATTTCAGCGAATACATCGTTGGGTAATGTGCCGCCTAGATTCGGGATCACTGCAACTTCCTTTCCAGTGGTGGCTTTGATGGACGCGATCACCCATTTCACCCAGGGATGATCAGGTGCCAGTCGGGTCGCTCTTGCTGCCTTGCCTTGCGTAGACAAGTCCACGTCGCTAAATCCCTCCTCATCCAAAAACTCCCGCAACGCGGGTAATAACTGTTCTGGGTCTGTCGGCACCACAAAACGTACCTGACAGTGGGCGAAAGCCTTTGGAGGTATCGCATTGGCGGGGCTTTGCGGGTTACCCGTTTCAAATGCAAGTACCTCAAAGGAATTCCAGCCAAACACCTGCTCGGGCGGTGTTAGCCCAGGTTCTCCCCAGTGGGAATCGATATCGGGACTGTTTTCGTCCTGGTCTATTGTTAACTCGCCCAACACAGTCCGAACCGAACCCGGAATTTCATCCAGGCGCCACTGTGGCACTTTGATCTCACCGGTGGAGGACGTGATCGCAGCGATTGCATGCGCCAGCATAATCCCAGGATTCGCCAACAAACCTCCCCAGTTACCTGAATGATGTCCACCTTCACGCAGATCGACCGTCATAGTGAAGTTAAATGCCCCTCTTGACCCCATAAAAACAGTCGGGCGCGCTGGTGCAATACGCGGTCCATCCGACGCAATGAAGACATCGGCAGACAATCGATCTTTGTTTGCCTCGCAGATTTCGCGCAACCCGACCGACCCGACTTCCTCTCCGGTTTCGATCAATACTTTGATATTGAACCCCAGATACCCACGATACGCTAGCACACATCTGAGCGAAGCAAGATTGATCGTGTGTTGACCCTTATTGTCCGCCGACCCGCGGCCGAACCAGCGATCGCCATCTTCCGTCAACACCCAAGGGCTCAGATCGCATCGCCACTGGTCGTCGTATCCCCGGACCACATCGCCGTGACCGTAGGTCAACACTGTGGCAAACGCAGGGTCTTCTTCTCGATAGGCAATCAGCACCGGACCACCTCCAGCGACCGGATTCTTCTCGATTGTGAATGTGAACCCTATGTCAGCCAATTCCACTGCGAGCTCATCTTCCAGATACCGGTGTAGTTCCGAAGACCGTTCTGGAGTCTGACTCTCTGTCGGAATACTGACCCTGCGACTCAGATCAGAAAAAAAATGATTCTGATCGAAATATTGCTCAATTTGATGGATTGCAGACGCGCGAGCCATCATCAATTACCGGACCGACTCGGGTGGTCGCCAATAGCTGTCATAGGCCTTAGACCTAAAGCCGTCAGAAACCCGAAGACACTGAAGCCACTCACCAGTAAGAAAGCGATGTAATAAGTGCCAGTTGAGTCATATAGCCAACCGCTTAGCCATGGACCAATCGTACCGCCGATAGAACCTGCGAACATGACAATACCAAAGATCACCCCGTGGGACCGTGTGCCGAAGTACTCGGCAACGCTGGGTGATGCAATCGCGAAGAAACCCCCATGGCCAATACCGTAAACGAATGCGAATGCGAACAACCACTTTGGATCCGACAGTAGCTGAAGAAACACGACACTGAGAAACAACAACGCGAAAGCGACTAAAAGGGAGCGTTTCGCGCCCAGATAATCGAACCCTGCACCCAATGTCAGTCGCCCAAGAATACTGCAACCGCCGATAACTGAGAGTACTACTGCTGATGTCGCCGGTTCGAGCCCTTGATCAATACCATGCGGAACTATGTGAACAATGACTGTAAACAGGCAGTACCAATCCGCAAGTTTCGCCATGGAGATCAGCCAGAACTGGCGAGTCCGAATTGCTTGTTTCAAATCCAGACCAGCTTCTTGCGTCACGTCATTCTTAGTACCTTCTGTTCGATCTTCACCCCAGGGTCTAAGACCCAACGATTTCGGGTCACGCCGCACTACCTGTGCTGCAATTACCATCACGATCAAAGCAGCAATACCCACCCACAAGCTGGCTTCCCGCCAGCCATAGTTGATAACCAAGAACGAAGCGACCAACGGCACAATGAGTTGTCCTATGCCTGCCCCCGTCTTGACCAGGCCGGACATCAAACCCCTACCTCGTGCAAACCAACGCGCCACAGTGGACAGCACCACTACATCGTGGGCGGCAATACCTAAACCACATAACAACCCATAAAAGAGATAAAGATGCCATAGAGCCGTCATGCGAGACATTAAGATAAAGCCTAATGCGAAAACGACCGTTGA
>ENA-UPTF01001623-UPTF01001623.1-marine-metagenome-genome-assembly--contig:-NODE-1623-length-13955-cov-1.718691_pt1 | contig 13955 bp, 15 predicted proteins | sample MGYA00238166_ERZ767019 | MGnify/ENA primary metagenome ERZ767019 (study PRJEB28930, sample SAMN06266391) | marine metagenome | isolation source: Sea water from 250 m depth | place: Atlantic Ocean...
AACAGATCCAAGATGCAAAATTGAGATTAATGCCATTGCCGTTGTTGATTAATTAAAAAAATTTTTTTGGAGTTAAATCAAATATGCCTTCAGTACTTATTACCGGCGCAAATCGGGGTCTCGGCTTGGAGTTTACCCGGCAATATTTAAAAGATGGATGGGAAGTCCACGCTTTCTGTCGCCAGCCAGATAAGGCTGAAGAGTTGAGTGCGATGGTTGCTGAGAGCCGAGGTAATATCCAACTAAGAGAAATGGATATTGGTAACAAAGAACAAATAGAGGCCGCTGCAAAGGAATTAAAGGGCCTGCCGATAGACCTACTAATAAATAATGCTGGAATTGCCGATGGTTATGGACGTGGCGTTTATGAAATGAAAGAAGACCCCGACATTCAAAATTATGACTTCGCCTTTTGGGAAGAGATGATGCGCATCAATACGCTCGCACCGGCCAAAATAATTGGCGCATTCCTGGAGAATATTAGAGCGGGCGGACAAAAGAAAATCGCCAGCCTTTCCTCAGGATTGGGGTCCATTACAAACCTCGCATGGGCCGGTAAATACGGCTATTGCGCTAGCAAGGCCGGTCTGAACATGGTGTCCAAAGGACTGGCAGAATGGCTCAAACCAGAGAATATTATGGTAATCTCCCTTTCCCCAGGTTGGACACGAACTGCCATGGGCGGTCCACATGCGACAAACAGTGCAGAAGAATCAGTTTCAGGAATGCGTCATGTCATCTCTAGCCTAACCCTAGCAGAGACCGGCCGGTTTTGGAATTTCGACGGAGAGGAATTACCCTGGTAAGCATTGGGAGGAGATTTAAGGTCTAATTTAAAAAAATTTACGATGCCCCCGTCATTAGTTTTGTTCATCTCCAACACTATTACGTAGTGTGCCAATACCACCTACTTCAACCTCTACCACATCTCCTGGTACCAGCCATTTAGGCGGATCAAAAAATGAACCCGCACCTGTTGGCGTACCCGTAGCTATCACATCTCCCGGTTTCAACTCCATAAAGGTCGAAAGGTATGGTAACAAATATTCAAAATCAAATACCATGTTTTCTGTGTTGTCTTTTTGCCGAACTTCCCCATTGACCCGCGTTTCTAAACTCAGGTTTCCAAAATCGGGAAATTCATCGGCTGTAACCATCCAGGGTCCAATTGCGCCAGTCGATGCAAAGTTTTTCCCCTGTGTGACATTAAATTTAGCGTGCCGCAACCAATCGCGTATCGTACCTTCGTTCATGATGGTGAGACCTGCGATATGTTCACGGACGTTCTCCTTTTTTATTCTTCGGCCAGATTTTCCAATGATAATTACAATCTCACCTTCATAGTCTAACTGCTCCGATTCAGGAGGTCGCACAATCTGGGCACCGTGCCCAACGAGGGAATCTGGAGTTCGCACAAATATACTTGGATATTTGGGTGCATCCGAGCCATCCTTATATTCAGCATTTCGATTTATATAATTAACACCGACACAAAATATTTTCTCAGGGAATGGAACAGGTCTCAATAGCTTGACTTTGTCGAGTTTCACATCAGCAGAAGCACCAACAAGTACTTCAGCGACCTCTGCCAAAGCTTCTGCCCTCAATAGCTCCAATACGCCATTATACTTATCACCAATTCGTCGACCTAAATCTACGATAGCATCGCCAACAACAACGCCAAACGATTGTTTCCCGTCTTGTTCGTAAGTGGCAATTCTCATTTATTGAATTCCCTATAAATATCCTGCACGCTGAAGTACGTCGTCTAGGCGTTTTTCCAATTCAGGAGAGGCCGGTAGCATGGGCAGTCGGTGCTCATTAACTGGAATTATGCCAAGGCGTTTCATCATATACTTAATTGGTATTGGGTTAGTATCGTAAAATACGGCCTGGTTGAGTTGAAAAAGTTTTTGATGAAGCTCCCGTCCCTTCGAAAGATCATTATCCCACACTGATTGGCACATATCGACTAGTACATCGGGTCGCAGATTTCCCACCGCATTCATCAGACCCACGGCGCCAATGGCCATTTCAGGAAAGCTCAATTCTTCGAGACCCACAAATATTCGATAATCAGGGAAGGCGTCGAGACACTCCGAGACAAATCCCAAATCATTAACCGCATGCTTCATGCCGACAAAGGTTGGGGAACGGTCTCGTAACTCTTTGATCGTATCCAAAGTCACTGACACCGCAGCTCTTCCGGGAATATGATAGATCATCCACGGGATGTTTTGACCCTCTGTAACCTCAAGGTAATATTCGATCAAACCCTGCTGAGAAGGGCGGATATAATAAGGGGTTACAATTAAAACAGCATCGGCCCCCGCCTTTTCAGCATAGTTCGTCAATATTTTTGTCTCGGACAAGGACTGAGATCCCGAAGCAACTACTATTGGTAGGTGGCCTTGATTGATTTCAATGGCCACGTCAACAACCTTATTTCGCTCTTCAATTGTTAATGTTGAAGGCTCTGAAGTCGTGCCATTTACCAGAATACCGTGAGAACCTCTCTCAATCTGAAATTTTACAAGACTGGCATAGGTATCATAATCAACTTCCCCACCCTTAAAAGGGGTGATTAAAGGAGGCATGGAACCTTTTAATTTTTCTAATGCTAACAGGATACCCACCTCTGGTAATTTATCTTTAAGTCAAAGACGATTGACACTATTTTATAAGCTGACTAACTCGTTAAATAATAATTTATAATTGTCAACGTTTACCGTTGATGTTGGCGAGATAACCATTAAAATTTAGGAGGGAGAGTTTTTTCGATGGCCCATGCTATTGTAGAATATTCGGCTAACTTGGAAGAAAAGATTGATTTGAAAGGTTTAGTCGATGAGGTACACGAGGCATGCATTAAGACTGGCGTCTTCCCTTTATCAGGCATGCGCACCAGAGCTGCGCGTCGAGAAACATATAAGATAGCAGATGGCAATTTGGATGCCTGTTTTGTACACCTCCAGTTGAAACTTGGACCTGGCCGAGAAGAGGCCATCAAAAAAAAAGCTATGGAAGAAATTTTTGAATCACTAACCTTGTACGTAAAATCTCTCTATGACACATCGCCAGTGGCGCTTTCGATCGAAATATTCGAATTGCCCTCTGTACTACGTATCAACAAACATAACTTAAATAATTACATTGCCAAATCCTAAGACTAGAAAACTAGAAATGTCGGGTCACCTCCCAACTTTTAAAAAGCAACCGGATCTAGATAGGTTTTTAATCTATTACGAACCTCATGTTTATTCGCGTTTAACTTTATAAATTCTGAAGCTAGACACTTCCCAATTATTAGGCAGGTTCCACAATGAGCCTCTATTACGTCCAAAAATTGATATACAATTTAAATCGCGATCCCAGCTTAGTTGAGCGGTTTAAGATTGATATTGATTCAGTGCTTGCGGAATATGAACTCACGGAAGAAGAACTCTCGGCAATTAGCAAGCCGGACATTGGCTTGTTATATGTACTCGGTGTCAATGGACAACTTTTAATGCACTATGCAGCACTGTGGGAATTCGAGTGGGATGATTATATTCAGGCAATGAAAGATGGAATCGAAGAACATGGAGAAGTGCGTGCAGGTATGTATGTACGAACTGGTGGGGGGTATTTATGAGTTTAGTTTTTGCCGGAGTGTGCTCTCACGCACCAGGTATCACAGGCCGGGCAGAACGGGCGGACCCTACCCTCCGTGATGGACTCTATGAAAATTTCGGTAGAATGCGTGCATCTATTGAGAAATCGGGAGCAGAAGCGTTAGTAGTAATAGCCGCCGAACATTTTGCCAATTTCTTTATGGATAATATGCCAGCCTTCTGTATGGGAATGGCAGATCACTATGAAGGGCCTATCGAAGATGAGGCATGGCTCGGGATAAAGCGTCATCGCATTCCAGGTAATCCTGACCTAGCAGAGCGTCTCATCACGGATATCATGCAAGATGTTGACCTGGCCTACGCCCAGGAATGGAAGTTTGACCACGGTATCATGGTGCCGCTACATTTTCTGACCCCCCGTTATGACCTGGACGTCATTCCCGTAAATATAAACTGCCAAGGTCCACCACTAACGCCCCTACATAGGGTCTGGGCCTTTGGAAAGGCTCTCCGTAAGGCCTGTGACGCTGCCCCAGAGAAGATTGCTATCGTTGGTACTGGCGGTATCTCCCACTGGCCTGCTACACCCGACTCAGGAAAAATTAATGAAACTTGGGACAGAGATTTTCTTCAAAAATGGGCAGATAACCGAAAAGAAGACCTCCTCGCCTATACAGATGACCAAACTTACGCAGAAAGTGGACAAGGTGGCTTTGAAATCCGCACCTTCATTGCTATCGCCGCAGCATGCGAGGGGAACATAGGACAAATTTTGTTCTACGCCCCCATTCCCATTTTTGCAGTAGGATGCACCATTGCAACAATGCAGGTTAATTAGAAAATCTTACCGACAAAATACCGTTTTATGAGTTCTGGTGGTTTGGATTTGGGAATTCTACTCTAAATCTAAATTGAAGAGTTTAATCGCATTGTTGCGCCCTATGGCAAGCCGCTCCGGTTCTGTGAGCACCGCATCGTCAAACCAAACACACGCGTCTTCGGTAGTCTCAAACGGGTAATCCACGGAAAACATTATTCGCTCCACACCGACTTCGTGCATGGTTAAATGAAGTGGGGGGTCATAAAATTGCCCGCTGGTAGTAAGATGAACGTTATTCCGCATGTATTCCCGCATGGTTTTTTTTGCTGGAATACCCTGCGGTGATTTTTTTAACCGATGGTCTAAGCGCCACAGGTCAAATGGAATTCGCTCGCCTAGATGCCCCATCACCAACTGCAATTTGGGGTATTCGTCGAAAAGACCTGAACCCATTAGCCGCAATGCATGCATGGCCGTCTCCAACGCAAAGGCCCAAGGCGAGTTAGTGAACCAGGGGTGCCCGTCAAAAAACGGCATCTGATCAGTCAGCGGATTTCTCGGATGAAGGTAAAAAGGTATCTCCAATTCTTCCACTACGGCCCAAAATGGACGAAATTCAGGCACATCATAATAGACGAGATTATTCTGGTTTTCTCTTTGACTAAATCCATTTACATTTACTCCAACAAAACCGAGGTCTTTTATGCAGCGCTTCATTTCTTCAGCAGCTGCCTCAGGATCTTGCATCGGCAAAGCCGCAAAACCAGCCAACCGATCGGGTCGTTTCACTACCTCATTCGCCAAAATGTCATTTGCTCGTTGGGCAAGAGCAACAGCCTCTGTAACATTGGGGACCGCCTGCACAGCAGGTGAGTTCAAGGATTGGACACCAAACTCTATGCCAAATTGGTCCATTTCTCTTAAGCGATCACCCTGAAGATCCATTAATCGGTGACGAAGGTCCTCCCCCATTCCCTTTTTGGAAAAACGTGTGGTACTCGTAAATGTTTCAGGTAGAGCAAAGTGTTCTTCCAGAGTGATTTTGCCTTTCATGGAGGGTACCCTTTCTATTTCCATTAAAGATTCACAAGAATTAGCTTAATTCGACGCGCAAAATTCCAATTTTTCCACTTTATGGGGTTCTAGACAACAGTGTTGCCAGTAAACGCATCTCTCAGAATGAAGGGCCAAGGAGACACCTCACTACCAGTCTCCAAAATAACTTCAATGACTGCGGGCTCATCTTTTACCACGGCCACACGAAGCACTTCCCGCAAACCATCTGCATCTTGTGTTTGATAACCTTGGACGCCATAAGCACGAGCCAACGCTAGGAAATCAGGGTTCACTAAATCGGCACCGATTACTCGTCCGCCAAATCGAGTTTCCTGATCACGACGAACATTTCCATATGCTGAATTATTAAACACAATTGTGATCAGGTTAATATTAAATTGCTTTGCTGTGGCTAATTCTTGGATTGCGAATTGGAACCCACCATCGCCAGTTATTGAAATTACGACCTTATCTGGGTTGGCAACTTTAACCCCGAGGGCTGTTGGAAAACCATATCCTAGAGTATCCTGATGACCGCAGGTAACATAGGTTCGAGGCTCATAAACTGGGAAGGCAACTTGAGAAGTAAAGCCAACTTGGGTCATTTCGCCCGTGATAAATCCATCCCTTGGTAGTATCTCCCTAATTACTTCCAATAATGCAATTTGTGGCTGTACAGTATTTATAGCTTCGCAAACTCTTGATTTGGCCTTGGAAATCCTTTCGGTTTGATTTTCATACCTTAGACCAAGCTTATCTAATTCCGCTGCTAGCGCCCCAACAGTCGGCTTTGCATCTCCAACTACCGCTTGATCGGGAGGCCAATATTTCATTTCCTTTGGATCGATATCGATACGGATGACTTTTGGTTCTCTTGGACGTTCCTGCCATTGCATCATGTTCCAACGCATGTAGAGACCCTCTAACCGTGACCCGACCCCAATGACCAGGTCAGTTTCTTCCCACAACTCTGCAGCAACCGGCAACATAACAGTTAAGGGATGATCATCACTGACAACACCACGTCCCGAACGGAAGGACGCCACTGGCGCTCCTATAATTTCTGCCAACCTTATAACCTCTTCTCCAGCATGTAAGGCACCGCCCCCTACGTAGATCATCGGCATTTTAGACTGGCTTATTAATTCTGCTGCTGTCCTAATCTCGGAACGAGTACCAGAAATCCTCGGAATCTCGATAGGATCAAGAAAATCCACTTCACCCGTAGCACCTAAGGTATCCCAAGGAATTTGCAAGGATACCGGTCCCGGTCTTCCACTTTGCATCTGAACAAAAGCTTCGTTAACCATTGCCGGAGCATCTTGCGGTTGATCAATTTGCTCCGCCCATTTTAGGAGTGACCGCAGGGAACCCAATTGATCTGGTAATTCGTGCAAATGCCGGCGTCCCTTTCCAATGAAATCCGATGGCACTTCCGATGTAAGGCAAAGTATTGGTTGGTTGGCACCGTGGGCAGTACAAAGCGCCGCCATAGTGTTTAGTACACCAGGACCGGGCACGACACAAAATACACCAACCTTGCCAGTAGAACGCGCATAACCAAATGCCATATAAGCCGCTGCCTGTTCGTGCCTTACAAGAATAACCCTAATTTTTTTACGCGCCTTATAAAACGCGTCAAAAAGATCGTAAGTCTGGGCACCCGGCATTCCGAAGACCGTATCAACATCATGTCGTATCAACGACTCAACAACAGCCTGACCCGTACTAATATGTGCCAAATTTTTCTCCTAATGTGACGTTAAAGTAATTCCTCCATTACGATGGTATAGCCCAAAAAAAAGGTTTTAATCTCAAAATATCCATTTTTTCCTGAGGTGTTGAGGACATAAACGCTACCGCGATGATAAAACAGGTAATCAGACTAAGTCAGCCAAAAAACTTTTATCGCTCACAAAACCCAACACTACATCAGCCTTTTAGTATCCTCCCAATTGCGAATTTGAACACTATGGAACTTAGTAAATGTGACATTCCCTGCAATGTTGAACTTGTAAAAAGCCTTAATTTTCAAAGATAAAGAGATTGACAGTCTACTCGAGGAACTGTAGTTTCCGCGCCTTCTGTCTATCCCTGGATAAGGGGTACAGTGACTCTGCATGGAATAGAAGAAAAATCAATGTTCGCAGTTGTGAAAACCGGCGGTAAGCAATATCGGGTAACCCCTGGAGATGTCGTCGTTGTAGAAAAGCTTTTGGGCGCCCCAGGCGATAAAATTAAGCTGGACCATGTCTTAATGGTTGGCGAAGACGGTCAATCTCCTGAGATTGGTTCCCCTCTTGTTGGAAATAATGCCGTCAATTGCATTATTTTAGAACAATCCCGATCTGCCAAAATTCTAGTATTCAAGAAAAAGCGCCGTAAAGGCTATAAGCGTACGAAGGGGCATCGCCAAGACCATACCGTCCTTCGGGTATTAGATATTAACGGTAAAGGTATGGTGAAGCAAAAATCTAAGACGGAAACAAAAAAAGAGTCAAAACCCAAACAAAGTGAGCAAATAGCCGCTAAAAATTTAGTAGAAGCACCAAAGGAAGAAGCTGCTTCTAAAAAGAAAAGTACCTCGACAAAGAAAAAGGTAACGGCTAAGAAAAAGGTAACGGCTAAGAAAAAGGCAGCTGTTAAGAAAAAAGCGTCCACTAAAAAGTCGACAGCCAAGAAAAATTAAGGGTTTAAAGGAAATTTGAATGGCACACAAAAAAGCAGGGGGCTCCTCCCGAAATGGACGAGATACAGCCGGCAGGAGGTTAGGCATAAAAAAATATGGTGGTGAATCTGTAGTTTCTGGAAATATTATAGTCCGCCAACGTGGAACCAAATATCACCCAGGTGATAATGTTGGCATGGGAAGGGATCACACGTTATTTTCTTTAACTTCAGGTAAAGTGAAATTTGATAAGAACCACGCTGGCAGGACGTTTGTCGCAGTGGAGCCGACCATCTGAAAAAATCAGACCCTTTGACGATTTTTGGGGGGCTGGTTATCCGTCCCCCTTTTTTTGTATCTAAGGCTAAGACGTTATTAAGGACGAATTGGGTAGACTGGCTCCATGAAGTTCCTGGATCAGCAGAAGATTTTTATTAAAAGCGGTGACGGTGGTGCCGGCTGCGTGGGTTTTCGTCGTGAGAAATATATAGAATTTGGTGGTCCTGATGGTGGCGATGGCGGCCGCGGTGGTGACGTAGTAGCTGAATGTGTGGCAAACCTTAATACCCTAATTGATTTTAGATACCAACAGCATTTTAAGGCAAAACGCGGCTCTCACGGAATGGGGAAAAACCGCTCTGGCAAAAGCGGTGCAGATCAGATACTTAAGGTCCCCATAGGCACCCAAATTATCGATGAAAATAACGATCAAATCATTGCTGATCTGACCGAGTCAGGTCAAAAATTTGTTCTTGCGGTCGGAGGTGATGGTGGTTTTGGAAATGCTCATTACAAATCCCCTACTAACCAGGCCCCACGAAAAGCAGGTGATGGCTTTCCAGGACAGGAAAAGTGGCTTTGGCTACGCCTAAAGCTCATCGCAGATGCTGGGTTAATTGGCCTCCCCAATGCTGGAAAATCGACGTTCTTAGCTGCGGTAACACGCGCTAGACCAAAGATTGGAGATTACCCCTTTACAACTCTTCATCCTAATCTCGGAGTTGGCTTAGTGGACAATGAAGAGGTAGTAATTGCAGATATTCCTGGACTTATTGAAGGAGCTCATGAAGGCGCTGGACTTGGCGATCGTTTTTTAGGGCATGTCGAGCGTTGTGGTGTGCTTCTGCATTTAGTAGATGGCACCGAAAATAACCCAGCTTACAATTACCGAACGGTGCGCCGTGAGCTCGATGCATACGGAGGGGGCTTACCCGAAAAGAGAGAATTAGTTGCTCTAAACAAATGTGACGCGCTCAGTAATCAGTTGATTAAGGACATTAAACGCTCGCTGGAAGACGAGACCGAGAAACCTGTTTTAGTCACTTCAAGTATAGCCGGTACCGGCCTGAATGAGGTGCTTCGTCGATTGGTGTCCGAAGTCGCACGACACCGTGCCGATGAGGAATGCCTTCAATGAAAAGTACTTTAAATAAAGCTCGCATAGCTGAGGCTAAACGGATAGTTGTTAAAATTGGTTCGGTACTGTTAGTTGATGATAATTCCGGCACACTCCACAATCCCTGGCTTAATTCTCTAGGGAAAGACGTTGCCGCTCTGCGGGATCGCGGCCACGAAGTAATCCTAGTTTCCTCCGGTGCAATTGCCTTGGGACGCCGTTATTTGGGGCTAAAGCCAGGCGAATTAAAACTGGAGGAAAAGCAGGCCGCTGCCGCAGTCGGTATGGTTCGCCTTGCCCAGTCATATCAGGAAACTCTCAATAAATTTGACCTGTCGGTGGCACAAATTCTTCTCACGCTAGATGATAGTGAAAACCGGAGACGCTATCTCAATGCACGTTCAACCATTATGACACTTTTACGAGTTGGTGTTGTTCCCCTCATAAATGAAAACGATACAATAGCGACAGACGAGATACGTTTTGGAGACAACGATCGATTGGCAGCTCGAGTAGCCTCCATGGTAAGTGCAGATCTACTAATTCTACTATCAAATATTAATGGCCTCTATACCGCGGACCCCTCCCAAGATAAAGCTGCAAAGCTAGTGCCGACTGTCACGGAGATTACGCACGAGATTGAAGAAATGGCCAGTAACACCGTTACTTCTGACTCGTCTGGTGGTATGCCTACCAAACTCGCTGCCGCCAAACAATGTTTGGGAGCTGGTTGCAGAATGATCATCTGTGAAGGACGCGGAATGTTTCCCTTGAAATCCCTAGAGAACGGCGGCGAATGCACTTGGTTTATTCCATCCGGCAATCCTCAAACTGCTCGCAAAAGATGGATTTCAGGGTCCCTTCAGTCCCTTGGATCTGTTATCGTTGACGACGGAGCGGTCGCTGCACTTGAGCGAGGGCGCAGCCTACTGCCAGCAGGTATTTTGCGGATTGAAGGAACTTTTCAACGAGGTGACGCAATTACAATTATGAAAAGAGATGGCAGCGAATTTGGGCGAGGCTTAATTGCCTATTCGTCGGAAGATGCCACGCAAATCATAGGACACAAGACAGGCGAGATTGAAGACTTATTAGGGTACCGTGGGCGCGACGAAATAATTCATCGGGATGATTTAGTAATTTTCTAAATTTGCTGAATTGCGCCATTAACTGACAAATAAAAGGCTGACAGATGGATATTAAAGACATTATGGAGGAAATTGGGGTCAACGCGAAAGCTGCAGCTCATACTCTCGCCAACGTCGACGGCGAAGCAAAAAATAGAGGCCTTAGAGAAATTTCCTCGTCACTGCGTAAACATTCCGAAGAGATTATTGCGGCTAACAATATAGACATGAACACTAGTGCTAAAAGCTTGGCCCCTTCAATGCTAGATAGATTAAATATAAACGAAGACAGAATTGACTCGATGGCAGAAGGTCTGGAGAAAATTGCAAGTTTTGATGATCCTGTTGGAGTGGTCACAGATACATGGGAACGACCCAATGGGCTTAAGATATTCCGTGTCCGTGTTCCATTAGGTGTCATCGGGGTAATATACGAATCCCGTCCCAATGTGACCGTTGATGCTGGCGGACTGTGTTTAAAAGCAGGAAACGCCGTAATACTTCGTGGAGGATCCGAGAGCTTTTATTCCTCGTCAGCAATTATCAACTCCATGCGAGAAGGCATAGAAAAATCTGATCTACCTGCAAATACTGTCCAGATGGTGCCTACGACAGATCGTTCAGCCGTGGGAAATATGCTTACCATGAGTGACTATATCGACGTTATCGTGCCCAGAGGTGGAAAGGATCTGGTAGAACGCGTCCAGAAGGAGGCTACGGTTCCTGTCTTTGCGCATTTGGAAGGCATCTGTCATACATACGTAAATGAAAATTCCGATCCCAATATGGCTCGGGATATAGTGATGAACGCTAAGATGCGTCGGACGGGCATCTGCGGAGCGACTGAAACTTTGTTGATTGACAGAAATGCCGTATCGAGCCATCTACCTCGAATTCTGGAAAGCCTGACACAAGCCGGTTGCGAAATGCGGGGTGACAAACCCACGCAATTGTTTGACGATCGTATAAAGCCTGCAACTGATGAGGACTGGGACACGGAGTACCTAGATTCTATAATTTCCATAAAACAGGTGGCCAACCCCCAGGAAGCTATAGATCATGTGAATACACATGGTAGCCAGCATACCGATGCTATCGTCACAGATGATCGAGATGTAGCAGAAGCTTTTCTGAACGGTGTTAATAGTGCTATTGCACTTCATAACGCCTCAACCCAGTTTGCTGATGGTGGGGAATTTGGCATGGGTGCCGAAATTGGTATTGCAACGGGAAAACTTCATGCGAGAGGGCCGATCGGGATCGAACAACTCACAACATTTAAATATGTTGTCCGTGGAACCGGTCAAGTACGCCCATAACAAAGCTTTCTAAACCAAATAGGAGTTTTTCAACTTTGTACAAGGGAAAACGCATCGGCCTTTTGGGGGGATCATTCAATCCAGCCCACAAGGGACACCTGCACATTACCCGAGGAGCTTTGACACGCCTAAATCTTGACGAGGTCTGGTGGATGGTGTCACCTCAAAACCCCCTCAAAAGCACAAATGATATGAATGACTTTAATACCCGAAAGACCTCGGCAGAAGCTATTGCGGATGACCCTCGAATCGTTGTTACGGAGATAGAGTTAGAGCTTGGAACATTATTTACCGTCGATACGCTTCAAGCTTTAAGAAAAAAGTTTTCCGAACATCGCTTTGTTTGGCTGATGGGGGCTGACAACCTCAGACAAATTCCAAAATGGAAGGGCTGGCGGCAAATCTTTCGCATGATCCCCATTGCGATTTTTCCGCGCCCTGCATACTCTGGAAGAGCACTTGCCGGGAAAGCTTCCCGCAGGTTCAAGAGGTTTCGAGTTAAATCAACCCGCGGGCCAAGGTTGCCCAACATGCGCCCACCTGCTTGGATTTTTCTTCGGACAAAACCGGATACTACCTCGGCAACGCGGATACGCGCCAAACTTGCGAGAAAAAAATAGGCCTAGTATAAAGGAAAACAACGCAGTCCTTCAGTGCAATGCTACACAAAGAGCGTCAAAGGTTTTGATTGAAACTATCCAAGTCTCACTAAATGATGACAAAGCAAAAGACATAGCTGTCATTAACCTAATCGGCAAAGCTAGCTTTGCCGATTACATGGTAATTGCAACAGGCACCTCCCAACGACAAGTCACTACCATGGCTAACCATCTATGTAAAAAATTGAAAGCCCAAGGATTGAAAAGCGTTTCAACTGAGGGATTACCTCTGGGAAATTGGGTGTTAATTGATGGCGGTGATGTTGTGATCCATCTATTTAGACAGGAATTTCGGACATTTTATGACCTTGATAAACTTTGGGGCAATCCCCTACCTCGACCAGATCAAGCTGCTTAAAAAAAAATTGGAACCCGAAAAGTTTAACCACATAAATGAAATGACCTGACGTGAACATCACTATAACCGCTGTTGGGCGAATGAAGTCTAGGCCAGAGCGAATACTATGGGATGAATACCTGCGTCGAATAACGTGGCCAGTGACCCTGCATGAAGTTGAGGAGCGTAAGGCGCTCAAACCCAAAACATTGATTGCACGGGAAGCAGAACTGCTATCAAGGGCTATCCCGCGTGGCGCCTTTGTGGTCGCCTTAGACAAATCAGGAAAATCCCTTTCCAGCCGCTCTTTTGCGCAGCTCTTCCAAGACTGGATTAACGAAAAACACAAGCATATTACCTTTGTAATTGGGGGGCCGGAAGGACTAGACAACACCATTTTAAGCGAAGTCGACCTAAAGTTAAACATGGGAGATCAGACATGGCCGCACCTACTCGTGCGTTGCATGCTACTGGAACAAATTTATCGGGCACAATGTATCTTGACGAATCACCCATATCATCGTTAACGGTATAAAATTAAACCACATTGATATTAATTCATGACCAATGATCAAATCCCTAAGCCATTAATTCTGTGCATATTAGACGGCTGGGGTGACCGACACGTAGGCGAAGACAACGCTATTCTGAAAGGAGACACACCCACTTGGGATCGGATGAAAGAGACTTATCCCATTTCTCAACTTCAAGCGTCAGCATTAGAAGTGGGACTTCCCTCGGGACAAATGGGCAATTCTGAAGTAGGACATTTGAGCTTAGGTGCGGGTCGGGTTGTAATGCAGGATTTACCGCGTATCAACAATTCCATAGCAGACGGCTCCATTCGCGACAAATTACCCCTAAAAAAATTGGTTTCTGCCCTAAAAACAAGCGGCGGAATTTGCCATATCATGGGCCTAATTTCACCAGGTGGGGTGCACTCTCATCAGGACCATATA
>ENA-UPTF01001624-UPTF01001624.1-marine-metagenome-genome-assembly--contig:-NODE-1624-length-13954-cov-2.372271_pt1 | contig 13954 bp, 12 predicted proteins | sample MGYA00238166_ERZ767019 | MGnify/ENA primary metagenome ERZ767019 (study PRJEB28930, sample SAMN06266391) | marine metagenome | isolation source: Sea water from 250 m depth | place: Atlantic Ocean...
CCTTTTCGGTGGAAGACTATCATCTCCAAGTGGGACAAAAACCGACAATTTATTGATGAACAACTAAAGGGACCCTATTTAAAATGGGTTCACACTCACACTTTTGAGAAAAATAAAGGTAATGTGATTATTAAAGACGTAGTAAAATATCGTCTGCCATTTGCTCCATTTGGAGAAATTGTTTTGCCATTTGTGAAACTACAATTAAAAAGAATTTTTAATTATCGATCTAAACGAATTTTTGAATTAATCGGTTGAAACTTTTATTACATTTATGAAATCCATTAGCGACAAACTGAATGCGCTCGAAAGTCGCTAGCGAACTCGTTTAATCAATAGTTTATCCGACTATAAGAGTTTCATTCATGTGATGCGCCATCGCTGAGTCACTTACCAGAAGTAACTTAATGGCTCGACTCGCTGGTCACTGTGAGGGCAATTTTGATAGCTTCTTTTGTGGCGTGTGTTGATGCAGTCGGATCGTCTCCAATATGACGCATCAACTCTTTGGACACTGCTGCAAACGCAGGTTCAAGAAGGCCCTGTGCTGAAACCGAAATTTCCACCTTCGCACCAAAATCTTCCACACTAATCGATAAACCATCTGACCTCCCAGTGCTGGCCAATTCCATGGCAATGAGCGTCAGGCAACTTGACACCAGTCCCACTGCCAGAGGTTGTGGTGTAGCCAGTAAAGGATCGTTTTGTAACTCCGGCAGCGGAGCACCTCCCACATCTCTGCAGTTGGAACGAGACAGATCTTGTGCAGCATTTAGCACATCGGACAAACGTGCTGTTGAAGTGTCCTGCAGAACTCTCTCCAGAGCGGATACACAATCCCCAGCATCTTCCGTTCTCACCTCTGTCTCGATGATCGAATTATCCAAATCTTCCAGGGCAAGATATGCTTGCTTAAACTCTCTCTCAACTGCCTCGGGGGTAGTTGCCCCTCCTGTTTGAGGATTTCTTAGAAGTCGAAGTAAGGACTTTAGGGTCGATGATGCTATTCGCGCTTCAGCAGCGCTGTTTTTCACCAACCCCAAAGATTCCCGTAATTCGGTGAAGCTTGGAGATACTGCACGCTGAGTAAGTGAGAGTCTTGGATTTGTTCGCTGCGCACTTAGAGCTTCAAGACGTTGGCTTACCAGATCGGCCAGTTTAGCCAACTTCTGCCGCTCATCATTAGAGAAAGTGCGAGCCTTTGTGTCGATAACACAAAGAGACCCAGTAACAACTTGATTGACCTTCACAGGAATACCAAGATAGGACTTGATGCCATAACGTTTAACCAAATGTTGAGGAACACGTTCGTCTTCTTCCGCGTTCTCGACTTCGAAGGGTTCACCGTCTCGAACTACGAATTGGCAGAATGAAACATCCCGCTCAGTTGCACGCGAAATGGCCAGATCGTCCGGCAATCCGTAGTGAGCCTTAAAGAATTGTATTCGCTCTAACACGAGTGTGACTAGTGCGATAGGTGTCGAAAGCCCGCCAGCTGCGTCATTGGCTATGGCCTGCAGTTCGGCGTCTTCCGCCTCTGCGAGCAACCCTTCGGTGAAAGCTGAATACCGTTCGGGCCTTTTACCCAGTGCGTCGTATCTATCCATCTTGGAGTCGCATTATAAATGATGGCTGATTTACTTGCGATAATTTACACCTAAAGATTTACAACATAAAAAATGTCAAGGATATCGATTCGGATCACTCTGTGAGTATGCAAATGAATTTACCACTTTTCATATAATGTCTCTCATATTAAGTCACTACTAGTCATTGATTTATGCCGTACTGAATCACTTTGGTATGGGAGATTTATTTAAATTTATAGTTTAGATTAATAAGTTTTATGGCAATCAGATCAGACCGTAATGTATCAGTAGTTCCGGCAATGTAGTAATCAGCTGCCCGCCTCCCTAAACTTCAGTCTGTTGCTCAAATGTACGAGTTGTGAGCTGGGGAATAATATAAGGTAAATTCAACAGGCAATGTTTGCCCGAAATTTTTTGTGAATGAACAGGGTTTTGGAATTTTGAAAAAGTCGATCTCGTAACCTGTTCATTTGTCTTTTCGGCATTTAATGATAAAGTTATTATGTGAAATGTGTTTTTCTATTTTTAACAATTGCATCCCTTACGGTTGTGAAAGCTGAAAATGAGTCAGTTACTTTACTTGATGTAAAAAACAATGTGAGAATTCTTAGGTGGAGCATTGTCAATGACACAGTGATGGGTGGTAGATCAAAAAGCTCTTGGGAACACTTTGATGATAAAAATGCGAAATTCGCGGGGACACTTTCACTTGAAAATAATGGTGGATTTTGTTCTGTGCGAACTTATCCAAAAGATCTTGGATTGAATAAAACACAAGGCTTTCTGATTAAAGTGTTAGGAGACGGGCGGTCATACAGCTTGAATGCCCGTTCGCGCAAAACGAGAAACGGAATCAATTACAGAGCTATCTTTGCTACTACTGAGGGTAAAGTGTCGCAGGTTTGGCTCCCGTTTAAGGACTTTAAGCCAAGCTGGAGAGGAAGCCGCATTAAGAATTTACCAACTCTTAAGGGCGGTGATATCGAGGGCATTGGTTTTTTTCTTGGGGACAAAAAGCCAGGAGACTTTAAGCTAGAGATAGTTAAGATAGAGGCAATGCGCAACCCCCCTAATAAAATGTAACAGACTAAAATCTTACATCCTAACAGTGCTGGATTTAAAATAAGTTAATCACATTGTCTTCCATTCTTTTTAATTTTATGGAGTATAAAACTGTAAATGTCTCACTCTGAGTTAATTATCAAGTTTTTCCAAAGCCTGCATCAGTCCATAAAAGTATAAACATACCAACTGGAGCTCGCTTTCTAAAGCGTTCGCATTCTTTTTCCTTTAAAATCACCTCCCTGTTCTACTCGATATTTGAATGCATAATTATTGTGATTCTCATTGTTTTTAGAATAAATTATCAAATTTGTAAGTCTAAAAATGAATCAAAAACAAAATGTCATTCATTGGTTCCGACGAGATTTAAGGTTGTTCGACAATCCTGCTTTATCAGAAGCTGCCAGCTCGGGGCCTATTCTACCTGTTTTTATTTTTGATGAATTGCAGATGAATTGCACACAGGGAGGTGCCAGTCGATGGTGGCAAAACCAATCTTTAAACTCCTTAAACAAACAACTAAATCATCGACTCCTTATATTTAATGGTGACCCAAAAGAAATAATCCCTAAATTGGCCAAAGTATCGAACTCAAAAACTGTTTATTGGAATCGATGCTATGAGCCTTGGCAGCTCGAACTAGACAGAAAAATTAAGCCCATACTGAAGGGAGAGAACATTGATGTAATTACCCGAAATGGTTCCCTTCTTTGGGAGCCATGGACAACACTCAAGAAGGACGGCAGTCCTTATAAAGTGTTCACGCCCTTTTTTAAGAAGCGGTGTCTTTCATTGCCTGAACCAAGGAAACCAATTCCTAAGCCCTCAAATCTAATCTTTGCTGACATATCAGACAAAACAGCAATCGAAGGGAAGTTCGTTTTCTCCAAAGAATATAATTGGGAGAGAAAAATAAAAAAATATTGGCACATTGGAGAAAAAGCGGCCTCAATTACACTGGATAACTTCCTGAAAAATAGCATTTCGACTTACAAAGAAGGTCGAAACTATCCTTCAAAGAAAAATATTTCCATGCTATCCCCTCATCTTCATTTCGGCGAAATATCACCTAATAAGATTTGGCACCGTGTCAGAACAAGTGGTCAATCTGAAGATTCAGACCATTACTTGAGTGAATTAGGGTGGCGGGAGTTTTCTTATAATTTACTCTATTATTTTCCTCAATTGCCTGAAAAAAACCTACAAACAAAATTTGATAGATTCCCTTGGGTGGAAAACACTGAAAACCTGAAGAAATGGCAAAAAGGAAAGACAGGTTATCCGATCATTGATGCTGGGATGAGAGAACTTTGGGAGACCGGGTTTATGCACAATCGGCTCAGAATGGTTGTTGGTTCTTTTCTCGTTAAGAACCTATTGATACACTGGCACTATGGTAAAGAATGGTTTTGGGATTGCCTCGTTGATGCTGATTTGGCCAGTAACAGCGCAAGTTGGCAATGGGTGGCCGGTTGTGGTGCAGATGCCGCTCCATACTTCCGAATTTTTAATCCAATTACGCAGGGTAAAAAGTTTGATCCATCTGGGGAATACACACGAAAATTTGTTCCTGAACTACGAAGGCTCCCCGACAAATATTTGTTCACCCCATGGGAGGCTCCAAGTGAGTCGTTAGTCGATTCAGGAATAAAATTAGGAAAGGACTATCCATATCCAATAGTAGGCCTTAAGCCTTCAAGAGAATTGGCCCTTGACGCTTATTTCTCTATCTCCGGAAAACAGCATAAATAACAATAAGAAGTTTGACTTCTTTCAGCGTTATTTACTTTCAATGACTTGTTTGACCGGCAGTCAAGGATTGGTAAATTTAGATGGCGCAAGCGCATAAATAAAAAATGAACACACTATCAATAATAACATTCGTCTTAAGTCTTATATCGGTCGTAGGGTCAATTTCAATTTGGTATATGAAAAAGGGAACATCCCATGAAGACAAAGCCCATGCAGAACGGTTTGGAATCTTCGTTGGATTGTGGGCACCCACATTTCTGGGTATCTCCATCTTTCTCAGGCTTCTTTTATCCTGATATTGGTAATTAATAACATAGGTCCGAAAGTTTTATTTTCATTTATTGAAAATAAAATTACTGGACCTTGGCGAGGTCGAATCCGTACAAGTTAAATTTGACACTCCCGTAATACCGCTTCATTTGAACCTTTCCGGGTTGCTTTCCTCAAATGAGATCTTTTTTCATATATAAATAATCTCATTCTTTACCTCAACTACAGATCTTTTCTCCTAAAGTCTACAATGTAGACTTTTCTATTCAAAATCCTGCAAAATAAGTCTCAGCATCTACATCAGGACCTCCTTTAATATGATTTAAATAACTGTAATTCAGACAGTTAGAACAATTAATATAGATATTGTCTAGGTTTTGTTTGACAAACCTATAATTTATGTTAAATTAAACCGAACAGCGCACTTAAAGCTGTATTATATATATATTAACTCATTTGAATGAAAAGAAATAAAATGCCAAACACCCTCGGGCGAAGGACCTCTAGTGACTTAGAAAATTTCCAGAGATATTGCAGAGACCTGGAAGACTTCGAGACGATTTCACATGATGAAGAAATTCAATTAGGTATAAAAATTAAAGCTGGCGATGAAATAGCCGTGAATGAACTAATTCAGGCCAATTTACGACTAGTTATCTTAATCGCATCCGAGTATGAAGGCTTAGGTTTGAGTACTTTGGATTTAATAAGTGAGGGCAATTTAGGTCTGTCGAAGGCGGTTCGTAGGTTTGATTACCAGCGCAAGGTCAAATTTTCATTCTATGCTGGACTGTGGATTCGCCAGCAAATCAAGAGAGCTTTAAGTAACAAAAGTAGGACCATTCGAATCCCTGTTAGCATGATCGACAAAATTAGCTCAATTGAGAAAAGGAAGACTCAGCAAGAGTCCCCATCTGGTGACGGCCTCGACGCTAATTCTGAAAAACCTCAATCAGATCGCCTCAACCGACTTGTCACTCTGGCTAAAACTTCCACCGTCTCTCTGGATACTCCAATTGAGCAGGATGAAGGGGGAACACTTGGCGATGTGATCCCGGACTCAAATAGCCAGCATCCATTGGATGAACTTATTCGTCACGGCGATTACCATGTGATCAGCGACAAAATTAAACTTCTTGATTCCAGAGAGCAGGAAGTGATGAAGACTCGGTTTGGTTTGGGTGGTTGTAAACCCTCAAAACTCATTGAAATTGCTGATCTGCTTGGGCTGACGAAAGAAAGAGTCCGTCAGATTGAAGAATTCGCTATCGTGAAATTGCGCAGAATGTTTTTTGCAGAGCAAGGAGAAGAAAAGTTGATGTGCTCCACTTGACACCTTCGTAGTAAAGGGGGACTTTTGGTGTGTGTTTGATGATCTAATTGAATGTTCGAATAACATCCAAACCGAGGCGGGAATATCTCCCGTAATGTTCGTTTCGAATGCTGTTTTGTTCCCCGGGTGTTTGATCCCAATAAGGGTATTTGAATCCCGGTACCGAATGATGCTCAAGGATGTTCTCTGTGGCAACCGCACTTTTATCCTCAGCTTTCACGCGGAAGATCTAACGCAAGGTATGACTGGCTCTTTGGGTTTGGTCAGGTCCTGTGTGGATCAAAGGGACGGAACTTCAATTTTAATGCTTGAAGGTTTAAAGCGCGTTTTGTTGCAGCAACGGGTAGGCGAGAACCCCTACCCCACCTGGAAGTATCAAACTTCCCATAACGCTGATGATTTTGAGATGCTAGATAAGGCCCTTATTGAGAATCTCAGAAATCAAATTCAGCAATTAAATAAACAGGTTGGCTCTGATTTCGAATTTTATTGCTCAACTGAAAGCGTTTTCGAAATAACTTCAACTTGTGACCGTCTAATTGATATAACCATTCATAGCCTTAGTTTTAAGAAAGAATTTTTCAATTGTTTGAGTACTGAAAGAAAAATAAAACAAACCTTGGATGTGATCGATACCATCAACAGGGGTGCCATTAAAATATGATCAAAGAGACCAATTTATACAAAATAGGGGCAGCCTCAAAGATCACGGGGGTCAACATTGCCACACTTAGGGTCTGGGAAAACAGATACGGGGTTGTTGAGCCTACTCGGATAAATGGCACGCAGCGCGGTTTCACCAAAAAGGATGTAGACCGGCTTTCGATGATCAAACAGCTCGTTGATTCGGGTGACTCAATTTCTACCCTGGCAAAATTGTCACTTGAAGAGTTGGAGTTAAGGATGCAACCGTCAGCCAAAAATTCTCAGATAACTTTTGAAAATGCCAAGGATATAATTAAAGCCGTTTCAGTGGGAACAAGAATACCGGAAGTAGGACGGCCGAGTGCGCATCTTGCTGAGGTTAGAGTGGTAGCTAGGTATGAATTAGCCACTATCATGAAAGGTTTGTCTTCAATTAAGGCAGACGTAGATATCATTATATTTGAAATTGCCTCACTTCACCCCAACACCATTGAATTAATTACAGAAATATTGAGTAAATCTGAGGCAAGTCACGCTTTGGTGATATACCGTTTTGGCAGTCCGAATGGAATGAAACTTGCCCAACTGGATGGACGAATACATCCCATGCAGGCTCCGGTTTTTCCTATGGATATTCAAATAGCCAGCAATTTTTCAGTAAACAGAAAATTGGGTTCAAACCGATTATTTAATGATTCCCAAGAAAAGAAAGAACATGTTCCATTTAGTGAGAAAGAGCTATGGGAAATAAATATGATGTCTAATCCGATTCATTGTGAATGCCCCAAACATCTTTCCAGCATTATTTCAAGTTTGAGAGGTTTTGAAAAATATTCAGCAGATTGTGAGGATTTGAATGAAAAAGATCGTGTCTTACACAAGGAGCTTGAAACAAGAGCCGCCCAAGCTAGGACCATAATGGAACTAGCCCTTAGGAAAGTCATTAAAGAGAACGCCATAAATTATTCCACGGCTAACCCGTCATAGTAACTACATACATAACACAACTAATCAGTCGATCCGGCACATGCCGGATTTTTTTTATCATAAATTTGCCTCAAACTTTTAAACTGCGACATTTTATTAGCTTCAATGTAGAGGCTCAATTAATAATAAAATGAAACTGTTAAAAAGCTTGCTGGCAGGAATATTTTTCCTGGGAATTGTTACAACCAATGCTGCAGATGTAGTTGATACTGCTGTGAAAGCAGGGAAGTTTAAGACGCTTGTCGCAGCAGTTAAGGCTGCAGGGTTAGTGAAGACCCTAAAAGGGAAGGGTCCGTTTACGGTCTTTGCTCCGACAGATGATGCGTTCGCAAAGTTGCCTAAAGGCACACTGGAATCGTTGCTGAAACCGCAAAACAAGGAAAAGCTCAAGAACATTCTAACCTATCACGTCGTTGCGGCAAAAGTGCCTAGTAATGCTGTTAGCACTACGAAGGTAAAAATGGTTAATGGACAAAAAGCTAATCTAAAAGTTGATAATAAAAAAGTAACTATTGATGGAGCAAATGTAGTCGCCGTAGACGTTATGGCAAGCAATGGGGTTATTCACGTAATTGATTCAGTGATTCTCCCGCCCGAGAAGTAAAAGAATTAAAAGAGGAATAAGAGGAAGGGGGAAGAGCATAACTCTTCCCCCTTTTGTGTTGTTAATAATTAGGTTGTTAAATTTATAATATGATTTCATGTGATGTAGTGATTATTGGAGCTGGGCCATCGGGTTCGAGCGCAGCAGCTGTGCTCGCCGAAAAAGGACATAAAGTTATCTTGGTAGAACGATCTAAATTCCCACGTTATCACGTAGGCGAGTCATTACTCCCATTTAATAGCAAAATTTTAAAGCGGTTAGGTTTGTTAGATAAAATGAGGAAGTCCTCGTTTATTAAGAAACACAGTGTGCAGTTCGTAGATCAAGAGGGGATTATGAGTAAACCCTTTTATTTTAACACTCGTTATCCTGATGAATTGGCCCAAACATGGCAGGTTGAAAGGGCCGAATTCGACAGCATGCTCATGCAGGCCGCTAGACAAAAGGGTGCTTTTATTATGGAGGAAACAAAAGTTGTATCACTGATAGAAGAAAATGGGAAAATATTGGGTATAATTGCTTTAAACCAAAACAAGGAAGATATTGAAATTAGAGCTAAGATAACTTTGGACTGTTCTGGAAAAGAGGCTTTTGCGGCAAACCGTCTTGGTTGGAGGGTAAGAGACCCTGAATTAAATAAAGTTGCTATTTGGACTTATTTTGAAGGAGCTGCCAGAGCGAGTGGAGTTGACGAAGGTGCCACCACTGTTGCCTTTATACCCGAGAAGGGTTGGTTTTGGCATATCCCACTACAAAATAATAAAACTAGTGTGGGGGTCGTTGCTGAAGGGAAATATCTTTTCGGTCCAGAAAAAAAACATTTAGGCGAAATTTTTAATAGGCAGGTCATAAAAAATAAATGGATAGAATCAAATTTGAAAAATGCCTGCCAAATTGGAGAATATTGGGTGACCAATGAATATTCCAATCATTCAAGATATTGCAGCAAGCCGGGTCTCATGCTTGCCGGGGATGCATATTGTTTTTTGGATCCCGTTTTTTCGTCTGGTTTAATGCTTGCACTTAAAAGTGGTGTTATGGCTGCAGATGCCATTGATTCAGGGCTAATTGAAAATGATTTAGCTCCTGCCCGGTTCGTGAGTTATGCAAGAACTTTAAGGGAGGGAATAAATAACATGCGAACCTTGGTTTGTGCTTTTTATAGCGAGGGGTTTACATTTAAAGCTTTGATTGACCGTTTTCCTAACTTGGCTGGTGATGTAACAGATTGTCTCTCGGGAGATGTCAATAAGGACTATACATCTCTTCATGAAGCTATCGCAACCATGGTCTCGATACCAAAAAAAATGGAATTAGGAATGCCATTGAATGATTTATAAGCCAAATAATTTACTTAATATCAATAACTTAAAAGCAGAGCCTCTATTGGCCGACCGGATGGACAAAGTGAAAAGTCGGAAATTGTTTGAGTATAATGATCAGCACTGATTGATGGTGTAATTGGGGAAACAGAATACCCCTTTCGAACACAACGTCGAAGTGTTGAACCAGCTGGTCTGTTTGATGATTTAACCCCGAAGTAACCCATCACGCTATCCCTCACGGCACACTTGGGTGGCACAGCGTTTTCGCGTCGAGCAACAGGGAGAAAACCTCGTGATGACGAGCCGGAATTTGGATATTTCCATCCACATGCTCGTACTTGTCCATCAGAAATCGACGCGGATGTGTCGGGAGGTCGTAGAGATCGACCAATCGCATGCCCCAAGTCTCGAAATAGCGGACATCGATTGATTCGAAAGAAATCAGTTCGACCTCACGGTGGCGGGGATCTTGATAAATTTTGCCGTAGAGTCGGTTCACCGCTTTCGAGTCGCCTTCAAGGACTTGGAGAAATCGGTCTCCAGAGAGCAAAAGAAGACCGGTGATTTTATCGCGAAGATTATTCTCGGCGGATCTCTTGACGAGCACCTTGATAGTGTCGTTGGAGACGATCTCCTTAGATGAGATGCTTGAATAAATTAGCCGGCAGGGACTCATAGGGAGAGTGCTTAAACGATCTTATCACAATAGGCGAGAAGGGATTGATGCCGCCTGACGGTGAACTCGCATTGGGAGCTCTACATCCTAAACTTTGGGGTCTTTCTCTTCTCTTCTTTGAAGCCAAATCGCGGTCACTGTTCAGAGCTTGGAATCGCATGAGACTATTTTACGTCAAAGTTTTTTCAGGCCTTCATTTCGCTGATCTGCTTGGTGGAGATACCGATCGGTCGATCCAAAGGCACGCCAACGCAGGAAAGTAGGGTGGTGAGGAGATCACCTTGATTGCCTTTAATATTGGGCAGGAAGCGGCCGGTCTTGAGGGCGCCGCCGCCTTTCCCGGCAAGGATGAACGGGAGGTTGTCGCGCCGGTGCTTGTTGCCGTCTTCCAGTCCTGAGCCCCACATCATGATGCAGTTATCCAGCAGAGTGCCTTCCCCTTCCTTAAGGGCGTGCATCTTCTTCACCATGTAGGCGTACTGCGCGACATTTAATTCGTTGATCGCTGCCACTTTACGGATCTTTTCTTGATCGTTGCCGTAGTGCGTCTGCGAGTGATGCTGGTTGGAAAAGCCCAGCTCGGGATAGGACGCTCCGTTGGGCCGGGAGCCGATGTAGGTGCTGACACGCGTGGTGTCGGTTTGAAAGGCCAGAATTGTTAGGTCGCACATCACCTGCATGTACTCGCTACGCTTGTCGCCCTCAGGAATCTTAACCTCGATGGTCGGCGAGTCGGCGGCATCCCGCTTGGCCGTGCGTACGCCCGCCTTCTCCAAGGCCGCCTCCTGTTGGCGGGACTCAATGGCGGCGATGCGCCGTTCCACCAAACGTACGCTGTCGAGGTATTCATCGAGCTTATCTTGGTCGGACTTGGCCAGCGTCCGGCGCAAGTCCCGAGCGCCGCCGAGCACGCGGTCGAGCATTTGCCGGTCCAACGGGTTGGCCTTGGTGACCTTCCCGGATTTGCCGCGCTTACCGAAGAGTCGGTTCAAAACGTTGCGTGGGTCGATCTCGGCAGGCACGGGTTGCGTGGGCGAGCGGTAGCTGCAGTAGGAATAATAAGCCTCGTGCAGGCCTTCCTGATTCTCCTTCCAAGTCTGGGGCATCGTTGCCAACTCGAGCGAAGGCAGTGAAGTGTGGGCCCCGACATAGTTGGCCATAATTTGGTCGGCTGAGATGGCGATATTGATGCGACCGCGTGTGCTAGCGTCGGGCAAACGTGCGGTGAGCCAGGTCGACAACTCCAGCGCGTGCGGGGCGCCTTTGAAGGGTGTAATCGGCACACCGGAGATGCCTTTCATCATCAGGCACTGATCCATGACCGGTTGCAGCGACTTAATGATTGGCGGCGGTGAGTTGAGGAAGGCATCCTGACTCTTCGGCCAAAACTGATCCATGATGACCCCGTGCGGCATGTACATGAACGCCAGGCGCACCGGCGGATTGGCGGGAGCTGCGGCCCAGGCCAGAGAATCCATAAACGGCAGGGCTAGGGAAACGCCCGCGCCTTTCAGGAAGGTACGGCGATCAATATGAGAAGTGTTGTTCATTTTCATCCTATGATTCTGCGGTGTGTAAATAGGTAACTAGTGATGACCTCGATGATGATCGAACGGACACGGTACCGGTCCTTGGCGATCTTCACCATCAATTGATCGATCACAACATCATCGTAGCCCTCCAATTGTCGGCCCAGCGCGTAGGACATCAGCCGTTCGGTCAAGTTGCGGGCGAGGTCCGCTTCGCGCTGGGCAAGGAGGCCTTTCAATTCGGCGGGCGTAGAAAAACCTTTGCCGTTGGGTAGCTTACCCGCGGAATCGATGGCGAGTCCCTCGTCGTTCTTTTCGCGCCACCGACCGATGGCGTCGAAATTCTCCAGCCCGAAGCCGATGGGATCAAGCAGTTTGTGGCAGTTGCGGCAGGTGGCTTCCGATTGGTGGAGTTCAGTCCGTTGACGCAACGTGAGCCCTTCCACCTCCTTGTGATCCTGCTCCTCCAGTTCGGGGATGTCGGGCGGTGGCGGTGGGACACGTTCTCCCAGAAGTTGCTCCAGCACCCACACCCCTCGGAGCACCGGGCTGGTTCGGTTGGGAAAAGAAGTGCTCGCCAGCGTGGCCGACATGCCGAGGATGCCCCCCCGATTGGGGTTCGTCAGCTTAACCCGTCGCATCTTTGGCCCGCGCACGGTTTGTTCGAGCCCGTAGACCTTGGCGAGCGGCTCATTCAGAAAAGTGTAATCGCTGTCCACTATCCGCGCCACACTTTGGTTTTCGCTCAGGATGCTTTCGAAAAACAGGCGGACCTCCTCCATCATCGACGTGCGCAGGGCCGGCGTCATTTGGGGAAACGTCTTCGGGTCGAACACATGTCGATCCAATTCGTTCACTCGCAACCACTGCGCTCCGAATCCATCGAACAACGCTCGCGACTGGGCATCCTTCAACAATCGTTCCACTTGTGCCCGTAGGATCTCGGGCTTGTGCAGTTCGCCTTTGTCGGCCAGAGCGGCCAGAGCGGCGTCGGGCGGCGCAGACCACAGAAAGTACGACAGACGCGAGGCCAACTGGTAGTCGTCCAGCAGGACGATCGACTCCTTCGATTCCGGCTTCCCGGCGGGTGTGATGAAAAGGAACTGGGGGGAAACAAGCACCGCCTTGAGCATCAAGCCCAATGCTGCCTTGTGGTTGAGTTCGTTGTTACGGGCGAGGTCGTAGACGTCGACCAGGACATCGAGCTCCGTGTCGGTAGGCGGCCGTCGGTAGGCATCCCGAGCCAGTGAACGTGCGACTCCGCGGGCCGCCTTGTGAAGGTCGGCACCTTTCGGAGGTGCCTCGCTGAAGAGACGCGTTTGATTCGTAGTGGGCGCCTTGCCTTTTGGTGCCACAATTTGCTCGACGACCTTGTTGGCTATACTGAGGAAAAGTTCCGACTGCAACGAGGAAATCGAATTAAGAAAACCTTCCCCCACCACTTCCTCGGGCAGGCTGTCGGCGATGGACGTGTCCACCCCGTAGAGGTCGCGCAGGGTATTGGCGTATTCTGTCTTGGTGAGCCGGCGAATGACGAACGGCCCCGGATCACGTGGCGCTAGGTACTTGATCTTGCCAACCCACTTGATGAATTGGAGGCGTTCCTCGTCAGTTGGTTTCTTGGAGGAATCTTCCGGCGGCATATCGTGCACCCTGACGTTCGCCACCGCCTTCTTCCAATGCAACGACGCGGACGCGCCTCCTGGATTATTGAGTGCTGATTGAAGATTGATCCCTGCCTTGGGCCGGCTGCCATGGCAACGGGTGCAGTATTTCTTAACGAAAGGGCCGACCTTTTCCTTGAAGATCTTTTGAGCGTCTTTCCGCAGCGCGGCTTCGTCCATGCCATCAGCACTGACCGAAAGGAATCCGGTCAATGTGAGCAGGTACAGAATGAGTGAATCGCGCTTCATGAAACGGCCTGCATAGTCGGCTATATGAGCCTCAGGCGCGAGTCAATTTCTTGGCGTGGCAACGACAAATGTGATCGAGCCGCTCAATAAGAATCTCCACTTCTCCATTGAAGCTGTAAACCGTTCAGAATGAAGGGTGGAGAAGTGGAGCGGGTGAAGGGAATCGAACCCTCTCTCACCTTATAAATCAATAGACGATCGTCTGAGTCACAGCATATCCCACTGTCTCTCCCTTATTCTCAATGAATCTCACACTGTTTCATTGAACC
>ENA-UPTF01001625-UPTF01001625.1-marine-metagenome-genome-assembly--contig:-NODE-1625-length-13950-cov-1.929071_pt1 | contig 13950 bp, 15 predicted proteins | sample MGYA00238166_ERZ767019 | MGnify/ENA primary metagenome ERZ767019 (study PRJEB28930, sample SAMN06266391) | marine metagenome | isolation source: Sea water from 250 m depth | place: Atlantic Ocean...
ACGTCGAAGCTGCAGGAACAACGGAAAGTAGCTCAAAATAGGGGGCGAATGTGACACGCCTGTCTGACGTCAATACCACTAATATATTGGACGCGATAGAGCTCGCTGCGAACGCGATGTGCAGTATGTTCGACCCAACTGATGGCACTCCCTATTTTCGCGTGGCGGTAAAACCGGATGCATATCTTGGCATGCCACTTGAAAGCCACGTCCCAGGCCGGCATCTGAATGCTCTACTCAATGCGGAAGATGTCGCTGGTATCAAGATCGATGAAGAAAGCGTCTCTAAACACGAGACAGCAACCTATCTCTCGTACAGTGGGCCGCTTGCTCTACCACTCGAACGTGGGAACGACGGCGAATATGACACACCCACTATCTTCGTGCCACATCATATCCGGGAGGGCTTCCACGCACTCACGGCTCTGGTGAAATACCGTGGCTCCTCCCGAGCCCAAGAGATCGCCGAGGCGAGTATTGACACCATCTTTAAATACTGGGTTCCTCAACGGGACTGGGACTATAAGGCCATAGACAAAACCGGTGTTGTGAGCACAAAGGAAAGTTCATATATCTCCGGCGTCGCTCGAACTATAGGCCCGCTGGTTAAGTACTACCGCGTAACGGGATATGGTCCTGCTCTAGCACTGGCACTCATATTAAAAGAAGAAGCTATAGGCGATTACTACACCCAGCACGGCGGGAATGACCAAGATCGCTTCGGCACCCACGCACACTCGATCACTTGCACTATGTCTTCACTCGCCCAACTTGCCGATCTAACCTCGGACTCATCGCTAATGGATCGAGTAAAGGCATTTTATGACAACGGGCTATGGGATATGCGTGACGAGGTTGGGTGGTCTAGAGAGTCGTCAGCACTCGACAGCAACAAGCCAGACGAAGGTGAGATGAACAATACTGGCGATATAATCGAAACGGCTCTGATCCTAGGTCGCTGGGGGTACACCGAGTACTTTCATGACGCTGAAAGAATGCTCCGTTGTCATCTTCTGCCATCACAGCTACGCGACATCTCCTGGATTGAGACGCCTAGTAATCCTGAGGAACTTGATACCCTCCACAACGTAGCCAGGCGAGTGCAAGGGTCCTGGGGCTTTCCCGCTCCATTCGGCCACGAACCACTCGAACAAAAGTGGATGCGTTTCAACACCGACGTCGTGGGTGGAACTGTAGGCTCTTTATGTGAAGTGCTGCGAGAGGGCGTGCGAACCGATACTGCTGGCCACTGGGTGAATCTCCTATTCGACCACGAGACTGAGAACCTAGTGGTGAAATCCCCCTACACGAACCCCGCGCTCACCATCGTACTAAAACAGCCGGGTCCCCTTTTCGTTCGTATTCCCCCTTGGGTCAACCTTGACGACTTGGTTATCGAGGGAACCGTAGAACATCCTACAAATACCAACGGCTACCTGTTCTTCGCGACACCTCCCGTAAACCAACCAATTACGTTCGCGTTTGAGATGCCGTTAGAGGAACTTACAATGCGTCACCTGACACGTAATATCCGGGTCCAATTACGGGGTGACACTGTAAAAGCCATGGAAAACCACGGAGCTAATTTAACCTTCTTCGATTCTATTTAAGGACCGCCCACATGCACCTAGGTACACATTTGAACCAAACATCGCTGGTCCGGAGGATTCAGGTAATCTCAGCCATCTGGATTACGGAGATTGTTTTCGCATCTTGAATGTCACCCGATCGGATCATTGCCCGGAGGTTGTTAACTGGGTGTTTCTCGATCTCAATGACCTCATCTTCATCAGGCTCTAGCGGACTCGGTACCAAATCCCGAGCTACGAAAGCGTACAGGACCTCTGTACAGTAGCCAGGGGCTGACCAGAAATGGCCAACTTGTTCAATCCTCTTTGGGTATACCCCAACTTCCTCACCCAACTCCCGAACAGCCGCATGCTCCGGTAACTCACCTAGTTCAATACCTCCAGCAGGAGCTTCGAGAACCATCTCTTTTACAGGGTATCTATATTGCCTTACGAGGAGCACATTCCCGTCCATATCTATTGGTAGAACAACAACAGCACCATGGTGTTCCACTACCTCACGAGTAGCCTGCCTACCGTTGGGTAACTCGATTGTGTCTAACCTTAGGCCAACGATATTTCCACTAAAGACCCTCTGAGTACTGATCTGCCTCTCGACGTTCATTTAATCATCGTGACCATGATGGGTTGTCCGTTGCTGAATGCCTAATCGTGATGTCAGATCCGAATAAAAAGTGGATGGTGGGTTAGACCTGAGAAATTTGCCAACGTAGGGGCTTCTCTTAAGCACAACCTTATCACCTCGGCGCAAGGTTGCGTTTGTGAGATTATCAACACTGATTATAGCTTCATCGTCGTTCACTACCTCTAGTTCAATAACTGAATCGTCAGGCACGACAACAGCAGTCTGCATACTAATGTGAGCTGCCAAAGGCTGAATTAACATAACCTTTGCTTCCGGTTGCAGCACAGGGCCACCAGCCGAAAGCGCATATCCAGTACTTCCCGTTGGTGTAGACACGATAACCCCATCTGCCCTGTAAGTGCCCAACCGAGCGCCGTCAATAGTTACATCGATATCAAGAAGATGAGGCAGCGCACCGCGAACTATGATCTCGTTCAACCCGTGGGCAACAACATGCGTATCACTGCTAGTGCCCAGCTTGGCATTCGCCTCTAACATCAACCGCTCTTCCACTCGTGCATTGCCGTCTATATACCAGGGTAGCCGTTCAGCCGCACGCTCTATGCTAAGCTCCGACATAAACCCAACGCGGCCCATGTTAATACCTAAAATCGGTACTCCGTGAGGGGCAACTTTATCGACTACACGGATAATGGTTCCATCACCTCCGGCGGTCACTATCAATGAAGTCGAAGCAAGAATCTCGTGATCAACTTGCATTTTCATCGGCTGGCTGACCCAACTGCGATCAGCGAGGCCAAGTTCCTGAATAAGTGATTTGACCAAAACCGCTGCTTTCGGTACCAGCGGGTTGTGGATAAATCCTATTAGAGAATTGTTGCCCATCCTTCTAGTGTAGCCGAGATTCGGCTTGGGCTCACATCAATTCCCAATATTAGGACGTAGACAGAAGCGCTTGGGCTGCCGATTTAACAAAATTCAGGAGGCCTGTCGGGTATAACCCAAATAATAGTATCCCTGCGCTAGTAACCAGCATCGCCAAGCGCAAAGGGGTCCCAGACTCTATAGGATCCGTCGAGAGTGGCTCGGAAAGGTACATCGACTTGACTATACGCAGGTAGTAGTATGCAGCGATCACGCTATTTAGAACACCTATTATGACGAGCCATTCTAATCCAGCATCTATAGCTGCTCCGAAGACGTAGACTTTCGCGATAAAGCCAACCGTGGGTGGGATCCCAGTAAGGGAGACAAGGCCGAAAGCTAAAACCGCAGACAGGTAGGGAGCCCGCCGGGCCATTCCTGCAAAGTCGCTAATCGCGTCACTGTTAATACGATTTGAGATAGCTATGACGGCTGAAAACACTGCGAGATTCATCACCGCGTAGCCACTAAGATAGAACAGCACTGCTGAGATCCCGAGACTTGAGTCTCCGCTTCCAGCTCGTGTGGAAACAGCAGCTAAGCCAACCATTATGTACCCGGCGTGAGCAATGGTACTGTACGCAAGTAGCCGCTTCATACTCCGCTGGGCAATTGCAACCAAGTTGCCAATTGTCATGGAAAGGGCAGCAAGAACCGCGAAAATAGCACTCCACTCGACACTTAGTTCCTCAATTCCAAACGCGCTATAAAACACTCGAAGAATCACAGCAAACCCCGCTGCCTTACTAGCAACGGACAGGAATGCTGTTACAGGTGTTGGCGCTCCTTCGTAAACATCAGGTGCCCTCATTTGGAAAGGGAAGGCGGTAATCTTAAAACCAAATCCCGCTACCATCAGCACTACACCCATCAGAAGGGCGTAACTGCCAAACGGTTCGTCAGTATTTATCGCAAGGGTAGCTATGCGCTCTGCTATGTCATCAAGTTGGGTTGCCCCAGTAAGGCCGAAAACCAAGACCATCCCATAAAGCAGAAGCGCTGAACTGATTCCACTAAGGATAAGGAACTTCATCCCACTTTCCGCTGAACGCCCATCCCGCATGAAAGCGGCTAATGCTGCCACAGGAAGAGCAGATAGCTCAAGGGCAATGTAAATGGTGATCAGTTCCTTGGTTGAAGCCATGAGCATCATTCCAGTAGCGGAGTAGAGGAGGAGAACTACAAACTCGGTCTGGAACTGCTCAAACCGTCTTACGTAATCTATGGACAGTAAACTTACAATCGCGATAATACTGATGAGTAAGAGCTTGAAAAATAGTGCGAATTTATCTACGACCAACGTGTCTCTGAGCACACCTTGGTTCTCCACCACACCCGCACCATCAAGACTACCTAATAAAGCTAAAGTGAAGCCAAGTGGGACAACCAAACCAACGGTTGTGAGAACAAACAGGTAGCTCTTTCTTTTGACAATTAAGTCAACTAGCAAGACAAGGGTAGCGAGTCCAGCTAAGCTCAGTTCGGGAGAAAGTAGATAGATGTCGTGCATCGTCATGGCAGCACCATTGCTAATGCGCCTGAGCGCTGGATATCCGCCACGATCCCCGCAACACCGTCCCTGAACATATCACTGACAAACGATGGGTAGATACCAACCAGAATTATGGAACCAATCAATACCGCAAGAGGTACCATCTCCATACGAGAGGCATCTCGCACATTGCTAAACCTGTCAATCGTGGGACCAAACATCGTCCGCTGCGCCATCCAAAGAATGTACCCGGCCGTAAGCACCACTCCGAAAACCGCGACCCCAGTAAACCAACCATATACAGGAAATGCACCCAAGAAGATTAGAATCTCTGAAACAAATCCACTCGTTCCAGGTAAACCAAGAGATGCAAGCCCTGCAATTAGAAACGCTACTGCTACCACTGGCATCCGAGCCGAGAGCCCTCCTAGCTCAGGTATGCTTCTTGTATGAACCTTTTCATAGGTCAGACCGACCACCAAAAACATCAGGCCTGTGATGGTACCGTGTGTAAACATCTGCATTGCTGCGCCGGTCAGTCCGGTTGAGGACACCAGCCCACCTACACCTGCTACAGAAGAGATTCCAATGAGCACATAGCCCATGTGGCTAATGCTGCTGTAAGCGACGAGGCGCTTTAGATCGGTTTGGCGGATTGTAATTATCGCTCCGTAGATGACATTAACCACACCGAGCGCAGCCAGAACGATAGCTGCATCAACAATGACCTCTGGGAACATGCCCGCTGAAACACGGATCATGCCATACCCGCCCATCTTCAAAAGTACCCCAGCAAGCATGACGCTTACAGCTGTGGGTGCATCAGTGTGGGCATCTGGTAACCAGGTATGTACGGGCCAAACAGGGAGTTTCACAGCAAAGGCTGTGAATATCAGGCCAAAGATGATCCCTGCGGGAGCAATTAATTCCGTCTGCGCGATCGCATCGGGGAGGAGGATCATATCGAAGGTGCCCGTGGAATAGAAGAGAGCCAGTATCCCAACAAGCATGAAGGCGCTGCCCAGGAAGGTAAATATCAAAAACTTCATGGCAGAGTATTCGCGTCTTCCACTTCCCCAAATCGATATTAAGAAGAACATCGGAATCATCTCTAGTTCCCACATCAGGAAAAAGAGAATGAAGTCAAGAGCCGTAAACACTCCCATGACAGCCGTCTGAAGAACGAGAAGCCATACGAAGTACTCACGAACTCGGGTCTTAACACTCCAGGACGCATACACAGCAGCAAATCCGAGTAATCCAGTTAGCAAGACAAGTGGAGCACTAAGACCATCAACCCCAAGATAGTACTCAACTTTGAATGACTCTATGGGAATCCATTGCGAGGTACGGTCAACGAGTTGTACCCCTCCTTCGCTAAGATCATAGGTGGTAAAGACCATTAAGCTAAGGATCAACTCAGCTAACGCTATGGCCCCAGCCATATAGCGCACTTCCTTATCACGCTTTATAAAGAGCGCGATTCCCAATGCCCCTGCCAGCGGCAGGAACACTACCAACGTTAGTAAGCCATTACCTTCGAACTCCACAGTCCTCCCTTCGAGCGTTACTTAAGGAACAACAAAACGCCGAGAATCACTAAAACTCCACCGGATAAAACGGCACCGTAACTCTGTACTTGGCCCGTTTGAGCTTGCCCGATCAACCGTCCGATGTTCCGTCCAAAGTTATCGACTACTCGTACAAGTCCATCAACGACAGATCTGTCAAACCAATCGAGAGCTCCAGCCAAGCCACGATAAAAGACCTTAATAGTTAATATGTCTTCGTATAATTCATCAAAATAGTATTTCCGTGACAACAAGGTATGTATTGGCCGGAAAGTAGATGCAACCATTTGGACTGAGATAGTCTTGCTCACATACATAAGGTAGGCGAGTAAAATTCCCAGTATCGCTGCAAACGTAGAGATGGCAGCGATACCAAGATTAAACTTAGCAGCACTCTCGTGCAGGAAGTCGTGTACCAACCAGTGCTCTGGAATAGCTCCTAAGTTGACGATTGGATTTGCCACGAACCCAGCGAAGATAGCCAACAACGCCAAAATTACCATAGGCCCGAGCATGGACCAAGCTGACTCGTGAGGAGCATCCGAAGGAGCATGAGACTCTACATCAGGGTCTGCGCCAGCTCCCCCCTTGTAGTCCCCTTCAAATGTCATGAATAGCGCACGGAACATATAAAATGCTGTCATCGTAACTGCAATCAGGGCAAGCCCGAACACGGCCTGCGGAATGAACCCGGCTTGACCTTGCGCTGATGCAAGAATTTCGTCCTTGCTCCAAAAACCGGCAAGCGGGAATATCCCTGCTAAGCTTAGGCTACCTATTAGGAATGTTGCATATGTCCAAGGCATGACTCTTCTGAGGCCACCCATGTACCTCATGTCGAATGTTCCACCTACGGCATGACTCACACTACCTGCACCTTGGAACAATAGGCACTTGAAAAATGCATGCGTGAATAGATGAAAAATGGCCACACCAGGCGCACCTATACCAATCGCGAGCATCATATAGCCGAGCTGGCTGACCGTGGAATAGGCGAGCACACGTTTTATGTCATTCATAACAAGACCCATGCTAGCGGCAAAGACCACTGTCACCCCCCCAATGATTGCTACCGTGTCCAGAGCGACTGGAGAGGCCTCGAAAAGAGGGAAGAAGCGTGCCACCAGGAAAACTCCAGCAGCTACCATGGTAGCTGCGTGGATTAACGAACTAACTGGTGTCGGTCCTTCCATTGCGTCGGGAAGCCAGGTGTGGAGGGGGAATTGCCCTGATTTCCCCATCGCACCTAGGAAAAATCCGAGTGCGATCCATCCAGCCACACTCGATGAGATAACGGTACCTAAACCGATAGCCTTCTCGATATCCCGAATCTCAAGCGGGTTGAGATTATTGGCCGTGAATGAATCGCCCTGTGAAAAGAGGTACAGAATCCCAAGTAAAAACCCAAAGTCCCCCACACGTGTAACAAGGAATGCTTTCTTTGCCGCCGCAGCAGCAGAGGGCTTATGGAACCAGAAACCAATCAGCAGAAAGGAACATAGCCCTACCAGTTCCCAGAAAACGAACAATTGGACGATATTTGAAGACATTACAAGACCAACCATCGAAGCAGTGAACAGGGACATGTAAGCGAAGTAACGAGAGTATCCAGAATCCTCCTTCATATATCCGACGGAGTAGATCTGAACCAGCAAGCTTACCCCGGTTACCACTACAAGCATCAACGCGGTCAGGGAGTTCATCATGATACCAACAGTCATCTTAAAATTCGCAACTTCAACCCATTCATGACTAGCCCAACCAATGGACCGGCCATCGTTTGCTGCCACGCTACCAACTGCGTAGACCGAAAGAACGAACGATGCTGCCAGGGATCCAATAGTTATCCAACCTGATAACTTCGAATACTGGTTGAAGAACGGCCGGATAACGAGACTGTTTATGAGGAACGCGGCAAGCGGGAATAGGAATATAAGCCACGCCTGTGGTTCTTCAATCTGCTGCCAAAAGTTCGGTATGAAGTCGGTCACTACAACTTCCTTAAAATCTCGTCTGCAACATGTTCACGTCCACGAGGGACCATCACCCGGAAAGGAACACGCTCACCCCAAGAGAGGATGTCGCCTTTCGGGAGAATTTTCGTAGGCAACCCTTCACCTTCCAAAACGTTCTTCCACATCTCAGCGATCACTAGGTTGGGAGCTTCTCGATAATCAGTGTACATATGTTTAGTGCCTCATCTGATTGGCATCTGTCACAAATACTGTCTCGCGGTTCCTATAGAGCATGATGACAATTGCCACTCCGAGGGCTACCTCGGCCGCTCCAACAGTGATTATGAAGATCGCGAATACCTGGCCTGTTAGAAGTGAGCGAGTGACTAAATCGCTGGTTGTCGATGGATCAAATGCCAGCCCTGCGGGCAAAACGTAACGCGACAAAGCAACTGCTGTGATATTGACCGCAGTGAACATCAATTCAAGGCTCATAAGAACAACCACAGCACTTCTTCTGGAAATAGCTCCGTACATTCCAATGGAGAAAAGAATTGCCCCAACTAACAGAAAATTCTCGAGACTCATACTAACGTTCCCTAACCAAGGCCAGTGCGCCTATAACAGCCGCCAGCAACAATACTGATACGACTTCAAAGGCAAGCACGTAGTCTCTCAGAAGTAGGGTCGCGATTACCGGAATAGTATCAGCATAAACCTCGTTAACCTTTGCAACCGTTGCTTCAGATAAACCCGGTGCCTCTCCGACACCACCTTGAAGGAATTCGGTGAGTAACACCCAGTCACTGTTGAAACAAACGAATATGGCCGCCCCCATGAACAGTAATGCGACTCCTCCGGCCGGGTATCGAAGGCGGTTAGACGGGCTACCCTGTTCAGTGTCCCGTGTCATCAAAATCGCGAACAGAATTAATACCGAGATAGCACCAACATAGATAATCACCTGTACCACCGCTAGAAACTCTGCACGTAAGAGCACAAACAAACCTGCTGTACCAAGGAAAGCTACTACGAGGAATAGGGCTGCGCGGAACACGTCCTTCATAAACACCACCGCTAGCCCGGCTATGATAGTAGATACTGAAATCACCCAAAAGGCGATATCCAATACGATCGTCGATTCGGTACCACTTCCCAGGTTCAACGGTTCGCCCACCTGTCGACTTGTTGATCCTGGCTCGGCCGCTCGTGGCGACCCACATCAAGATACTCTCGCGTATCGCCGCTTTGGGGATCGAAGTTTTGTGACTCAATCTGTGGCCGATACCAGGTGCTTGGCTTCTTAGGAGCAGCCTTGAGCCGTTCAATGTCGATTACGAGATCATTCCGACTGTAAACGCCTTCCTCAAAACCACTGCCCATATGGAGTGCATCATACGGACATGCCTGAACACAGAGTCCACAGAACATGCAGCGACCTATGTCAATATCGAAAACCTCGATATCGTACTTGCCTCCATCCTGTTCATACTTACCGCTCGTATCAGTAACTATCTTAATAATTCCAAGTGGGCAGAACTTGGCACAACTGGCACAGCCGGTGCACCGTTGTTCATACCAAGCAAACTCTTCGCCTCGAAATCTTGAGTGTTGATCAAGTCTTACCGGTACTTCCGCAAAACCCGTGAGGGCTTTTATAGCCTGTATGGGATTGTTGACAGCAAAACTGATGGCGTTTGTATCGTTTTCTCTGGCGAGCTCTAACAAACTGATCTTACGGTTGGGGTATTGTACGGCGAACTGACGACTAGGCAATACTAGATTTTTGAAGGTCACCCCCATACCTCTAACCATCCCTAGTCCATACACTTTCTAATCTCCTTCCGATGCGGCCATATTGGCAAGCGACGAGGGCTGTGGAGGCAACTTGTGTTGTAGTTTACCCTGCCCCAGCACTGTTGCGATGACAACTATTGAGACCACCATCACAACCCAGTTTATTCCGACCATAATCATCATCGACTGGTTGGTCACCGTTCCATCAGGCTCCTGCAGAGCAAACATCTCAACCGCGACCACAAAGAAATTGATGACCGATAATGGGAACAGCCCTTTCCACGCAAATCCCATTATCTGGTCGACTCGCAGACGTGGCCACGTTGCTCGAACCCAAAGCAACACGAAAACTACCGAAAACGCTTTCAACAAAAACCACACCTGCCCGGGAATCGGGTCGATCCCTTTGGTTCCACCAAGGAAAACGACCGTTGCGACAGCGGCAGTGACGAGTGGTGCCATAAACTCAGCTAGTTGAAAAATCGCATACTTTATACCACTGTACTCAGTATGGTAACCAGCTCCAAGCTCGGATTCGGACTCAATCATGTCAAAGGGTGCCCGGCTCATTTCAGCGGAAGCTGCAGCCATGAAAACAAGGAACGCTAGTGGCTGAACCAAAATATAGAAAATACCCTGGCTGCTGACTATATCAGCCAGTGAAATCGAACCGGCAAGTATGATAACCCCTATCAAGCTAAGCGCCATTGGTACTTCGTAGCTGATGAGCATAGCAGCACCACGCATAGCCCCAAACAGAGCGTACTTATTTCGGGACGCCCAACCACCCATAATGATTGCAAGGGTGTTAACGCCTGTGACGCCCAGAATAAATAGGACACCAACATTGAGTTTCCCCAAAAAGCTCTGTTCTCCAAACGGGATCACAATAAACACCACTAGCGCCGGGACCAAGAGCACGACTGGCGCTAACGTAAAAACGGCTTTATCTGCAACAACAGGTATGACATCTTCTTTGACCAATAGCTTGATTACATCAGCGATCGGTTGAAGCAGACCGAATGGCCCCCAGCGGTTAGGACCGATCCGTGACTGGAATCGTCCTAACATACGACGCTCGAACCACGTATATAAAGCTGTGCAAAGCACCATCGCGTTTATAACAGCCAGCGAAAGAATCAATGCCGTGACAGTGAAGACAATCCAGTCAATTGATTCTGGCACGAATCTGTCAAGAAGATTGTATAATTGATCAAAACTCATAACGGTTAGTGGATCCTACCTGTCGACCTCTCCTAAAACTACGTCTGTACTACCAAATATAACAACCAGATCTGCGAGCTTCCAACCAACCAGCATATCCTTCAACAAGGTTAAGTTAATAAAGGACGGAGCGCGGATCTTACACCTGTACGGCGATATACCACCATCGCTAACAAGGTAGAACCCCAACTCCCCTTTAGGTGCCTCAATCGAATCGTACACGTCCCCAACAGGCGGGCGTACAAAGAACGGCGCCTCAGACTGAATCGGCCCTTCAGGGATTTGTTCAACACATTGTTCAATTATCCGTAAGCTTTCACGCATTTCTTGAACACGCACCAAGTACCGATCGTAGGTGTCACCTTGGTAACCGATTGGAACGTCGAACTCCAATCGGTCGTAAACTTCGTACGGGTTAGCTTTCCGAAGATCCCATTGCACACCGCTAGCACGTAGCATGGGCCCTGTGACGGAACCATTGACTGCAAGTTCCGGTGAAATAATCCCCACATCTCGGGTACGCGCTAACACGATCTCATTCGATGTGACCAATCCTTCAAGATCGTCAATATATTCAGGCATACTTTCCATGAGGATGCTCAGCGCTGGCCAAAAATCTTCAGGCGCGTCCTGAATCAGTCCTCCTGGACGCATGTAACTCAGCGTAATCCGTGCACCGCAGAGCATTTCGAAAAGATCGAGAATGCGCTCACGTTCACGAAAACAGTACATGAGCGGAGTACCAAACGCACCAAGCTCCTGCAACATGAAACCTATAGATATAAAGTGGCTCGCAATTCTCTGCAATTCTGCGCATATAACGCGCAAGTACCGCGCTCGTTCTGGAACCTCAATGCCTCCCAGCTTTTCGACAGACCGGACATAAGCCAAATTGTTCGACATACTGGCCGTATAGTCCAAGCGATCGGTTAACGTGACGATCTGGACATAAGTCCGCTCCTCTGCAAGCTTCTCGGTACCTCGATGGAGATACCCAAAAACCGGCTCGACGTCCACCACCACTTCCCCGTCGAACGTAACTCGAAGCCGGAACACACCATGTGTGCTCGGATGTTGTGGGCCCATGTTTATAGTGATCGGTTCAGTCTTGATTGCCATTTTCGTAATGGGGTGTATCCCTATCTTATGAAATCCTTACGGAGTGGGTGCCCTGGAAAACCTTCCCACAAAAGTATCCTTTTCATATTGGGATGGTCCTCAAATTTGATTCCCATTAGATCCCAAATCTCACGCTCCTGCAGCTCAGCTCCCCTCCACAAATCGGTAACCGAAGGGATCGCCAATTCCTCTCTCCCAGGCAGGCGGACCTTAATTACACAACTCGTGTTCCGTCGCATCGAAAGCAGATGGTAGATGACCTCGAAGTGTTGAATGTAGTCGACTGCTGTCAAGGCGCTTAGGACCTGAAAGTCCAGGTCATCAGCTTGCTTGAGAAAAGCCAGAACTTTGTGAATTTGCCCAGTGTGGACAATAACAGCAGCATCACTATGGTCAGCAACCGAGTCTGGATGATTGAGCTCAATGACCTTGGCTAGCTCAGTACCAACAAATAGCTTCGTCATCCCGATGGGTTCCTGATCTCATCTCCCAGGACAGAGTGTCTTTTAATCTTCTCGTGGAGTTGCATGATCCCATATAGCAGTGCGTCCGGGCGGGGTGGACAGCCTGGGACGTATACATCGACTGGCACTATGTGATTCACACCCGGCACAACGCTGTAAGATTCATAGTAAGGCCCGCCGCTCGTCGCGCAAACGCCCATCGAAATTACCCACCTCGGCTCAGCCATCTGTTTGTAGACTCGTTCTATGGCAGGCGCCATTTTCCAAGTGACGGTGCCTGCAACAATCATCAAATCAGCCTGGCGGGGTGATGCCCTAAAAACCTCCATGCCGAAACGGGATATGTCAAACCGAGACATCGCACTCGCCATCATTTCAAAAGCGCAGCACGCTAGCCCAAACGACAAAGGCCAAACGGCCGACTTTCGACCCCAATTGACCAGCGCGTCGAGAGAAGTCACTGCGAGATTTCTCTTGAGATCATCAGGAACCTCTATGAGCGGCTCAGCGATGGGTTCAGTGTTATTAGACTTAAGGAAATTGACATAGTCGCCTTCTTGACGGTCAAGATCTCCAGTCTTACTGAATAGGGGTATCGAACTTCCTGGCAAATCCAGATCGTCAAACGTCATTTAAGCCCACTCCAAGGCACCTTTGCGCCACGCATACAACCAACCTACAACCAATATAGCGATGAAAAGCCCCATCTCTGCTAGTACAAATACCCCAAATTGGGTCGAAAGTATTCCGAAACTAGCAGCCCACGGGAAGAGGAACACAACTTCAACATCAAACACTACAAATATTAAGGCGAATGAGTAAAACCTGAAGTTAAACCGGTGCCACGTACCCGAGAGCGTCTCGAAACCACACTCGTAAATACTCATCTTCACATCATCTGGCTTTGAGGGACGGACACGCACGAAAGACCCGAACCCGCCTAAAGTGAGCTTATCAATATCCAATGAAGCCGCCCAAGATAACAATAACATCCCCACCGGGACGGCCACGGCCACGGCCGTAAAGATCGCCACGAGACCATAGTGTCGAAAATAGTCATCGAGAACGGCCGCTTCTCCACCCATGGCCGGAATATAGCATAGGGGGTATACCTACGCAAGTGAAAAATTTCACTTGCGGCGGCCCATATTGACACAACACGGATCGTATTGCTAGCATCTGCTATTAATACGTTTTATGCCTGTATAAAGGGGCTAGTGGAACATCAG
>ENA-UPTF01001626-UPTF01001626.1-marine-metagenome-genome-assembly--contig:-NODE-1626-length-13945-cov-2.439140_pt1 | contig 13945 bp, 13 predicted proteins | sample MGYA00238166_ERZ767019 | MGnify/ENA primary metagenome ERZ767019 (study PRJEB28930, sample SAMN06266391) | marine metagenome | isolation source: Sea water from 250 m depth | place: Atlantic Ocean...
CGAGGATGTCTAGTAGCAACTTCTTTACATAAAAATAAGATCACTAAAGATGAATTAGATTTACATTTCAATAGTTAAAAAAAATGCCTCGTACATCGAGGCATTTTTTAATCGCTGAATCCAAGTTCAGCAGACACTTTTTTATTATTAATCGTGTGCCGCAAATGGATGTGATTGCGAACCCTTCTGACTAACAACTTCAGCTGCTTTTGGTTCACGAGCTATTGCACGTTGGATAGATTCCTTCGTTGCTTGATAGTTGTAATCTTGAATCTTCGCATCATCTTCAGCCTGCCAGTGAATGAATACACCAACAGAAATAAAGATATCATCCGCTTCATTTGCAGGGATTGTACCATCTTCAACGCAATCCATAACTGCCATAGAAACAGCACGCTGTGCTGGACCAAACATTTGTACTGCTTGTTTTGATCCTTTTATTGTTACTTTATTGAAAAGTATGGTGCTTGGTTTGCATGCTAGATTTGGTGCTACAACTGCCAACAATGAAGTAAAACCATCTTTGTTGTTTGTAAGTGCGTTACAAAAAGCAGATTCAGCTGCGCTGCCACGTGGGCCCATAATCAAATCAACGTGGGCTACTTCATTACCATCACCCACCAATGATTCACCTACTAATACTCTATCAATGACCGCCATATTGTCTCCTCCTAAAAAGCCAAAGAGTTTTCCTAATATCGACATCTCTGCCACCCTGTTTGCTAAAGGTTAATTTCTAAGGGGAAAGTCGCCTCGCCCCGCTCCAAATACCATTGAGAAATTTAAGTTAATTTCGCCAACCGTATAACGATAAGACCTTAGTTTATTAAGTTATAAACCAAGAGACTCGCTGCTGTTAAATCAGCGCTTGTTCCTGGATTATAATTTTCTGTCTTAAGTTCCCTGTCAAAACCCCGTAGAAGCTCTATTGAGGCTTCTGGGTCCGAAGAATTATTAAATTTTTCAACAATAATTCCACTTTTTATTTTTATTTGTTCTGCTATCTCTCTTCCAAACTTCCGTTCAATATGGGAGTCCCTAATTGAAGCCATAAAAGTCAGATAACATGAAACCGTTGACCATTTTACACTATTCCAGCGTTTGTCAAAGTTTTTAATGGTCAGAAAGCCTAGCTTAAGTACTTCATTGAAGTTATTTGAATATTGCAATGCGATGGAATCCCTTTTACTTGCTAGTTTCATAGCGTGAAGTAGTGATGAACTGGGATTTTTAGCTACGTCTTGCTCTTCAGCGCGACCTAATCCTCCAGGATTAGCTAAACGTATAGCCTTAAATATATGATTTGCATCATTTTTTGTTAATGAACTTAAAGTAACTTCTAGATTTTTACTCAATTTATCAATAGTTTCAAAACCTAAGTCAGCAGCCATAATAATCGGTGCAAATAGAAGTAACATGCCTAGATTTGTGTTACAGGAGACAGCGTTTCGTGTTGCGCTAACACTATTCAGTACTCTTTCGCCTAAACCCGTGTCTTGCTTACATAATATCGGAGTCGACACCTCTGCACTTAAAAGAAAATCTTGGGTAGTCATATCATGACCATCAGCATAGGAACTTACATTACCCGGTTTAAATGCCTTAACTTCCCCCTCAAAACTTGCCATTACAGCTTGTTCAATTGTCAGATTCATCGATGTTAGTTTGAGTAAATCTGCAAAGTATTGTTTCTAGATACATTTTTAATAAATGAATCAATCAAACAGTCAGCAATATCAAAATCGACTACCTGCTGCAGACCGTACCAGGCAGGAATACTATTAACTTCGATAATGTGATATTTGCCGTTTTTATCTTCGATGAGATCAACTCCTGCATAATCAATTTCTAGGACTTTGCACGCCATCTCACTCAACTGAGACAAATCTTGATTTAGTTCTAGCGGCATACAATTTGCTCCTTGTGCTCGGTTTGTTAACCAATTTTTACTATGTCGCGTCATTCCTGCTTTCGCTACCCCATCAATAACTAAAACACGAATATCAATAAAATTATTATTTTTGCGTTCAATAAATTCCTGCAAATAATAAATTCCTGCAAATTTCTCATCATGTACAAGACCAGTTATTTGATCAATTAGATGTATTCCTAGACCCTGTGAACCAAATAGCGGTTTAAGTACAATTTTTTTATTGTTGTTGGAATATTTTTTTAAAATTTCATTTGCTTGATAATCGGACTCACAAATCCATGTTTTAGGCGTTGGTAAACCTGCACGATTTAACAACATACTTGTCAACGGTTTATCGACAGTCCTTTCGATTGATTTTGGTGAGTTATAAATTTTTACACCCAGATCATGCAGGCCGTGCAGAAGATCAAGTCTAAAAATAACTTGTTCGAGACTACCTCCCGGTACTCCGCGTACAAAAATACCAAAAGGGGGTTCTTCAAATCCAGGTAATTTTATATCGTTAGCCTCGCCAGTTATTTCAATTGAGCAATCAGACAACGATAAGTAAACACTATCTAGGTCACGACCTTTTAATGATTTTCTTAACTGTTCACCATGCCAGCCTGGGTTATCGGTAATTATTGCAACTTTTCTACAGTTTTTATCCACGACTACTAACTAAAAGATTTTTCTAATAGTTCTAAGTCTATCTTCCCTGCATGGAATGTGTGTCCTGTTAGTAATGAAGAAACTGCAACACGAGCCGGGCTAAATAACATAGGATCAATCTTATAAAAGTCATATTTAACATCCTTGAATATCTCCCCAAAAGGTTTACCGTAATCTTTTGAAGCACTACTTGGTAATGCATTTGCAAGTTCTTTTGCATCCTCATCATTCGCCTCAACAAATAACTGAATTTGCCCTGCAAACAATATCGCATCATTTGTGCGACTCATCGCTGTTAAAAAATCATTCGATGGAGGACATAAGGGAGCACTACCAGCACCATCAATAATTTTATCTAAAGGAAAATTTAATTCATGCGCCTTATGTAATGATGTTTCTAGAACTCGACTAACTATTTGAACTGAACCAGCTAAGCTAGATGTTGGTGTTAAGATAACAGTCAATTTTTCATTAGATATCCCACACTTTTCAGCAATATTTTTAGTTACTTCAGTGGGCGGGATCTTATCAACCTCAATAACAATACAACTAGAGTCAACCTCATCACGATAACCTATCTCCTTAAATAGAGGCTCATTACTACCAAGTGTTCTAGCAGGACCGGAGCCTAATGCATTAAATGCATTTTCCCCTTTTCCATGATTCAAACTCCATCCAGCATACTGACTTGCTAAACATGCTAAAACAGGCTGTGAACTTTGAACATCTAAGTGCCATGACCAATTATGAAAATTTGTCGAGGCACGTAATCTAACAACACCAAGCCCGCCCATGCATATCTCGGCAATTAATCTACCTGCCTCAATACCGCCTTTGACATTAATACCTGCATCGATAATACGGGTACCATCGTCAAGATTCGACACTCCTAGTCGCAATGACTCCGCATTTACTATCAAATTTTCAACTAGAGGTGCTGTTAATTTACTAAGACTTAGATTTATATTTTGACTCACTAGATTTTCTCGAAAATAAATTTATTGTATTTTACAGTTTATTTATAGATTTAATAGAGAGTTCAATCTTCCGTAGACGGCGATACAACAAATTTTTTACCTCATTAGGTGAATTAGCTTCAGCATATATACTACATACTGGATTTCCAGCTGAAACCTTAGTCCCGGCTTCAGGAATATCTTTTACCCAATGCGGCCAACTAGGGAATTTTGCAAGATCATCTTTCGCATAATAAATTATATGGCCATATAGTTTATTATGATTAGGCAAAATATTATTCGATAGATTTCCTTCAAAACAATCAATATGAGCCGCAAATAAGGAATGTTTGGACTCATGTAATTCAAATGTAGATGGTGGGCGAGGATTCACATCAACAACATAAATACTTCCTGACTTATCGATAATAAAATCTATCCCACAGAGACCAAATAATTTTGTTATTTTTGTAATTTTATTAATAACGAAATTTATTTCATCGCTATTATTTTTTTCATCTAGATTTGTAGTGATTGCGCCTTCATATAAGAATGGCTTTGATGAAAATTGTGTTGGCTTAAGATGTTGGTTGATACCAATTAATCTTGCATCCATTCCATTAGCTAAAAATACTGCGCTGTAAACTGTGCCTTCAATGTACTCTTGATAATAATATTTATTATCCGATATCAGTTTTCTGTCAAAATGATCTTCAAATATTACATGCCCTCCGCCCATCCCAGCAACTTCTTTGATTAAAAATTTACTGCTATTATTAAAATCTTGTTTACAGAATGAAGTAAAAGGATACCTAATAGATTTTGCATTTAACAATTTTGTTAAATTCATTGGATTTTTAACAAAATTAATTGTTTCAATACTATTACTTAAAACTGGAATATATTTACGTATAAGATTAAGCCGTTGTGGATTCTTTTCAAAACCAGAACCGATAACAGCAACAGTTCCAGAAAGACCTTCGCTTCTTTGTTTGCTTAAGTCCTTAATATATGAATGTAGATCTGTATCACTTAAGAAATTATCTATATTGGAGCCTCTGTAAACACAGATACTTTTCGCTAGGGACGTCGCATCAACATCTGCATGACGATCAATAACACTAATTTTATAACCAGCTTTTTTAGCAGAAGTTGCTAATGCTCGACCGGATTCGGAAATAATAAGATAATCGACCCCCGATTGAATCTCATTACTATATTGAACTGCAGTAACTATAGATTCTCCACCTTTTGTTTGTTAGTTTTTTCCATAGTTTTTTTATCGCCAAATAGAATTTCTGCTTGATGATTATTCCCCTCGCATAAAACAAACCTGATCCGTTTTTCTGACTGCCATTCGTTACGTATCTTTTTTAGCGCCTGAAAAGCGATAGTTTCATTAGCAAAAATAGCAAAGCCAGTTGGTCCCCAAGAACTTTGACCAACGCCACTTGCTCCATCTATGCTCAATCTATCAAGGATGGAACCTAAAAAGGGTGAGGTGTAACGACCTCCTTGCGCGCTTGAAAAATAATCTCCGACAATATTCTGTATTTCTGTTATTGCCCCGCCGAACTGAATACAATTTTGCTCAACGATGGCAGGAAGTACTTGCATCATGGTTAAGCGACACAATGACTCTGATGCTTCTTTTTTCATTTTTATCAATCTGTTAAACGCGCGACGTTCTTTTGCGCCATTAATTCCTTTCACATCATCGTCGAATATTAAAATAATTCTCCAGTGCTCTGGAAATGGCAATCTAGCAATGATTGGGGGGACCTCAGTTTTTTCACCACGTCCGCCATCAACCACAAAGCCGCCATCCATAAAAGCCCCAATTCCAATTCCCGATCTAGCGCCTCGATGTAAGATAGTTGCCCAATGTGATGCATGATGGTGCTGCCCTACTTCATACAAGCAGGCTATTGCACTCGCTATTGCAAGAGATAATTGTGTTCCTGAGCCAAGCCCGGCGTGCTCTGGAATAGTAGAATTAATCGATAATTCAACTCCGCCATCGATACCGTAATGAGATAAGATTTGTTCTGCGTAATTTTCAGCTCTCTCTAAAAAAATCCCTTTAATATCAATATCATCTGAATATCTAGCAGTAATTGATGTTTCTACGCCGGTGATTGAAAGCCCTAAACTGCCAAATTTCCTACCTAAATCTCCACACATATCTAAAAAACCCAGATGTAGGCGGGCTGGGGCTTTAACGCTGACTTGCTTAGATTTCACGTTTATTTTTTTATTACTCATAATCATGAGATATAATCATACCATCAGGTCTCGTCAAAAAAACCCTTATTATACAGAATGTTGTAGCATTGAGATACCAAGGTTATTGAGTCTTTAAAGTCGCACTCAAACATTAAAAGCGATACAATCAGCCCTGAAAATGGTATTTATTAAGGAGTTGAACAAGGAAAATAAATCAAACCACAATATGATATATCCGTACTGGGTTTAGGACAGGCGGCGCCAAGCCCATGGATTGTTAAGATTTGATATTTTCGTAAGAGAATTTATAGATGGCCGCTATTCCAAAACAAAAAAATAAAGCAAATAGTCTTTTTTTGAGCGCTATAGAAACAACCTTTCTATTTCCTGTCGTTTTTCGTCGTCTACCGAATAAAATAAATTTGGAGAAATTTTCGTGAGTAATAAGATGATGCTAATCCCTGGGAGATCAAGTAAACAAGGAACCTCCCTAAATAAAGGTAAGCTCAAAGAAGAATACCTTGAAGTAACGTCAACATTAGAAATGAATAAAGATGATATGGAAAAAATAGGTCTTGTCGATGGTGATAAAGTTCGACTCTCAAACGAAATAGGGGAAACAATTGTAAGCTGTATTGGAAAAAAACCAGAAGATTTATCCGAAGGTGTACTGTTTATCCCTTATGGCCCACCTTCAAGCCAACTGATGGCAAGTGATACTGCAGGAAGCGGAATGCCGCTATCAAAGCACATGATGGTCGATGTCGAGAAGATCAAAAATTAATATAATATAAATAATATAGAAGAAAAGACTATGCCAGAAGAAGCCAATAGTAGAAAAACAGAAGAGCAAAATAAGAATATTAAGATCGTTGAGGATGCAACTTGTACTTTCTGTGGTTGTGTTTGTGATGATATGGAACTTCATGTCGATGTTGACGAAAAAAGAATTATAAAAGCAAAAAATGCATGCGTACTTGGACGTGCATGGTTTGCTGAACATACAATTGAAGATGCGCCAGCTGCGTTGATTGATGGTAAAGAAGTTTCAGTAGAAGAAGCAGTAGAAGAAGCAGCACAAACTTTAGTTAAGGCAAAATTTCCAATTACCTATGGTCTAAGTGATACCACTTCTGAAGCTCAAAAACAGGCGGTTGCAATAACAGACTATATAAAAGGGAATATAGATACTACGACTTCTGTGTGTCACGGGCCAAGTGGTCTTGCATTTCAAGGTGTCGGTGAAAGCACGAGCACATTAGGTGAAGTTAAAAATCGTGCAGATTTAGTTATCTATTGGGGAGGCAACCCTGCGGAATCACATCCCAGACATTTCGGACGTTATGCTGTCACGCCAAAAGGAATGTTCACCCCAAACGGTAAAAAAGATCGTACTGTAGTACTAGTAGATGTAAGAAAAACAAAAAGTGCGGGTGTTGCTGATATTCTTATACGGCCAAAACCCGGAAAAGACTTTGAGGTATTATGGGCGCTTCGTGCTCTTGTAAAAGGAGTTAGTATTTCAACAGATATTGAAAAAGAAACAGGTGTTCCTTTAGAGGTATTAACCGACCTTGTAGAGCGAATGAAAAATTGTCGATTTGGAGTGCTCTTTTTTGGCATGGGATTAACCATGACTAGAGGTCGACATTTCAACTCAGGTGCGTTGCTCGCGCTTGCAACTGATCTGAATGAGTATACACATTTTGTCGCTAAGCCCGTACGTGGTCATGGTAATGTTACTGGGGCTGATAATGTAGTCTCATGGCAAACAGGATATCCATTTGGTGTTAATTTCAGTCGTGGCTATCCAAGATTTAATCCAGGTGAATTCACAACAGTTGACACATTATCAAATGGAGATGCAGATGCCGCTATGATTATTGCCAGTGACCCTGGTTCAAATTTTCCTAAAAAGGCAATTGAGCACCTAAAAAATATTCCTGTTGTTGTGCTTGATACTAAAAGTACTGACACAACGAAACTAGCACATGTTGCCTTTAAAACCGCAACCTATGGAATAAATACTGGTGGAACGGTATACCGTATGGATGATGTTTCTATTCCATTGAGACCTGCATTCGAATCACCTTTTCCTGATGATGAATCAATACTCAAAGCCATAAAAAAACGTGTTCATGAGCTAATTTTAAAGAACAATCATTCCGGAGGTGCTTCAGGAGAAGCAAAAGTAGCAGCAGCAGTAAACCCGCTCTAAGTCTTATGTACCAGCGTTAAACTGCAACTATAATAAGAATTACTAAATAGAGGGGTACATTTGATGTCTGCAACAATGCGCATCGTTAATGGTCAGGTATATGATCCTAAAAATAATATTAACGGTGAAATTAAAGAGATCTGCATTCAAGATGGAAAGATTGTTGATGCCGTAGATGACGACGCAACAATTATTGATGCTAAGGGTATGGTTATTATGCCTGGCGGTGTTGATATTCACTGTCATATTGCGGGACCAAAGGTCAACTTAGCAAGAAAATTAACGCCTGAAGCACGTCGTCACGATGTGCATCCTTCAACTCCTTTTACTCGCTCAGGTTCCGGTGGCACAACACCTTCAACATTTGCAGCAGGATATCGCTATGCAACATTGGGATATACCACCGCAATGGAAGCAGCCGTTTCTCCTATAGGTGCACGGCATGTATTAGAAGAATTTGAAGACACGCCAATCATTGATAAAGGATTCTATGTACTTTTAGGAAATAATATATTTCTTCATAACTTAATACGTGAAAAGCGTTTTGAAGAATTTGAACAAGCAGTTGCATGGTGGGTAAATGCAACAAAAGCGTACACTGTAAAACTTGTAAATCCTGGCGGTGATGAGGCTTGGAAAGGTAAAAAAAATTCAAATGTGACAGATATAGATGAAAAAACTGGACCATCTGGTGATATAACTCCGCGACAAATAATAGAAGCTTTTGTAAAAACTGTTAATAAACAGGGCTACCCTCATCCACCTCATATTCATTGCAACAATCTTGGTCATAGTGGAAATTACATAACAACGCTTGAAACTATGAAAACTGCGGGTGATCTACGCGCGCACATTGCACATATTCAATTTCATAGTTATGGAGGGGAAGTTGGTAAAAATCCAATATCAAAAGCTGCGGAAATAGCTGACTATGTAAATAATCATCCAAATATAACCTGTGATGTTGGGCAGGTGATGTTTGGTGAATCAACTATTATGACTGCTGATGCTCCTTTAGCATATGTACTAAAAGGTCATACTAAAGGTAAATGGGTTAATGCAGATACTGAATGTGAAAGCGGCTGTGGTATTCTTCCTTTCACTTACCAAGAACATCTTTACATGCATACGCTTCAGTGGGCGATTGGATTAGAATTATTCTTATTATCGGAAGATCCATGGCGAATAATTTTGTCAACAGATCACCCCAATGGTGGTTCTTTTATGGCCTATCCCAAGCTTATAAAACTTCTAATGGATGAAAAATTTCGTCATGAAGAAATGAAACGAGTTAATCAAAAAGCCCTAAAAAAATGCTCTCTTCCCGAATTGAAAAGAGAGTACACATTATATGAAATCGCGATTATTACCAGAGCAGGTCCAGCAAAGGCACTGGGTTTAGAAACAAAAGGTCATCTAGGTGTAGGAGCTGATGCTGATATTACAATTTATGATTCAATGGATGATAAGGAAATGATGTTTAGCACGGCACGATATGTATTTAAATCTGGTGAGCCAATGATTGCAAATCATGAATTTAAAACTGATTCACAAGGCACGGTTTATCACATAGAACCTACATATGATAATAAAATTGAAGAAGTTCTTAAGCCGTTCTTTGAAGATTTTTATTCTATAGAATTCTCTAATTATCCTGTTGATGATCATTACTTGCATCAGCATGAAATTATTAAAACAGGATGATTATTTCATGAAAATAAAATCTACTGAAATCGATGACACATTTGCTGAAGCTTTTAAAATGTTCGGTAGTAGAATAATTATTACTGCTGAAACAAAAGAATGGGCAATAGCGGCAGCACAGTCTATAACTGGTTTTGCTACTTCAGTTATAGGGTGTAAATGTGAAGCAGGTATTGAAACTGAAATTTTGCCAGAAAACTCTCCAGATCAAAGACATGGTGTTAGTGTTTTATTTTTTGCAATGGATAGTCAAAACTTAGGTAAGCGATTAGTTGAGCGTATTGGTCAATGTGTAATGACATGCCCCAGTACATCTTGTTACAACGGTATTGATAATGGAAATGAAGTAGTAGTAGGGGGGCAGCTTCGTTATTTTGGTGACGGCCACCAAATCAGTAAAAAAATACTAAATAAAAGATTATGGCGAATACCCGTTATGGATGGTGAGTTTTTAGTTGATGATATTTTTAAAGTAAAAGAAGCAGTTGGCGGCGGAAATATACTTATCATGGCAAAGGATCAAAATACAGGATTAAAAGCAGCAAAATCTGCAGTAAAGGCAATGCGTGAAATACAAAATATAATTCTACCTTTTCCAAACGGTGTTGTAAGAAGCGGAAGTAAAGTTGGCTCTAAGTACAAGGCATTGATTGCTTCTACTAATGATGCATATTGCCCTACTTTATCAGGTGTAGTTGAAAAAACAGAGATTAAAGAAGGTGTGAACTGTGTTCTTGAAATTGTTATTGATGGTTTAGAACTTGAAGACGTTGAACAAGCAATGCGTGTTGGTGTTGAAGCAGCTATTAAACCAGGCGTAAAAAAAATATCAGCGGGTAATTACGGTGGTGGATTAGGCCAGTATCAAATACATTTACATAAATTATTAGCGAAAGGTGAAAAGTAATGCCATTACATCTTAAGCTACATACACAGCCAGAAGTACCCTTAGAAGCTGATTGTATTTGTCCTGATAAAATACAATCTTTAAAAGATAGCGAAATTTCTTCAATGATTGTTTTTCATGGAAACCGTCAAGTAAAGCTTGGTGAGTTTTTTGATTGTAAGGGGGCATTTGATGGCGAAATAATTATTGATGGTGATTTAAACAATGTTAAACATATCGGTGCCTCAATGACATTTGGTAAAATTATAGTTGAAGGAAATATTGGCCTGCATACTGGAGCAGCTATGCAGGGAGGTGAAATAATAATTGAAGGCAATGCATCTGACTGGTTGGCTGCAGAGATGCAAGGAGGAAAAATCACAGTTAAGGGAAATGCTGGTCATATGACAGGTAGTGGTTACCGAGGTAGTACTGTTGGTATGCAAGGCGGAGAAATTTTCATTCATGGTAACGTGAAAAATGAAACTGGACATGTTATGCGAAGAGGCCTAATTGTTATCGGTGGCGATTCAGGTGATTTTACTGGTGTAAATATGTTAGCAGGAACAATTATTGTACTGGGCAGTATGGGAATACGAACTGGAGCTGGTATGAGGCGTGGCTCAATAATTTGTTTTAATGAGGCAGAAATACTACCAACATTTATGCGAAATTGTGAATACCAGCCCTCATTTATAAAGTTTTATATCAATTATTTAGAAAAAAATGGTTTTTCGATTGATTCGTCATATACAAACGGTACTTTTGAGCGTTGGAGCGGCGATTCAGTTGAATTAAATCGTGGAGAAATCCTTTTATCAACAAAAAAAAGCAAATAAAATAGTACTATCACCTAGAGGAACTACCCAATGAGGTAGAGGAGGAAACGATGACAACAATCGTAACTGATAATTGTAAAGGCTGTCGATTTACAGACTGTGTATCCGTATGCCCGGTTGCCTGCTTTCACTATGACGACGAAATGTTATATATCGATCCTGATGTCTGTATCGACTGTAGCGCATGTCTTCCGGAGTGTCCTGTTCAGGCAATTTATGAGCTTGATGATCTTCCTGAGGATAAAGAACACTGGATAGAAATCAATGCTGAAAAAGCTGCTGAACTACCTGTTATTGAAGAGCAAATTGAACCATTACCGGGTGCTGAAGAACGTAAAGCAGAGCTAGGTCTATAAAGTCGCGTTCAAACATCAAAAACGATACAATTAACAAAAAAGCAGAGGAACAGTAAATAAGAGAATCATCAATTATAATATTTAACATATTAATTTGCGGTTTAGGACAGGCGGCGCCAAACCCATGATGTTTATCTTGAATTTTATTGAAAATTTATAAATGGCCGCCAATTCACAGCAAAAAAGTAAAATAGTCAGTTTAAGTAACATAGAAACTTTATCTCTATGGGTAGGTCTCTAAGCTATGGCAAATCTTGGCACTGAACAAAACCCTTTACTAGTAGCTATTGTAGGTTCTGGCCCAAGTGGATTTTATGCTGCAGAAGCACTGATAAAATCAGAATTTGAAGTAAATGTAGATATTATTGAACGTCTCCCCTCCCCTTATGGTCTTGTTCGAAGTGGTGTTGCGCCGGATCATCCAAAACTCAAAACCGCTATTAATCTCTATAAAAAAATTGCAGATGATCCACACTTTAATCTTATTGCAAATGTAACTGTTGGTAGAGATATATCTATTGAAGATTTACGTAAAACACATCATGCAGTAATCCTTACATATGGCGCCGAAACAGATAGAAAACTTGGTGTTCCTGGAGAAGATCTCAAAGGAAGTCATACCGCAACAGAATTTGTTGGTTGGTATAATGGTCACCCAGACTATAGAGAATTAGAATTCGACCTCTCGCAAGATACTGCCGTCATAATAGGACAGGGAAATGTTGCAGCTGATGTAAGCAGAATACTATCGAAAACCGTAGATGAGCTTAAACACACGGATATAGCACAACACGCATTAGATGTTTTAGCTGAAAGTAAACTAAAAGAAATCCATGTAATTGGACGTCGCGGACCTGCTCAAGCTAAATTTACACCTAAAGAATTACGTGAGTTCGGAGAATTATCAGATTGTAATCCAATTATTCTCGAAGAAGATTTACAGTTAAATGATGAAAGTAAAAAGGAATTAGAAGAAAAAACCAATGTCACTAATAGAAAAGTCTATGACCAGTTTTGTGAATATTCAAAACGTGAGTTGGATTCCAGTAAATCAAAAAAATGTTTTTTTAGGTTTCTAATGGGTCCACAAGCGATAATTGGTAATAATCAAATAGAAAAATTAATTCTCGAAAAAAATGAGCTATCTGGTGAGCCTTTTAAACAATCCGCAAAAGGAACAAATGAAACGATTGAAATAAATACGGGTATATTATTTCGTAGCATTGGATATCATGGTATCCCCATGCCAGGCGTACCCTTTCATGAAAGCTGGGGGACAATCCCAAATGAAAACGGACGAGTCACTGAAAATGATGGTGCTATAGTTGATCAACTCTATACTGGCGGCTGGATAAAACGTGGGCCTAGCGGCATCATCGGAACTAACCGTGCTTGCAGTGTTGAAACAGTTACAAATCTACTCAATGATATAGAAAAACTAGATACCGAAACAAAAAAACACGGTGCTAAAGAAATATACTCAAAACTTGACAGTAAAAATGTACGCCATATTAATTTTGCCGAATGGTCTCAAATTGATACCAAAGAAATTGAACATGGAGAACCTAAGGGCAAACCTCGTGAAAAATATACTTCTATCGAAGAAATGCTCTCCGTAATTAAATAATTACACGTTCAATGAAACGAACTCGTGGAAAAAAAGGTCGTATTTCTGGTCGTGTCATAGACCAGAATAGTATCACTCAATTAGAAAAACTAATTGGTAATGAGTCTACAAAAAGGGATATGCTCATAGAGCATCTCCATAAAATCCAAGATAATTTTCACCATATATCTCACCGTCATATTATGGCACTTGCAAAAATAATGAATATATCAATGGCGGCAGTTTATGAAACTGCAACTTTTTATCATCACTTCGATGTAATAAATGAAAAAGAAACTCCTCCGCCAGATATTACTATAAGAGTCTGCGAATCTGTAACTTGTGAAATGTTTGGTGCTAAAAAATTAATTAGCGAGTTAAAATTAGCTACAGATTCAAACAAGGTTCGAATTCAACCTGTTCCATGTGTCGGTAGATGCGCTTCTGCACCAATTGCTATTGCTGGAACTAACCCAATTGAAAACGCTAAAACAGATAATATTTTATCTGCACTCGATAAAAATCAATTATCTGATGTTTTACCTGATAGCTATATTAACTATGAAGAAT